>ENA-ORUF01003238-ORUF01003238.1-human-gut-metagenome-genome-assembly--contig:-NODE-3238-length-12185-cov-2.398681_pt1 | contig 12185 bp, 10 predicted proteins | sample MGYA00242077_ERZ509203 | MGnify/ENA primary metagenome ERZ509203 (study PRJEB26280, sample SAMEA2338834) | human gut metagenome | biome: human gut; feature: human-associated habitat; material: faeces...
ATGGATATGACGACAGAAGATGGACAATCCAATGTCGAAACAGATGTGTTGGACCAGTTGGAATTCTGCCTGTATCAGGGAACCAACAACAAGGGACTCTTTGTGGGAAGTTTCACTCTGGATGATACAAACCCGTTACACAATAAAAGTTCCATCTCAGATGAATACTTGAATGAAACGGATGCGACAAAGCAGTATGTGATCACCAATGAGAACTTCCATCTTGCTAACAATGCCCTGACGGCGGACTCCTATTATCTGGAGGTCCGTGCAGCATACGACTATACGGCATCCTTTTATAAGAACGGTGCCACAGAGGACGGAAAAGGTGAGAACCTGTCTGGATTTAAGAACGAACTTCCCTTTGTACTGGGCGGTGTGCAGCTTCCCATCAGCAACGCCCTGCCATCTCTTCCGCAGCCGGTCAATGATGCCATCGCTACAACGACGATCAAGGCTAAGGATCTGAGAGACAACAGTACTTATCAGAGTATTGCAAACCAGCTGGAGAATCTGGATGATGGTGGTAGGTTACCGGATTCAGGCACGCCTGAACAACGATAACGGTTATGCACGTGCGATTCGTTACTTTGGATTCAAGACATCCGAATTGGATAAGTTTAATCCGGCGAACTCCAATGCTTCGGATCCAGTTAACTGGGACAATGGAGAGCATTATGATTTCGCATATCCGCTGAAGGTATCCGAGGGCGCCGGTATGCCGGCCCTGCAGGTGCTCTTCCTTAAAGCTCCGGATACGGCACCGGCTGGAGCATTAGACCTTGATTCGGATGATCGTAACTATATTAAAAATGTCGATATGAATTCGACGGGTCAGCCTTACGAGATGACTATGGATGGTTATCAGACCGTATTTACCGGTAGTTGGGCAGATGGAATGAAACGCGGATACCACTATACCTTTGGTTTTAAGGTACGTATGCAGGTAGAGAATACCAGTATCCTCTATCCGGATGAGTATAAGCAGCAGATCGTGGGCGGTATCGGTATGCTGAGTTCCCTTTCGGTAGGGGCACCCCGCCAGAGCACCAGCGTATCGATGTATCTGAAAGACACCATAGGAGATGGAACGGATGACAAGCCATATCAGACAATCTGGCAGATGAATGTCCTGAAGGATGTGGATCATACCTGGGACAAAACATTCGGAGGGGAAGACTCCGATCAGACCACTGCAAAATACAAGGATGGACTTCGACTGATTTTCAAGGATGGTGTTCCGAGAGAGGCAGAGATTCAGGATCTTGGAAACGACAGATACCAGCTTACGGTTCCTGTTAAATCTGCCCAGAACCGTTATCAGTTCAAGATGTATCAGAAGTATTATGACGAGAAGGAAACGGATAAGACTACTGCCAGCGGACAATTCCTGGCATCCCATGAATACCTGCCGCCGGCGGAATTGAATCTGACGGATGCGAATGGAGACGGAAATGTGAAGATCTCCGGTTCCTTCCCGGAATCCAGCAACGAGGTTACCTTCACGCTGAGCGGCAATACAACCATGCTGAGCCGGATCGTTGCTTTAGGGATAGAGATGTATAAGGAGGACAGTGGAACCCCCAAAAGGGTATATGCCTGGGATAAATCATTAAATGGATTGAATGGAAACAGCCGAACAGTAACGGTTGACCTGACTGATGCCCGTCGTGGCGATGAAAGTCTCGCTGGCACCTATTCCTTTAAGGTGAAGGCAAAGTATGCAGATGGCATGTATGGACTTCCGGACAGCTTTGATCCGAAAAAAGTTTATGCAGCAAAGATAATAGATGGCAGCAACTTTATGAACAGCTATTACTATAGTTCCAGCACCCAGGGAGAGAAGTACGAGTATAAGGTCATGAATAATCCTTACCTGACTCAGGGTGAATACACGGTGGCGGAGAATCATACGGAGACAGCGGATCCGAAAGCAGATCGAAAGCTGCGTCTGCAGAGCCAGAGACTAAGCTATAGTTCTGTTAATGACCTCTGGCACACCATGAACCTGTATTACGGAAAAACCGGTGCGGAGTGGCTGGAGACAGAGGATCAGAAGAGCGGAACCGGCTACAACATGGCATTCTGTGAGCTTGTATCCAGTGATTCATGGGTACCTGTTAATCAGATGACCGGACCGAACGGAGTTGTTGGTTCTACCATTACGGTTGGTACTCTGCAGCCTTCTATCACCTATATGACAATCAGTCCGGGTATTACAGCGGCTAACATCGAACTTACCACCGGAAGCTATGCGTTGATTGCTCCGCCAGCGGATGGAACTCCTCTTGGTACAAATAACAATGGTACTGCGGTAACAGCAGACGGAACGACAAAATATATCTGGCTGAAGCTGTATGAGATGAGTGCGGACGAAACGATCGATACACCTGTCGATAACAAGACACCAGTATGGGAACGGGCGCTTCCGCTCACGAAGGATCAAAGTTACTATAAACTGGATGAAACCAAGATGCCGGAGCTGTATATAAAAGACGGACTTCTGCATAAGGATACAAATTATATGCTGGTATGTTATACCTGGTCAGAGGGCCAGAATAAGCCGACGGTGATGCTTGGACAGACAGTAAATAAGCGTGCTAACTACATGTTCAAAACCATTGACAGCATCACCATCTCAGATGGAGAAGCCAATATTATCAACTATGAGACTTATCAGAAGAAGAATGTAACTGTCCGCTACAAACTGGATCGTGTCAATGGATATAATCTTAGATATACCCTGCGTCGGTATCCGCTGGGTGAGGGGACACAGGCAGAAAATCCGTCCTATACTAACTACACAGAGGTGGCAGACCACGAAGAGGTTATGAGCAAGCTTCTTGGATATACCTATGATGACCAGTCAAAGACCTGGAAGAAGGGAGCAATTACCTGGAGTCTCAGAGGTGATATGACAGAGGAACTGAATCTGGCACCGGGAAGCAATCTTATGACACCGGGATACGATTATGTTCTGGTTGTGAATGCAGTAGACGGAAGTGGCAAGTCGGTTGCGAAAGAACCGGAGTACATTCAGATCAACTGGCCGGAGCTGCGTAAACCGACTGGCAACGTATCTTTCCGTATCACCAACGGTAATACACTCTGGGCCGACGTGAGTCTCTCCGACCCGAACCGGGTGGTTGTATCCGATACAGCAGCCAATGCTGAATATCTGATTGCGTACCGCGAAGCAGGAACGAATAATGGGTGGACATATAAGGCGAATTATCCGGTTAACAATAGTTCCGCAACTCAGATTGTATCAACAGCAGATGAGTTGAATAAAGGATGGGAAGTCGGCATCTTTGCGGCAGTAGACCAGAAGAACGAAGGTGGAAAGACAGCTCTGACAAAGACAGAATTTGAAAAGATGTCAGTAACAGATCAACAGAAGTATCTCATAACCAGCAGCACACAGAAGGGGCTGGAGTCCTGGGGCGGTTCCCTGGGACAGGAGAACATCTCCTTAGACGGCGGAAGCCTGACTCTGTCTCTGGCAAAGAGCTACGGTCTGGAGAAGGTAGCGAAAATCGAGTATTCCTTGATGCCGTGGTCCAACAGTGACGTTCAGGAGAGTCAGATCTCCGGTGAGCTTAGAAGAGAAGGCACGAAGTCACTGTTTACCACATACAACAGCGGACAATCCGGACAGTTCGACCTGATCACGATTCCGACCGGACTTAAGAAGGATGGAAAACTTTGGGGAATCACGATACAGCTGTTTACAGATGACAACAAACTGATCAAGACATACTCGGATGCGATCCCATATTAATCAAACCAGGAGGTAGAAAACAGTGGCACGAAAATTAAGCAGCAAAGTGAAGAAATCCTTTGGAATCTTCAGTGGCGTTGTGCTTGCTGGTATGGGCGGCATGGGCGGTGCGGTAGTCCGCGCTGCCGGCACCGTCAGCGATCAGTATGCCATGGAGATAGGTTCCCTGGTTTACGACAATGCCTACAGCCGGATCAATCTGGAAGGGAACGGTGAAGTTCACCGGGAACTGAATGGAAACTGGAACCTGAAGGTAGACGGAGGAGAAAAGTACGACCTAGGAAAGAAGACAGTCGCTTATGAGCCCCAAAGCGGTTCGCTGAAAGTGTTCGGCGGCGGCTGGCAGTTCAAGGAAGACGGAACGGTTGTTAAGTTATCAAATTTTGAAGAAATTCCCCTGACGGAGAGTGGTTTTATCAAGCTTTCCGACCGGAAATATGTTCTGGTTGGGGATGACATCCATGATGCCAGCGGAAAAGTGACGGCGGATGGCTTCCTGTACATCATTGCAGATAAAGCCGGCAATGCCCATATGATGAATGATGTCATGAATGTCACATCGATGGACGAAATGATTCTGAATGAAGGTGATTTTCAGTACAACATAGCAGAGGAAACCTTGGCTTTAGGTGAAAATGTGGTGGATCTGCAGTCGGTTATGTCAGCATTGAACGTAGTGGAGGATCCCTTTAATCTGGGACGCAAGAAGTATGCTTACACCATCCGTGGAGGAAACGGCGGTGCAGGTGGTAAAGGCGGAGCCGGAGGAATCGGTGGCCGTGGCGGTACCGGTGGTATCGGCGGAGCCGGCGGCCAGGGTGGTATCGGCGGATACGGAGGCGCAGGCGGAAGCGGCGGAAGCGGCGGAAGCGGTGGAAACGGCGGAGACGGCGGAAGCGGTGGAGACGGCGGAGCCGGTGGAGCAGGCGGAGCCGGAGGAAACGGCGGTTCCATCAACGGAAGCAATCAGAGTCAGAACATCACCGGACGAATGGGCATGTATATCAAGAGCATCGATAAAAGCTCCAACAAGCTGGTTGTACACTTCCGCATCAACGATACATTCGGCAATTACGGTGAGATCGAAGTCCGAGTAAAGCCAAGCAGCGGTTCGGGAAAAGAGATTATTAAGAGAGTTGGCCCAGATGATGAGGAAGTAACCTTTGATCAGCTGACGGCTGGAAAAAGATATACCGTAACAATTGGTTACTATGATGAGGAAGAGGACGGAGAATTTCGATCGATGGATGTGGTTCGAGCAACTACCGAAGATGTGAGTATTTCTTTCTATATTACACAGGTCAATTCGGATGATGTCTGCTACAGTGTTCAGTTGGATGAAGATTATGTGACATCCTTCACCCGCGTAGTGATTCACAACCATACCGATATGGAAGATATATTCAGTGTGGACGATGCGAAGGAAGGCTATGCAGGAACGATCAGTACGGTTGGGTTGGATTCGACCACGAAGAAGATACGTCTTAACTTCCAGGTATCGGACAATGGTACCAGCTGGACGACCCTGAAATCGACGACTGCAGTACTGGATCTGGACTCCTTCTTTGACGATGATGATTCTTCCGGTAAAAGCAGCTCAGGAGGCGGAAGCAGTGCAGGTGGCAGTACCGGCGGAAGCAGTGCGGGTGGAAGCACCGGCGGAAGCAATGCAGGTGGCAGTACCGGCGGAAGCAGTGCGGGTGGAAGCACTGGCGGAAGCAGTGCGGGTGGAAGCACTGGCAGTGATACGACCGGTAGCAGTACAGTTCAGCATGCACCGGCACATACAGAGAAACGTGAGGAGAGCAGTGATTCTTCCGGTTCCAGCCAGAGCGAAAGCAGCCGGTCAGAAGGAACTTCGGATGACAGCTCCGACGACAGTTCGAATGACGGAGCAGAGGGACAGGCAGAGGAAGCCGGAGACGAAGGTTCACCGGTAGAATAATACATAAAAAAGAAGAAAAGAGGAAAAAAAGATGGAGACTATTTTAGCGGCTACGCTTTCATCAATCGGCTGGATGCTGGGCCTGGCATTCTTAGGTATCGGCATTGGCCTTGGAATCATGGGTTCTAAGGCAGCTGAGGCAATTGGCAGAAACCCGGAGACCAAGAGCGACGTTGTCCAGGGCATTATGATCGTGGCAGTTGTACTGACGGTACTGACACTGCTTTTATTCGGTTTTGTATTTCTGCTTTTATTCTTTAACCCGCTGACGATGTAAAGGATCGGAGGAGACCATGCAATATATATTGGTATTTGGTGCCGTATTTTTGATTATGCTGGCAGTGATCCTCCTCTTCTTCTTTCTGATTAACACCACCGCAGAGGATGTGTCGGGACAGGTGCGGAAGACATTTCTGAAAGAAATGGAAGTATTTGATGAACTTTATGAAGAAAAAGCGAAAAAACTGAAGAAAGTTCAGGATGAGTACGACAAATTCAACCGCAACATTCTCCGGAAAACGGACGATGAACCGAAACAGGAGGCGGCAGCGCCTTCGGTGAAGGCGGCCGCGTCCATGTCGGATATTCCGGCGGCTCCCTTGAGAAGCCGGGATTTTGCCAAGAACTACCGCAGTATCCGCCACAATTTCTGTCCGGATACAGAGGCTGTTCTTAAGGCAGTGGCACAGGCGGCTGCCCCGGATCCGGAGATGGCGGCATACAGCACCTTATTAAAGCAGCTGAACGATAAGCTTACCTTTAATATCGTATTTACACTGACCGGCCTGAAACCATCGGATCAGGAGGAAGTGCTCCGTTCGGTTCTGGATGTGCGGGAACAGACCGTGCTTCAGAAGTTCTTAGATCAGGGCAAAGGGATGGATATCATCGCATTCCGGGAGTGGATCCGCGGTGAGAGTTTCCTGAACAATCCGGAACCCGTGCTTTATATGGCCAATGCAGCAGAAGCTCCCAGGGTGCTTATGCGGTTTATGAAGAAGAGAATATCTGCGAGGGCGTGCGCGTCCTGCAGTCCGGTAAGATGTACGATTACAGCCTATAGGAGGGCATAAGATAACATTATGGCAAATTATATGGAAGAAATGATAGGTAAAAAGATCGCCGCGATCCAGAACGGCGGCAACGTGTACAGCGCGGGCCGTATCACGACTGTAAAAGAGTATATTCTGGAAGCAGACGGACTGGAAGATGTGGCTTTTATGGAGCGTGTCATCATTGGCGGACATTCCGAGGGATATGTTAATTCCATCGGACGCGGCAGCGTGAAGATCTCCGTGGTACGCCGCGGGGCACCGATCTATGTAGGAGATGTGGTGACAGCCACCGGAGAAGAATTCAAGGCGATGTATTCACCGTCCTCGGTTGGACATATCATCGATATATTTGGTACAGAATGTCTGCAGGATGCTGTGTTTGAAGATGCAGCTCCCATCGAGATCGAGAAAAAACCGATTCCGATCATGGAGCGCGGTACTGTAAAACGTCCGCTTCTGACCGGTATCGCTGGCATCGACCTGTGCTATCCCATCGGTAAAGGACAGAGACAGCTGATCATCGGAGACAAAAAGACCGGCAAGACCCAGATCGCACTGGATGCCATCGTGAACCAGAAGGGCAAGAATGTCCTCTGTATCTACGTGGCCATCGGCAAGACCAAGAAAAATGTGAAAGAAGTATACCAGAACCTGATGGCCCGCGGAGCCATGGAACATACCATCATCATGGCAGCTTTCAATGATGAGATGCCACCGGTGCTGTTCCTGACACCTTATGTGGCAGCTACCATCGCTGAGAATTATATGATGGAGGGCCGGGATGTCCTTCTGGTGATCGATGACCTGAAGCGTCATGCAACGGTACACCGCGAGATCTCCCTGCTTGCCGGTATGGTTCCGGGCCGTGAGGCATATCCGCCGGATGTTTTCTACATCCATTCCAGACTTCTGGAGCGAGGATGCCAGCACAGAACCGGCGGTTCCATCACCATTCTTCCCATTGTTGAGACCAAGGGCGGAGATATCACCGGATATATCCCGACGAATATTATCTCCATCACAGACGGTCAGATCGTTCTGTCCAGAAAGAATTTCGATAAAGGACAAAAACCGGCGATCCAGTACGGACTTTCCGTATCACGTCTGGGCGGAGCAGTTCAGGATGCACCGGTTAAAAAGCTGGGTGCCAGAGTGCGCCGGGAACTTTTAAGTTATCTGGAGACCCGTGAGGTCTATGAGATGGCGAATATGGATGAGATGAGTCAGGAGATGCGCGACCGTCTGAAACGAGGCGCAGAGATTCTGAAAGGATTGAACCAGCAGAAATTTGCACCCCAGGCGCCGGAAGAGTTCCTCACGAAATTCAGTCAGATCCTGGGAGGCTGATATGAGCATAAGAAATATCGTAAAAGTTATGAATTTCCATGCACTGATCCGCGTGGACAACGCAAAGCGCAAGGCAGACAAATACCGTATGATGCAGAAGCAGCTTCAGCAGATGATGGCTTCCATCCTCTATAACCGGAACCTGATTCTGGACAAGAAGCTGCTGCAGCCGGATCCCTCTGCCCCGGTCTGGAATATCTATCTGGGCAGTGATTTTGGCTTCTGCAACAACTACAACTCGCTGGTCAATGAAAAGATTTCCAAGGATCATGAGAACAAGAAGATTCTGATTGGACGCAAGCTTCACTGTCGGGATAAGGAAAATATCCTGTTTTCCTCTACCTGCGCGGAATTGGAGTACCGGTTTGATGAATTGAAGGAACTTCTGGGCGAGGGGATCCGGGGACGAAAATGTTCGGAGATCAACATCATATACAATGAATATGTGAATACGACGACGATTTATTTTAAAACGGAGCGTATCTATCCGGTTGAAACCAGTGAGGAAGACGGATATTACGATGACTTTGCGATGGAAGAAGATGCAGGTAACCTGCTGGCAGACCTGACGGCATCTTATGTAAACTACGAAGTGATGCTGGCGGTGGTAAGCGGACGTGCAGCGGAAAACGTGCTGCGTCAGAATACAACCACGGAATCCTTAAAGAAGATCGATGAGATCGAGGAGGAGAAGGTCCGGGCAGATCGCCGTGAGAAGAACAACAAGGAATTCGAGAAAATCATAGATAACTACGTCAAGAACCGGGCGTATAAGTAGGAGGAGAGTCATGATAGGAAAAATCATTTCCGTGTCGGAGCTGGGAGTAGAGATTCTCACGGACGGCACCGGCGTGGCAGAGCGTGATATGCTCTACACGACAGTAGACGGGGAAAGACGCCATTTTGAGGTCTGTGACGTGTCTGGAAGCGTGGTAAATGCGATTCCTTTTGAGAGTACAAAAGGCTTAAAGCGCGGCATGGAAGTAGAGAAAGCAGAGCATGGTCTGACGATGGAGTATTCCGACCAGATCTTAGGACGTGTATTTAACCCCTACGGCGGCATGATCGATGAGCAGCCTCTTGACAGTATCTGTCAGAAGAATGTATACCAGTCAAGCCCCAGCCTGTCCCAGATCGATGCCAATGGAGAGATCCTCTGGACCGGCATCAAGGTGCTGGATTTCTTTGCACCTATGAGAAAGGGCTTTAAGATGGGGCTTCTGGGCGGTGCCGGTGTCGGCAAAACCGTATTGATTAAAGAGCTGATCCATAACGTATACCAGGGACTGGGTTCCAACTCTGTTTTTATCGGTGTCGGTGAGCGTTCCCGTGAGGGCCGTGAGCTGTATGACGAGATGACAGAGGCAGGACTTCTGGATAAGATGGCCATGGTATTTGGACAGATGGGTGACAACTCCGCATCCCGTTCCCATGCCATCTACAGTGGTCTTACACTGGCTGAGTATCTGCGGGATGAGAAGAAACAGGATGTGCTTCTGTTTGTCGACAATATATACCGTTATGTACAGGCTTATTCGGAGATCAGTGCCATGATGAACCGTATGCCCATCGAGAACGGTTATCCGGCAACCATCGAGATGAACGTCAGCGAGGTGGAGGAGCGTATTAACTCGACTCCTCACGGTTCCATCACATCCTTCCAGGCGATCTATATCCCGGCGGATGATGTGACGGACGAGGCGGTACAGACCATCATGCAGCATCTGGACGGACAGGTAGTACTGTCACGAAAGGTGGCAGAGAAAGGTCTCTATCCGGCCATTGACGTATTTGCAACCACATCAACTCTCATTGATCCGGAGAAGGTGGGCGAGCGCCACTATCATCTGGTGGAGGAGTCCATCCGTTATCTGGCACGTTATGAGGAACTGGAGGAGATCATCGCAGTTCTGGGTATCGAAGAGCTGTCCCAGGCGGACAAGGAGATCTTCTATCGTTCCAGAATGCTGAGAAACTATTTTACCCAGCCGATGTTCGTAGCGGAGAACTTCACTGGTATTCCGGGTGAGTTCGTAGCCATCGAGGATGTTCTTCAGGATGTGGAAGATATCCTGAATGGTGTCTACGATGACGAGGACGAGGCTGCATTCTATATGATAGGTAAATTCCATGGAAGAAAATAAAGAAAACAAAGAAGAAATGGCGATTCATGCCAGTGTGCTGAGTCTGTCCGGCGGTATGAAGACCTATGAAAATGTGTCTATGGTCCGGATCGTCAGCCGCGACTACAACATTCTGATTCTGAAGGATTATATGCCCACCATCGGTAAAGTAAAAGGCAGTGTACAGATCGTGGGGAAGGATATTATGGAGAGTCTGGATGATATCGAAGGATATTATGTATTCCGGCAGAATCAGTTCGAACTTTTGATAGAAGAGGATATGTATGTTAAATGATGCAATGCAGATAGTTCTGCAGTTCCGTGTATTTTTAATCGCAGCGATCATAGTGGCGCTGGCGATGGAGATAGCGCTGCTTTTTGGCACGAAGCACTTTGGATGGCAGAGAAAAAACCTGTGGATCTACCGTTTTTTCTTTGGCCTGACAAGGCCACAGTGCTGTTTTCTGGCAGCTTCCTGGCTCTGGCTGCTTTTTACGGCAACCAGTGCCCTCTTTGTCGTGGATATGCAGCTGTGCCATCTGGCGATGCTGCTTCTGTTGTCGGCGGCAAAGTTCACGGCCTGGAAGCGGATGCAGATGCTGCTTCGCGATTTATTTAACAGTGTATTGCTGTTTGCAGCGATGATGGCAGAAAATCTGCTGCATTCCTATCTGCTGGAGACACGTTTTCAGTTTCCGATTTTCATCATTCTGGGACTTCTGATTGTTTTCATCATTCTGTATGCGCTTTACTTTACCCTTCGCGATATGTATCTTCTTGCGAAGGATCGGGCGATGAACCGGCCGGTGGCAGAAGAGAAACCGCCGCGTGAAGAAGATGCACCCGGAGAAGATGAAACACCGGAAAATGGAACGGATGAACCCAATCAGACAGCGGATGAAAAGACAGACGGCGACAGCAGATCAAAGCGAAAGAGAACAAGCCGGAAAAGACAGAACCAGAAAAAACGGCTGTTTTATAAAAAAGGAACAGAAACAGGAGGTGACAGGCAGTGAAAGAAAAAAGAAATCGAAAGTTGAGAATCAATTATGGAGGCAAAATTCAGCTTCAGAAGCTGCTGTTTCTGATTCCTATTGTGATTATTATCCTGGTATTTATTATGTACCGGGAGGCAGGCGCGTATCGGGCGGAGGAGAAATTGTATACCTATATGGGAGAGGTTCAGACGGAATATCCGGAAGGAACCAAATTCCAGCGGACCGATGATGCTACATATCTGAAAAACGCCGGTGGCCAGAGCATCAGTTCGAGACCTCTCTATATGGGAAGTGACGATAAGATGCTTCTTCCGGTGCCTTATGCCTGGGTACAGATGAATGTGGGAAATGCCGCGATGTACCGCCTGGAGACTTTCTCCACCGCAGATATCAGCACCGGTTCCGTCGTACTTAAAGATCAAAAAGATGTCCGGGAAGGTGCAGGCGGTTTTCTCTTTGACGGGGAAGGAACCTATATCTTTCTGGAGCCGGCTGAGATTGACTGGGAGGATGATTCCATCGAAGTGCCGGCCATGTCATTTGCAGTGGTACAGTATGGACAGACGCTGAATCTGCATGTGTACGGTGAAGATTCAGCCCGTTTGATATCCATCAATGAAAAAGAAGTGAAAGCATCCTTCAAAAATGGAGGATCAGTGAATCTTGGAACCAACAAGCTGTGGCTTCCGAACGGAACCTGGCTGCTTCTGTTTACAAAACCGGAGCTGCTTCCAAGAATCAATGAAATGAAGTAAGGGGGAGCAGAGCCTTGAAACGAATCATTGCAGCGATAGCAGTTCTTTTATCGGTTATGTGTTTTGCATACGCATACCGGCTGCAGGTACTGGGCATGATCCAGACAGATGTGGTGGCGGTAAGTGACCGCAATCTGGCTAAAACCCTGCAGAAAGGTGCCGACGGTGATAAAGAGCCGGA
>ENA-ORUF01003241-ORUF01003241.1-human-gut-metagenome-genome-assembly--contig:-NODE-3241-length-12165-cov-5.090008_pt1 | contig 12165 bp, 9 predicted proteins | sample MGYA00242077_ERZ509203 | MGnify/ENA primary metagenome ERZ509203 (study PRJEB26280, sample SAMEA2338834) | human gut metagenome | biome: human gut; feature: human-associated habitat; material: faeces...
AGCGGGTGTTCGGCCACGGCTGGCTGCTGATGAACGGCGGCAAGATGTCCAAGTCCGTGGGCAATGTGGTGGACCCTGTGATCCTGTGCGACCGCTACGGCGTGGATGCCATCCGCTACTTCCTGCTGCGTGAGATTCCCTTCGGCAACGATGGCATGTTCACCAACGAAGCCCTGATCACCCGCATCAACAGCGATCTGGCGAACGATTTGGGCAACCTGCTCAGCCGCACGGTCGCCATGTGCGAGAAGTACTTCGGCGGCACCGTGCATAACGTTGCCGGTACCGAAGCCATCGACACCGAGCTGGAGACCATGGTCAACGAGCTGACCGCCAAGGTCACGGCCGACATGGACAGCCTGACCATCCCGCAGGCCCTGATGGAGATCTTTGCGGTCATCCAGCGCGCCAACAAGTACATCGACGAGACCGCTCCCTGGGCGCTGGCCAAAGACGAGGCCAACAAGGCCCGTCTGGAGAGCGTGCTGTACCACCTGTGCGAGGCACTGCGCGTGTGCGGCATCCTGCTGAACGCCTACCTGCCCACCACCGCCCCCAAGATGATGGAACAGCTGGGTCTGGACGCATCTGCTCTGGACCTGACCAAGACCACCTACGGCGCACAGGAGACCTACACCGTGCACAAGGGCGAGGCACTGTTCCCCCGCATCGATGTGGCAAAGGAAATTGCCCACCTGAAGGAAGAGGACGAGAAGCGCAAGGCTGCTGCCGAAGCTGCCAACAAGGCCAAGGCTGAAGCTGAGAAGAAGGCTGCCGCCCCCGCCGAGGAGAGCACCGTGGACTTTACCCACCAGGAAGAGATCGACTTTGACACCTTCTGCAAGGTGGAACTGCGTGTGGCCGAAGTGCGCGCCTGCGAGAACCTGAAGGAAAGCAAGAAGCTGCTGCACCTGACCGTGTTTGACGGCGAGCGGGAGCGCTGCATCCTTTCCGGCATTGCAAAGTGGTTCAAGCCGGAAGACCTGATCGGTAAGAAGATCGGCATTGTGTGCAATCTGGCACCTCGCCCCATGATGAAGGGCAAGTATGTCAGCGAGGGCATGATCTTTGCTGCTGATACCGCCGACGGCGGCTGCTCCATCGCTTTCTACGGCGACGACACTCCCGTAGGCAGCCGCATCCACTGAGCCGCCATGCAGGAAAACAAAACGCTTTCCCGCGCGGAATGGCTGGATAAAATTTTCGGCACGCCGGTGTTTGCCGTGCTGTTGGCCATCTTCTGCAATGTGCTGTGGGGTTCGGCGTTCCCGTTCATCAAGCTGGGCTACCGGCTGTTCGCCATTGATTCCAGCAGCACCGCCTCCATCTTCTGCTTTGCCGGTGTGCGGTTCATGCTGGGCAGCTTTCTGGTGCTTCTGGGCAGTGTTCTGCTGCAGAGCCGCCTGCCCAAGTTCCCCCGCGGCAAAGTGGCAGCGGAGTGCTGTGCTCTGGGCCTGTGGCAGACCACGACCCAGTACGCATTCTATTACATCGCTGTTGCCATGCTCACGGGTGCCTTTGGCGGCATCCTGAACAGCACCCAGAGCTTTCTGGGCGTGATCTTTGCCCACTTCATCTATGGTAATGCCGACCGCATGACCCCTGCCAAAACGCTGGGCTGCGCCGTTGGCTTTGCGGGCGTGCTCATCGGCACGCTGGGCAACCACGGCAGCGGCAGCGGCTGGGGCGTGTTCTGCATGATGGCCGCTACCATCATCTTTACCTTGTCCGGCCCGTGGAACAAATCCGTGACCAAAAAAGCAGACAGCTTTGCCGTCTGCTTCATCAACCTGTTCGTGGGCGGTCTGGCACTGTTCGTGCTGGGCACTGTGCTGGGCGGCAGCCTCCATGTGCAAAACGCACTGGCGGTGGTGGTCATGCTGTATCTGGCTTTCATCTGCGGGGCAGGCTATGTGCTGTGGGCCTTGCTGATGAAGAACAACCCGGTCAGCCGCATTGCCATCTTTGGCTTCGTGAACCCGGTGGTCAACGTACTGCTGAGCGCCGTGCTCAACGGCGAACCCCTGTTCCGCTGGCAGTATCTGGCGGCGCTGGTGTTCGTGTGTGTGGGCATCTGGCTGGTGAACAAGGCCCCCGTCAAAAAGGAGGGCAAATGACCGGCCCCATTTTTGACACCCACGCGCACTACAGTGCCCGCGCTTTTGACGCAGACCGCGATTTCCTGCTGGACAGCCTGCCCGGCAAGGGCGTGGTGGGCGTGTGTGAACAGGCCACCCACTCCGGGGATGCACCCAAAGTGCTGGAGCTGGCGCACCGCTACCCGTGGGTGGTGGCAGCTGTTGGCATCCACCCGGAAAGCCTGCTGCCCGCCGCCGACTGCGGCGAGGAAGGCCCGGCTCCTACGGTCTCGGTGTACGGCGGGGACTGGGCCGCAGAGATGCGCGCTCTGGCCCCGTATTACGAGGACCCCAAGGTGGTAGCTGTGGGTGAGTGCGGGCTGGACTACCACTGGCCTGTGCCCAAGGATGCCCAGCTGGCCATGTTTGAGGCACACATCCGGCTGGCGCTGGAACTGGACAAGCCCATCATCGTGCACGACCGCAACGCCCATGCCGACGTTTACGCCCTGCTCAAAAAATACCAGCCCAAGGGCATCGTCCACTGCTATTCCGGCAGTGCCGACGATGCGGTGTGGCTGGTAAAGCAGGGACTGTTCATCGGTTTTGGCGGGGCGTGTACCTTCAAGGGTGCCAAGCGGGCGGCAAAAGCCATCAGCGCCCTGCCGCTGGAAAGCATCGTGCTGGAGACCGACTGCCCCTACATGGCACCGGAGCCGGTGCGCGGCACCCGCTGTGACAGCTCCCTCATCCGCTATGTGGGCGAGTATATCGCCCAGCTGCGGGGCATCTCTGCCGAAGAGGTGTTCCGCACCACAGCCGAAAATGCCCGCCGGGTATACGGGCTGTGATCCGTTTTTCGCAAGTTGCACAGTTTTTTTCTCTGTGCTTCTGTATAAATCAACAATCAAAATCCAAACTGTTATAAGGAGAACCTACCATGAAAGCACGTATTCCTAAGCACCGCGAGTTCATCATCAACTTCCCCGACAGCATCGACCAGAACAAGGCCAACGAGGGCTGGGCAAAGCTGCAGCAGATCGTTGAGGACTACAAGAAGGCCCACAATGGCGCTTCCGTCTACGCCCCCACCTTCATCGAGGACTGCGAGGCCGAGGTGAAGAAGCTGCAGGAAGAGTACGGCTTCGAGTATACGGTCGAATACGTTCAGTAATTTCTGATATTTAAAATCCCCTCTGTGTATCTGCGCAGGGGGGATTTGCTGTTTCAGGGGGAACCGCTTTTCCCTACGGTGCACTTCCCCGCAAAAATACAGCCCCGGCAGACTGCATGGTCTGTCGGGGCTGTGCTTTTCTGTCCGGGTCACTTTTCCACTTTACTCAGCAGGATGCGGTCGTTATCCAGATTCTTGCCTGCGTTCTCGCGGAACTTTTCAAGCAGGCCGTCTACGGTCATCCGGCTGCGTTCCTCGCCCTTCACGTCAAAGACGATGCGGCCGGAATCCATCATCAGGGTGCGGTTGCCCAGCTCCAATGCCTGATGCATGTTGTGGGTGACCATCAGGCAGGTGATCTTCTTTTCGGCCACGATGCTCCTGGTCAGCTCCAGCACCTTTTCGGCGGTGGCGGGGTCCAGCGCGGCGGTGTGCTCGTCCAGCAGCAGCAGCTTGGGGGTGACGAGGGTGGCCATGAGCAGGGTCAGCGCCTGCCGCTGGCCGCCGGAAAGCAGTCCCACCGGCTGCTTCATGCGGTCCTCAAGGCCCATATCCAGCAGTGCCAGCTTTTCGCGGAACACTTCCTTGTCCTTGCGGGAGATGCGGGAGAAGATGGCGTGGGGCGCGGTGCCGGCACGCAGATAGGCCAGTGCAAGGTTTTCCTCAATGGTCATGTTGGGTGCCGTGCCCTTGAGCGGGTCCTGAAACAGGTGGCCGATGACCTTGCTGCGCTGGTGCTCCGGCGCAAAGGTGATATCCTGTCCGCCCAGCAGGATGCTGCCCTCGTCGGCGATGAAGCCGCCGGTGATGGCGTTGAACAGGGTGGATTTGCCCGCGCCGTTGGAGCCCACGATGGTGGCAAAGTCCCCGGCTTCCATGTGCAGGCTGACACCGTTCAGGGCCACTTTTTCATTGACCGTGCCGGGGTTGAAAGTCTTGTGCAGATCGTTCAGCTGAAGCATTTCCATCTTACTTTCCCTCCTTGCCGGTAGTCACGCGGCGGCGGCAGGCCCCATGCTTGCGCTGCTCAAAGGCAATTTTTTCCTTGATGGCCGGCATCGAAATGGCGATGGCCACGATGATGGCGGACACCAGCTTCATGGCGGCGGCAGGCACATTGAAGCGCAGGGCCACAGCCACGATAAAGCGGTACAGGCAGCTGCCGAACACCACGCCGATGATCCGGCGCAGCATGGTGCGCTTACCAAGCAGAGTCTCGCCGATGATGAGGGAAGCCAGTGCGATGGTCACCATGCCGGTGCCCACATTGATATCGCAGCTCTTCTGATACTGTGCCAGCAGGCCGCCGGAGAGGGCGCACAATGCGCCGGAAATGCACAGGCCCACCGTGATGGTGAAAGCCGGGTTAATACTGGAAGCACGCACCATGGCAGCGTTGTCACCGGTGGCGCGGATGGACAGGCCCAACCGGGTGCCCAGAAAGCCCAGCATCGCCGCACCGGCAAGCAGGATCATGGCCAGCGCGATGGCCAGCTTATACCAGCCGCCAAGGAAGCTCAGTGAGCCCTTTGCCAGCGAGAAAACAGTGTCGGTCTTGACCAGCGACATGGTGGAGGAAAAGCCCATCACGGCCAGATTGATGGTGTAAAGGCCGGTGTTGACGATGATGCCTGCCATGATGCTCTCCACCCCAAGGCGGGTCTGCAGAAAAGCCGTAACAAAGCCGGAGCACACACCTGCCGCCATGGCTGCGAACAGGGCCAGAATGGGGTGGCCGGTCAGTGCTACCTGACAGGCCACGGCGCAGCCCAGCGTGAAGCAGCCGTCAGTGGAAAGGTCTGCGATGTTCAGGATGGAATAGCTCAGGAACAGTGCCAGCGCCACCAGGGCATAGATACAGCCCAGTTCCAGCGCCGTCTGTAGGACGTTGAGCGAAAAGATACTCGCCAGCATGTGTGTGCTCCTTTTATGTTTCTTTTTGAGTGGACGATTTGAAATGGCCTCCGCTTGTGCTCTGGCCATATTCAGCGGAATTGGGTTTTTATTCGGGATTCAGAAAAGCCTGCGGGCTTTTCTGAATCCTCTTTTCACGAGTAGGGTCGTGACGGAAAACGGCATTTGCAGCGCCGCTTTCTGCGAAAGCGCGGCGCTGTGGGCGGCGTCCTCGCCCTCTCAGGCGCTTACGCGCCAGCTCTCCCAAAGGGAGAGCCTCTGGCAAAGCTGCACACTTTGCAATTGAATCGAAAACTTTTCCTAAAGCCGCCAAAAGCTCCCCCTTTTGGGGGAGCTGGCAAAACCGTCAGGTTTTGACTGAGAGGGTACTTTTTTAAGAGAAGTTCTCTGCGGTGGTCACTTCCACGATCTCGGTGCAGTAGGGCTTGAAGGCTTCCTTCACGGTGTCAAGGTCAAGGCCCAATGCTTCGCAGGTCTCGGTGTTGATGGTGACGATGCCGTTATCAAAGGTCTGGTAGGGCAGGTCTGCAGTGGTCTTGCCCTCGCACAGCAGCTCCGCCACCATGTCGGCAGTGGCTTCGCCCAGCTGGACGTAATCCACGCCGTAGCCCACGAACGCACCGTTCAGTGCAAAGCTGTCAGCACCGGTGTAGTGCTGCACGCCTGCCTCGGTAAAGGTCTCGTAGATGGACAGCTCTGCGGTCATCACGGTGTTGTCGGTGGGGGTGAACACGGCCTTGACACCGGCGGCGATCAGAGCCTCAGCCGCCATCTGCACCTCAGCGGTGGTGGTGCCATTCTTCTCAATGTACTTGATGCCGTTGGCATCACAGAAAGCCTTTGCATCGGCAATGGCCTGGGTGGAGGCATCCTGACTCAGGTCGTACAGCAGGCCGATGGTGTCAATGTCCGGGTTGACAGCGGTAATCAGGTTCATGATGGCCTCGGTGTTCAGTGCGTCGGAGGTGCCGGTGATGTTCTCCTCGCCGTCAAAGCCTGCAGCAGCGGGGTCGGTAACGGCAGAGTAGACAACGGGGATATCGGTATCCTCCACAGCGGCCAGCATGGTTGCGGCGGTGGGGGTAGCCACAGCCACGATCACATCCACGCCGTCACCTACGAGGTCGGCACCGATCTGGTTCAGGTTGGACTGGTCAGCCTGTGCATTTGCGTAGTAGTCGGCGTAGTCGAAGGTAACGCCCTTCTCTGCCCCCAGCTCATCCAGACGGCTCTCCACAGATTCCACGATCTGGTTGAGGGAAGCATGATCCACATAGTTGACGATGCCCACCTTGAAGGTCTGGCCGCCCTCGGCTGCTGCGGAAGCGGCAGCGGAAGAAGCAGTGGAAGATGCAGCCACGGTGCTGGAAGCGGAGCCGCCGCAGCCGGTGAATGCCAGTGCAGAAACGGCAGAAGCAGCCATAGCGGCCTTGAGGAAGCTGCGGCGGGAGATCATGGTAACGTTTTTCATAATAGCAAACTCCTTTCCCGGAGCGGGCGGCAAAAGTAAAAGACCCGCTCCCCTTGCGGGACGGGTCTTACAAATAAAAACGACCCTGTCCCTGTGTGTTATCCACAAGGACAGGATCGGTAAAGTTCGATTCTGCGGTGCCACCTTGCTTGCCCTGCTTTGCAAAATGCAGAGCCTCTCACGGAGAGCCAACACTCCCCTGTCCTGTAACGGAGACTTCCGTCCAAAGCTACTAAGGCTTGCTGCCCATTTGCCCGGCCCTCGGCGGCCCACGAAGCTCTGCCCCGCTCTCGCCCGTTTTCACTGTCCGGGCTCACTGAAGATGCGCTGTGCAGGTTCTCTTCCGCCTCATCGGTTTGATTGCATTATACGCTTTATTGGCATAAAGTCAAGGGGAAATTTCAAAAATTTCTTTTTTCTACAGCACAAAGTCATTCTTCCGTGCATCAGGCCCGCTTTGTGCGGCGCTTGCGCCAGACGAAGTACGCCGTGTACGCCAGCCATACCACAATGCCGCCCAAAGTCAGCGCACGGCTCAGCCGGATGCCGTCGGGCTGGTAGACAAAATCGATGCTGTTTTCACCTGCCGGGCACAGCACAGCCATCAATCCCTCGTCCACCTCCACAATGTCGGCCTCCTGCCCGTTGACATAGGCCGTAAAGCCGTCATCGTAAGGCACGGAGAAGAACACGATGTTCTCTTTTTCCAGCGTGATCTCGGCGTGGAAGCCCGAATTGTTCATCTGGAACACACTGGCAGCCGTGGCACGGCGCTCGCGGCAGTCCTGCACGTAGGACTCATAGTACAGCTCCTCCCGTCTGCCTTCCGGCAGATGGGTGAGGTACTTGCCGTAGACCGCAGCATCCTCGTCGGTAAGCACCAGTGCACGCATCAGGAGGTTTGCGCGGGTGGCCTTGGCTGTTTCTTCGTACTCGGTCTGGGTGAGGTAATAATCATAGGCAAAGCCCATGGGCACGTAGTTCGTGTTGCGGTAGACCGCATAGCCGTCCTTTGCAAAGGCATATTCCCAGCCGTCGTCGGCTTCGTTTTCAAAGTCGGTCTGCTTTTCCGGCGTGGTGATAAGGTACTCCACACTCAAAAGGCCCCGCAGTGCATAATTGGAAAGCTCCGGCTCACTGCGCACATCCCGCTTGACCCCCAGCGCCGGGTAGAAGCTGAGGATGCTGGGGGCCGCCGTGCTGCCAAAATACTGCAGGCAGCTTTTATCCAGCCACATGCCGATGTTGTCGTGGATCTTGTACGTATCCACGCGGTAATCGCCTTCGGGCAGGTCGTTTTTCAACAGCAGGGCGTTGGTGTCCTGCTTCACAAGGTCGCTGTCGGTATACCACTGGCCGAACTTGCCAATGCCGATGTGCACCACGCTGAACAGGAAGGCAAACGCCAGCACTGCCGCCGTCATGCGCTGGGCAAAGCGGCTGTCGCCCCGCCACTTCTGGCAGAGATAGCGGTACAGCAGCAGGCCCAGCAGGCCAAAGCCCAGCACCGCACAGTACTGACCGGGGTTCTTGAGCACGCCGAACGACCAGCTGCCGGTGTCGCTGTCCTGCACCGGCACCACCGCAAAGGCCACCGTGGCGATCATCAGCCAGCTGATGCCGCGGGCCGGGCTGTCCAGATCGGTGTTGTGGTCTTCCAGCGCGTTCACGGTCATTGCGGCCAGCACCAGCACCGGCATATAGTACCAGCGCGCATAGTAGCTGGAATTGAGGGCGTAGAACGCACTGTTCAGGATGGGCACCAGTGCGAACACGGCGCAGGTGCCCACGATGCGCTTTTTACTGTCGCCGCACTTTGCTTTCCAGTAGGCCACGGCACCGGCCAGACTGCACAGCGGCAGATAGGCCGACATGCTGGTCCACTTGATCACGCCCTCCGACCAGATGGAGGTGAGGTAGGGAGAATCCGGCGGCATGATCCAGCTGACGAGAATTGCAAGGTACTGCTGCACCTTGCTGTAGGTCAGAAAGCCCCAGCCGGAGGAAAGGTCGATGGTGCGCGGGTTCTGCAAAATGGAGAGCACCGCAGGCACCAGCAGGATGCTGCCCATGGCAGCGCCCAGCAGGCTTTCAAAGGCCAGCAGCCCGAACTTTTTTGCAGTGAGACGGAAGTCCCTTGTGCTGAGCTTGCAGATGAAGTAGATGGCCAGAAACACCACCTGACCGATGAAGAAGAAGTAGTTGTTGACAAGGTTCACCGCCACCCAGAACGCAAACCAGCTGCGACGGTCGTTGTAAAGGGCCTCGTCCAGCGACCACAGCAGATACGGGAACAGCGCCACCACATCTACAAAGTGGTTGAAGAACACATTGTATACCGTAAAGCCGGAGAAGGTATACAGACAGGCTCCCAGCACGGCGTAGTCGATATTTTTGACGTAGCGGCGCAGATACAGGTACGCACCGCCGCCCGCCACGGCAAACTTGAGCACCAGCAGCGGTACCATGAGGTAGGGCAGCCACCCCTGCGGGAAGAGCAGCGAGAACCAGAAGAACGGCGAGCCGTACAGGTAGAACGAATAGGCGTTCATCACGCCGCTGCCAAGGTCGGTAGCCCATGAGAAGGTATTGTGCACCGAGGTGAACGCACTGTCCGGGTAGCCTGCGCCCTTGATAAAGCCGTTCATATAGCGGTAAAAGCTGATCTGCTGGCTGTTGAAATCGCCTGCATAGTGGAAAAAGCCGCCGTCGATGATATAAAACGGCAGAAAGAACAGGGCCGCCGTGAGGGCACACAGGCCCACCGTCAGCCAGAATTTATCCTTTTTTTGTCCCAGCAGCTGCGGCTGCCGGGCAGTACCAGACCGCTCCATGGTTTCCTCTTTTCTCTGCCAAAGCGGCAGAAAGTTGGTTTATTTTAGTATAGCACGAACACTGCACAGAAAAAAGGGCTTGACAACGCTCTGCCAGACAGGTATGTTGGAGAAAAAAGGAGGAAGCTGCCATGCTGTACCCGTTCAGTGCCCTGCTGGCGCGCATGAAATACATTACCCGCTGGAGCCTGATGCACTCCACCCGGGCCGAATCTCTCAGCGAGCACACCTGCGATACCGCCCTGCTGGCCCACATGCTTTGCCTGATCGCACGGCGGTACACCGGCACGCCCTGCCGCCCCAAAACGGTAGCAGTGGCGGCGCTGTACCACGACGCGCCGGAGATCATTACCGGCGACATGCCCACACCGGTCAAGTACAGCAGCCCCACCCTGCGGGATGACTACAAGGCGTTGGAAACCGAGAGCGTGCGCTGCATGACCGGCCTTCTGCCGGACGAGTTGAGCGAAGAGCTGTCCCCGTTCATCTCCGGGGAACTGCTCACCGCCGAGGAAAAGCGCCTGCTGAAGGCCGCCGACCGGCTGAGCGCCCTCATCAAATGCACGGAGGAGCAGCGCAGCGGCAACCACGAGTTTGACGCGGCGCTGGCCCAGCAGAAAGCGGCCCTGCAGGCCATGCACTGCCCGGAAGCCGACTGGTTCATAGAGCACTGTCTGCCCTGTTACACCCAGAATCTGGATGAGCTGACCCGGCAGCAGTAATATTCCCCTTACGGAAACGGCACCTCGCGCACGTCGTCCGGGTCGATGCCCGCTTTGCGCTGTTCTTCAAAAACAGCATCGATCAGCTCGTCCAGATCTTCCAGATGGGTCAGGGTGCAGCAGTAGCGGCGCAGATTGGCCGCGCCTTTCAGCCCCTTCATATAGTGCATGGTCTGAGAGCGGGCCTGCGGCATGGCGACGAACTCGCCCTTCTGCTCCACCATCTCCTCCACCTGACGGCGCAGCGCATTCATGCGGGCCTGCAGGTTGGGTGCCTTGGGTGCAGGCAGGCCTTCAATGGCGGCGTTCACCCGCTCAAAGAGCCACGGGTCGCCCAGCGCGCCCCGGGCGATCATCACGCCGTCACAGCCGGTGGCCTGCATCATCTCCACCGCATCCTCTGCCGAGTGGATGTCGCCGTTGCCCAGCACCGGCACTCTGACGGCATCCTTCACCCGGGCAATGATCTCCGGGTCGATGCCGGGGGTGTACATCTGCTCCCGGGTACGGGCGTGCACCGCAATGAGGGCTGCGCCGGCCTGCTCACAGGCCTTGGCACACTCCACTGCAGTGATGTGGTCGGCATCCCAGCCCTTGCGCATTTTCACGGTGACAGGCCGTTTTGTATTTGCCACAACCTGCTCCACGATGCGCCCGCAGCGGTCCGGGTCCAGCATCAGCTTGCTGCCTGCGCCGCCGGAAACGATCTTGGGGGCCGGGCAGCCCATGTTGATATCCACAAAGTCGAACTCGTACTGTTCGATGGCGGCGGTGGCTTCGCCCATGATCTCGGGCACTTCGCCAAAGATCTGCACGCCATAGGGTGCACCGTTGGGTTCGGCCTTGAGCAGGCTCACCGTCTTGTGGTCGCCGTACACCAGCGCCCGGCTGGACACCATTTCGCTCACAGTAAAGCCTGCACCGTGCTGGGCCATCAGGCGGCGGCAGGGTGCATCCGTAAAGCCCGCCATCGGGCCGAACACCGCCCGGTGCGGCAGGATGATATTGCCGATTTTCAAAGGTTCCATTGGTTGTTCCTCGCTGTTATCGAAAAAAGCTCCCCCGCAGGGGAGCTGGGTATTACCGTGCGAATCCTTTCGGGTACGGCATAAGCCTCCCTCACTGAGGGAGGTGGCATCGCCGCAGGCGATGACGGAAGGAGTTCCTGTAGAAAACTCCCTCAGTCTCGCATTCGCTCGACAGCTCCCTCAATGAGGGAGCCTTTTTTACATCTTCTCCGGCACGTTGATCTTGAACATGGTCAGCACGTTGAAGATGGCATTCTTCACGCCGATGCACAGGGCCAGACGTGCCTGCTGCACAGCGGGGTCTGCGCCCTGAATGCGGCAGCTGCCGTAGAAGCGGTGGAAGGCGCTGGCCAGATCAATGACAAAACGGTTGATGCGGCTGGGGTCGTACTTCTCGGCCGCCATGACGATCTCCTGCGGGAAGGCTGCCAGCATCCGGATCAGATCCATCTCGGAAGGCTCGGTGAGCAGGGTGGCATCCACCTTCTCGGCACCGGCAAACTGCACACCCTCGCTCTCCATCTTTTTCAGGATGGAGCAGATGCGGGCATGGGCATACTGCACATAGTACACGGGGTTATCGTTGTCGGTCTTGACAGCCTGATCGAGGTCAAAATCGATGCCGCTGCCTGCGTCGTGCATATTGAACAGGAAGCGTGCGCTGTCGATGGGCACCTCTTCCAGCAGGTCGGTCAGGGTGATGGCATTGCCAGTGCGCTTGGACATCCGCACAGGCTGGCCGTCGCGCATCAGGTTGACCATCTGCATCAGCACAACGTCCAGATCTTCGCCGTTCAGGCCGATGGCATCCATGGCACCCTTCATGCGGGCCACATGGCCGTGATGGTCTGCACCCCAGACATCGATGGCCTTGGCAAAGCCACGGGTGGCCAGCTTGTTGTAGTGGTAGGCGATATCGGCGGCAAAGTAGGTGGGGATGCCGT
>ENA-ORUF01003246-ORUF01003246.1-human-gut-metagenome-genome-assembly--contig:-NODE-3246-length-12139-cov-1.962016_pt1 | contig 12139 bp, 14 predicted proteins | sample MGYA00242077_ERZ509203 | MGnify/ENA primary metagenome ERZ509203 (study PRJEB26280, sample SAMEA2338834) | human gut metagenome | biome: human gut; feature: human-associated habitat; material: faeces...
GCCGACCCGGTCTTTTCTGATCGGCACGCGCATTGGCGGCGCGATCATGATGCTGATCGGTATCGGTGGATTTGTTGCCCTTCTCATTGAGCGACTGTCCGGCTGATCTCCGGCAGTCAGGGGAAATTCTCGGGGCAGCACCACCTGATACAGGAAAGTCATTTGCAAAGCAGTCCCCTGCGAATGACGAAGCTGTCATCACGCGGTGCTGCTCCTGTACTATTATCATGAGTTCACAAGGGGGTACTTGCTAAATCCTACAACCCGTCAGAGCCGCTGATCGGTTTTTTCATGCTGTTCTTCCCGGAGGATATCTTTGAGATCGTGAACTCCCAGCAAAATGAAGCAAACGGCGAGCCGACCCGGTCTTTTCTGATCGGCACACGCATCGGCGGCGCGATCATGATCCTGCTGGGCATTGCCGGACTCGTAGTCACGATTCTGGGACTGTGATCCTGTTTTCCGGTGCTCTCTCCGGAACACGCGGAATTTCTCCACAAAAAAGTTTGGAAAATGCTTGACTTTTGCCGCACGGAACGGTAAAATAGATAGGCCTGTGAATTTCAGGCGATCCTTGCCGCCGCAGCGCGGCGGCCACAAGTCCAAAAGGAGGTGCAAACAACAATGGCTAAGATTTCCGGTAAGTATGAGATCGTCTATATCATCGACCCCGCTCAGGGCGAAGAGGGTATTGCCGCTCTCGTGGAAAAGTTCAAGGCGATGGTTGAGGCAGAAGGTACTCTCACGAGCATCGAGGAGTGGGGCAAGCGTCGGCTGGCCTACCCGATCAACGACCTGCCCGAAGGCTACTATGTCCTGATGAACTGCGAATGCAAGCCCGAGCTCCCCGCTGAGCTGGACCGTGTGTTCAAGATCACCGACGGTATCCTGCGCTCCATCATCGTCGCTGTCGAAGCGTAAGGGGGACTCCTCATGCTGAACCATATCGTTCTCATGGGCCGTCTCACCCGTGACCCCGAGCTGCGCCGTACCGGTTCCGGCATCGCGGTCGCATCCTTCTCCCTCGCGGTTGACCGTGATTTCGGCAGCAGCGCGAACAACGGCGAGAAGGAAACGGACTTCATCGACATCGTGGCATGGCGCAATACGGCGGAATTCGTCAGCAAGTATTTCACCAAGGGCCGCATGGCGGTGGTCTCCGGTCGGCTCCAGATCCGCAACTGGACCGATAAAGAGGGCAACAAGCGCCGCAGCGCAGAGGTCGTGGCAGACAATGTCTACTTCGGCGACTCCAAGCGCGATGCCGCAGGCGACAACGGCGGGTATTCCCCCGCGCCGTCCTATGGCTACAGCGCACCGGCTGCGCCTGCTGCGGGCAGCTCCCACGGCTACGCCGCACCCGCTGCCCCCGCGCCGGCTTCCGACTTCTCGATGATCGAGGACGACGACAGCCAGCTCCCGTTTTGATTGAGCTTTTTCCCTGAGATTGCAAGAAGGAGGATTTCATCATGGCCAATGATAGAACTCGGCCCCGCAAGCGCAGAAAGGTTTGTAACTTCTGCGTGGACAAGGTTACGAGCATCGACTTCAAGGATGCTGCCAAGCTTCGCCGCTACACGTCCGAGCGCGGCAAGATCCTGCCCCGCCGCACGACCGGCACCTGCGCCGAGCATCAGCGTCAGCTGACCGTCGCCATCAAGCGCGCCCGTCAGATCGCCCTGCTGCCCTACGTCGCAGACTGATCTTACAGCAGAACAAACACCCTGCAGAGCGATCTGCAGGGTGTCTTTTTTTGCGAAAAATTGCATTTATGCCTTCTGCATCGATACGATCCGCGTTGCGACGTGCTCGCAGAACGCTTTATCATGCTCCACAAACACGATGGTCGGCCGGAACCGGAGCAGGAGCTCCTCGATCTGGATGCGTGAGATCACATCGATATAGTTGAGCGGCTCATCCCAGACATGCAGGTGCGCCTGCTCGCAGAGCGAAGCCGCCAGCAGCACCTTTTTCCGCTGTCCCTCGCTGAGCAGCCGCAGGTCGCGCTCCAGCTGGGCCTTCGGCACATCCAGTTTGTTCAGGATGGAATAGAAGCGGCTTTCATCGATCTCTTTTTCGCGGATCAGCTCTGCCGCGCTGCCGCAGAGCCCCGACGTGTTCTGCCCGACAAAGGAAATGCGCAGGCCGCTGCCACGCCGGACCTCGCCTCCATGCGGGACGTCCATGCCGCACAGCAGATGAAGGATACTGCTTTTGCCGCAGCCGTTCGGCCCCAGCAGCACCGTCACGCAGCCCGCGGGGAACACAAGGTCCACGTCCCGCAGCACCGGCTCTCCGCGGTACCCGGCGCTTATTTTACGCAGCTCGATCATGGATGTCCCCTCCCTTTGCGGAACAGCAGCCAGAGGAAGAACGGCCCGCCCGCGAGGGAGAGCACGACGCCCACCGGCAGCTCGTACGGCGCGAACAGCGTGCGCGCGGCCACGTCACACACGGTGAGCAGCGCCGCGCCGCCCAGCGCGCAGCCCGCCAGCAGGCGCCTGCTTTCACCGCCCACCAGCCGCCGCACCATATGCGGCGCAACAAGCCCCACAAAACCCAGCAGGCCCGCAAAGCTTACAGCCGCGCCTGCCAGCGCCGCCGCCAGCGCCAGCAGCGCCACGCGCACGCCGCGCACCCGCAGGCCCAGGCTCCGGGCCGTGTCGGCGCCCAGCGCCAGCACGTCCATCTCGTTTGCAAGCGCCAGCGCGGCCCCCAGGCACAGAAGGATCACCCACGCCGCAGGCGCGACCTTGCCCATGGACAGGTTGGCCAGGCCGCCGATGCGGAAATCCGAATAGCCGATGAGGGAGTCCGGGAATACCGTGAGCACCGCGTCGATGCCCGCCCCGAACATACCGGAGATGGCCACGCCCGCCAGCACCAGCGTCATACGGGACGCGCCCGCCTTTTCCGAGATCAGAAGCACCAGCATCACCCCGGCGAACGCCCCCAGGAACGCCGCAAAGGGCACCGCGGCAGCCGCCGTCGGCAGCACTGCGCAGCACAGCGCCACGCCCAGCCCCGCGCCGGAATTGACGCCGATGATGTTGGGCGCGGCCAGCGGGTTTGCCAGCACCGTCTGGATGACCGCGCCGGACACCGCCAGCGCCGCGCCGGCCAACAGGCATCCCAATGTGCGCGGCAGGCGCACATACAAAAGTATGCTTGCCGCCGTCGTGCCCCTCCCGCCGCCCGAAAGCACCGACAGAATCTCCCTGGGGGACACCGCCGCCGCGCCCAGGCACAGGCTCAGCAGCGCAGCGCCCAGCATGGCCAGCGCCAGCAGCGCAAGGCGCGCAGGCACGCTGCGAAAGCTACGCTTCTCCATACAGGATCTCCGCCAGTTTTTCGTATGCCTCGCCCCAGCGTGCGTTCGGCTTCAAGTTGTACAGCTGCTGGTCCATATAATAGACCCTGCCGTTTTTCACCGCGCTCAGCTGCTGCCACGCCGGGTTGGAAAGCACGGCGCTCTCCAGCGTCTGCCGCACCTTCTCCTGGTCGCTGCCCTGCATCACAATAAAGATCCTCTCCGGGTCCGCCGCAAGGATGGCCTCCATGGAAAGCTCCTCCAGCAGAGACGCGTCGCTGTCCGCGATGTTCACACAGCCCAGCGCGGCCAGCATTTCGCCCAGCACGCTGTTTTCGCTGTTCTTCACCTTGCAGCTGCTGCCCGTGGCCCGCAAATACAGCACGGACGGCCCTTCCTTTCCCTCCGCGCGAGCCACGGCCGCATCCACCTGCGCGCGCACCTGTTCGCCGTATTGCTCATACAGCTCCGGCCGCCCCGTGACGCGCGTGCAGACCTCCAGCATCGCAAGGTAGTCCTCAAAGGTGCTCACCTCAAAGTATGCCGTGGGGATGCCCGCCTGCTCCAGCGTGGGCAGCAGGTCCACATCCGCCGCCGTCTTTGCGCTGCCGATGACAAAATCCGGCTGCGCGGCCAGCAGCGCCTCGGCGCTCGGCTCCTTTACGCCGCCCAGGTTCACCACCGTTTCGGGCAGGCCCAGCTCAAACTGCGTCCAGGTGTCGTCCGCCGCCGCAACAAGCGTGGCCTTCCCGCCCGCCAGGCACCACACGTCGGCAAAGCTGCCGATGAGCGCCGCCACGCGCTTTGGGCTTTCCACCGTCACGGTACGGCCCAGCGCGTCGGTGAACGTGACGGCCCGCGCATCCGCGCCGGCGGACGCCGCGCTTTCCGGCTGTGCGCCGGACGCGGAAGCCGAAGCAGAAGCCGCGCCGCCGCTCTGCGGCGCGGACGCCGCGCAGCCCGCCAGAAGAAGCGCCAGCAAAAGGGCGGTAAAGCTCAAAATCTGTTTTTTCATGTCCGTGTCATCCCATCCATTCAAAATATCCGCGCCCGCGGCCGGACAGACAGCGCATACAGCGTCTTCCGGGCGGACATATCATACCACATTCCGGGCCTGCTGTCAGCCCTGCCAGCCCCGCCGGGCGGGGTCCAGTGCGTCCACGGCCGTGTAAAGCAGCGCGTTGCAGATGGCCGCGGCCACATTGCTGCCGCCCTTGCGGCCCATAGAGGCTATGGCCGGAACGTCCGCCGCCCTGCACGCGGCGAAGATGCGCTCCTTGCTCTCCACCACATTCACAAAGCCCACGGGCACCGCCACGACCAGCGCCGGCCGCAGCCCGTCCGCGATCAGCGCCTCCAGGCGCAGCAGCGCCGTAGGCGCGTTTCCCACGGCCAGCACCGCGCCGGGATATTCCCGCGCGGCCTTTTCCATGGCCGCGTCCGCCCGCGTGGTGCCGTTTTCCTGCGCGGCGCGGGCCACGTCCCCGTCCGCCATAAAGCATGCCACCGTGCCGCCGAGCTTCGCCAGGCTGGGCTTGCTGACGCCCGCTTTTGCCATATTGGTATCCGTTACAATGGGCACGCCCTGCCGCAGCGCCGCCACGCCGCGTGCAACGGCGTCGGGCGTGAAGCACAGGCTTTGCGCATAATCAAAATCCGCCGTTGTATGGATCACCCGCTTCACCACGGCGGCATGCTGCGGCGGCAGCTCAATGCCCGCCGCCGCAAGCTCCTGTGTAATGATCGCCATGCTGGTGCGCTCGATATCCGCGGGCAGGGTATGTTTTCCGTTCACGCTCGCATCTCCTCTGTGTTTACTTGGCCGCGCAGGCGTCCATTGCGCGGTACACCGCAGCTATATCAACGGCGGCGCGCACCGCGTCCGCCAGCAGGTCGTACTGACGCTCCTTATACGCGGCATGGCTTTCCGCGCGCACGTCCGCGGCCGAAAGCCCCTTGCACGCCAGCAGCCAGGCGGCCAGCTTTTCCGTAAGCTCCCCGGTGTCAAACAGGCCGTGCAGATAGGTGCCGAACACATTGCCTGCCGCCGCGCCCTCGGGCGTGCCGTCCGCAAGCAGGCAGAACGGCGGCGTGCCGCCGCGTTCGGTGCGGCCCATATGGATCTCATAGCCGTCCAGCTGCGCGCCCGCAAACGGGCCTGCGGCGGCACACGCCTGCACACGGGTGCGCACCTTCTGCCCGGTAAAGCGCGTCGCGCAGGGCAAAAGGCCCATGCCGTCCATGCGGCCTCCCTGCTCCACGCCGTCCGGGTCGTCCAGCGCCGTTCCCAGCATCTGGTAGCCGCCGCACACGCCCAGCACGGGCGTGCCCGCGGCCGCCAGCTTCTTTACCGCGGCCTCCAGGCCGTTCTGGCGCATCCAGGCAAGGTCTCCCATCGTGTTTTTTGTGCCCGGCAGCACCACCAGGTCCGGCTCGCCCAGCTGCCCGGCCCGCTCCACATACCGCACGCCCAGCGCGGGGTGGCTCTCCAGCGGGGAAAAATCCGTAAAATTGGAGATGCGCGGCAGGCGCACCACCGCGATGTCCAACGGACGCCGCTGCTGCGTCTGCGCAAGGCACGGCGCAAGGCTGTCCTCGTCGTCGATGTCCGCGCAGGTATAAGGCACGACGCCCAGCACGGGCACGCCCGTCTTTTCCTCCAGCATCGCAAGGCCCGGGCGAAGCAGCTCGACGTCGCCGCGGAATTTGTTGATGACCGTGCCGACGACACGCGCGCGCTCCTCCGGCTGCAGCAGAGCCACCGTGCCGTAAAGCTGCGCGAACACGCCGCCCCTGTCGATGTCCCCCACAAGCAGTACCGGCGCGTTCACCAGCTCTGCCAGGCCCATATTGACGATGTCGCCGTCCCGCAGGTTGATCTCCGCCGGGCTGCCCGCGCCCTCGATGACGATGACGTCGTTTTCCGCCGCAAGGCTCTCATAAGCGCGCAGGATCTCCGGCACCAGGCTTTTTTTCATCTTGAAATATTCCGCCGCGCGGTACTGCCCGCGCACCTCGCCGTTTACGATCAGCTGGCTGCCGGTGTCGCTGCTGGGCTTGAGCAGCACCGGGTTCATGCGCACGTCCGGCTCGCGGCCCGCGGCCTCGGCCTGTGCCACCTGCGCCCGGCCCATCTCCAGCCCGTCGCGGGTGATATAGCTGTTCAGCGCCATATTCTGGCTTTTGAAGGGCGCCACCCGCAGGCCGTCCTGCCGGAAAATGCGGCACAGCGCCGTGGCCAGCAGGCTTTTGCCCGCGCCCGACATCGTGCCCTGCACCATAATGCAGCGCGCCATTTACAACACCTCCCCAAGCGCCTGCAAAAAGGCGCTGTTTTCCGAATGGGTGCGCACCGCCGCGCGGTACCACCCCGGCCCCAGGCCCGGATAATTGGCGCAGCCGCGCAGCAGCACGCCCCGGGCCCGCAGCCGCTGCACCAGCTGTTCGCCGCTGTGGTAAAACAGCAGATAATTCGCCTCGCCCGGCATCACGCGGCACCCCAGCGCCGCCAGCCCCGCCGAAAGGCGCGGCCGCTCGGCGGCGACGAGCGCGCGCAGCGCCGCGCTGTAATCCGTTTCCTCCAGCGCGGCCTCGCCCGCCGCCTGCGCCAGAGCGGAAACGGCCCACGGCTGCCCGGCGGCGCGCATGCGCTCCAGCAGCGCGCCGTCCGCGCAAAGCGCGTAGCCCAGCCGCACACCCGCCATCGCATACCACTTGGTAAACGCCCGCAGGAGCAGCAGGTTTTCATGCCCCTCCAGCTCTCCCAGCAGCGTGTGCGCGGCAGGATCGTCCAGAAATTCGTTGAAGCACTCGTCCACCACAAGGCGTGTGCCGCAGGCGGCGCACCGCTCTAAAATTCGCAAAAGCAGCGCGCGGGGCGTGGTGCGTCCCGTGGGGTTGTTCGGCTCACACAAAAACAGTATGTCCAGCCCCGGCTCAATGCGTTCCAGCAGCGCTTCGGTGACGGCGAAGCCTTCTTCCTCCCGCAGGAAAAAGCGGTCCGCCGTACAGCCCGCGACGACCAGGGCCTGCTCGTATTCGGCAAAGGTGGGCGCCGTGACGAGCGCCCGCTTCGGCTTTTCCGCCAGCGCCAGCCGGAAGATCAGGTCCGCCGCGCCGTTGCCGCACAAAATGCTCTGCGGCGGCACGCCCAATGTGCCGGACAGCTTTTTCCGCAGTGCCCGGCACAACGGGTCCGGGTAACGGTCCGCTCCGTCCAGCGCCCGCGCCACAGCCTGCCGCACGCCCTGCGGCAAACCCAGCGGGCTGACGTTGGCCGAAAAATCCAGCGGCATACCGCCGTACTGGGCCGCATATCCGGCCCAGTCCCCTCCATGCGTCAGTTCCATGCGTTCTCCCCCCTCCGTCACAGCCCCAGCGGCAGGCACACCGCAGCGCGCGCGCAGGCCAGCAGCGCCATGCACAGCGTCCCTGCGGCATACAGCATCCGGTTTGCCCGCAGGATGTCCCCCGGCTCCACCGGCCGCAGCGCGTCGCCGATCGTAGGCTTTTCGTACAGCTTGCCGAAATAGCTGGCCGGGCCGGCCAGCTGCACGCCCAGCGCTCCGGCCATCACCGCCTCCGTCTGGGCGGAATTGGGGCTGGCATGGCTGCGCCTGTCCCGCCGCCAGATGCGCAGCGCGCCGCGCGCGTTTTGCCCCGTGAGCGCCGCCGCGCCCGCCAGCAGCAGCGCAGCCATGCGGGCGGGCAGATAATTGGCCGCGTCGTCCAGCTTTGCGGCCGCGCGCCCGAAATAGAGATACCGCTCGTTCTTATACCCCACCATGCTGTCCATGGTGTTCACCGCCTTGTAGCACAGCGCCAGCGGCGCGCCGCCCAGCAGCATGTACAATAGCGGGGCAATCACGCCATCGCTGGCGTTTTCGGCCACCGTTTCCACGGCCGCTTTCGTCACGCCTCCGGCGGAAAGGGCGGCGGTGTCCCGCCCAACGATGCGGGCCACGGCGGCGCGCGCCTGCTCCAGCGTGCCGCCCGTCAGCGCGCGGTACACATTGCGGCTCTCGTCCCGCAGGCCCCGCATGGCCAGCGCCTGCCAGCACCACACGGCCTCCAGCGCAAAGCGCAGCGCCGGGTGCGCAAGGCCGCACAGCCAGAGCGCGCCCGCCGCAAGGCCCAGCGTGCCCAGCGGCAGCAAGGCCGCCAGCACCGCGCCCGCCGCAAGCTCGCCCCGGGGCGTTTTGGGAAAAGCGCGGCGCAGCCCGCGTTCCAGCGCGGCGATGCATTTCCCCATGCCCACCACCGGGTGAGGCATCCAGGCCGGGTCTCCCAGCGCAAGGTCCATCAAAAAGCCGCACAGGGCGGCCAGCACAATATCCATCTCACGCTTCCTCCGCATAACACGCTTCGCCCGCAAGGTCCAGCAGGCCGTGCGTCTGCCAGCGCGCCGCATCCAGTATAAAGCCGGCCGCGTTGCCCGCGCACCAGGTGTAATAATCCTGGCGCGGGCAGGCGTACCGCTCCATCACCGCCATCTGGGTGCCGCCGTGCGCCATGACGACGAGCATTTCCGCGCCCCGCGCCAGCGCTTCGGCCACCAGGGACGCAAAGGCCGCGCAGGTCCTGTCGGAAAATTCAGCCCGGCTCTCTCCGCCCGGGCAGCGGCCCATACAGTCGTCTCCCACCCAGGCGAGATAATCGGGGTCGCGCTCCATCTCCACATAATTGCGCCCCTCGAAAATGCCGAAGCACATCCCCCGCAGGTCGTGCACGGGCACGAGCCGCGCGGCCGGGAACAGCACCCGGGCCGTGTCCACGGCCCGGCACAGCGGCGAGACATACACCGTGTCCGGTTCAATGTCCGCCCGCCGCAGCGCGGCGCGCCCCTTTTCCGAAAGCGGGATGTCCCGCGTGCCCTGGTACCGCTTGTCCACATTGTATTCCGTCTGCCCATGGCGCAAAAGATAAACTTTCATGTGTTCGGCGCTCCTTTCAGATAGACCGGGATACCGCAGAACACGCGCACCACGGCGTCCGCGCGCTGCGCCAGCAGGCAGCCGAGACGGCCCGCCGCCTCCCGCGCGGCGCGCTCGTTTTTGTCCACCGGCACGACGCCGCCGCCCACCTCGGTGGCGATGACCACCTCGTTCCGGGCAAGCTGCTGCGCCAACGCGGCAAGGTCGCCGCAGCTCGCGGCCAGCTCCTGCACGTCCCAAACAGCGCGCTGCGCCAGCTCCTCCCGGGTACAGCCCAGCAGCAGCCGGGCATACTCCCGTTTCCCGCTGTACAGCGGGCCTGTGATAAAGATCATCCCGTCACCCCCGAAAGCAGGCTGCACGCTGCCAGCGCGGCCAGCATCCACAGCTCCGCCTTTTGCAAAAACCATCCGGCCAGGTCGCCCGATATGCCGCCGAACTGCTTTTGCGCCACCGCGCGGTATCGCAAAAATACAAGCACCGCAGCCAGCGCCATGGCGGCACCCGTCATCCCCCCCGCCGCCGCCATGCCTGCGGCGGCCAGTGCGCACAGTACAAGCAGCGCGCGGCGCACAGCCGTGCGGTCCGCTCCCGTTGCAAAGGTATGGGCAAGGCCCGTGTTTTTTGCCAGAGGGAACGCCGCGATCGCATAGCCGGAAAGCGCCCGCTCCAGCACAAAGCCCAGCCCCATGCACAGCGCAGCCCGGGGCGTGCAGTCTACCGCCGCGCACAGGCCCAGATAGGCCGTAAAATAGGTGCACAGGCGTATGACCGCAAACGCGCCGCAGCGCGGGTCCTTTAATATCTCCTGCTTTTTTTCCGGCGCGGCGCAGCTTGCCAGCGCATCGCAGGTGTCGGCGTAGCCGTCCAGGTGGATGCCCCCGGTCACGAGCACCGGCGCAAGGCACAGCCCGGCCGCGCGCAGCAAAAGCGGGAATGAAAGCCGCGCCGCCAAAGCCGCCCAGCCCCACCAGGCAAGGCCGCACACAACCCCCACCAGCGGAAAGGCGCACAGCGCGTACCGCATGTTTTTTTCGTTCCACACCGGCTGCGGTACCGGCACGGCGGAAAACATGGCAAACGCCACGGCGGCCGTCTCAAGCAGCGTCACAGCGCGGCCCCCTCTCCTTTATAATAGCGCGGCAGGCCGCACGCCACCTCACAAACAGCGTCTGCCCGGGCGGCAAGCGCCCGGTTTGCCGCGGCCAGCACGCGCAGATAGGTACCGGTATCTCCCGCATAGGCGCTGCCGCCGCTGAACACCTCGCCCGTGACGACCACCAGTGCTTCGCACTGCCGCCGCAGGCTTTCCACGCCGTCCACAACAGCGGCCAGCGCCGCCTGTTCACCGCCTGCGCCCGCCGGGCTGTACAGCTCGTTTGCGGCCAGATTGCTCAGGCATTCCAGCAGCGCCGCGCCCCTTGCAGGCAGCAGCACCCGCGAAAGGCCAACGGGGCATTCAATGGTCTCGAACCGCTTTTGCGCGCGCAGGACGCGGTGCCTCGCAATGCGCGCGAGGGCTTCTGCGCCAAAGGGTTCCATCGTCGCCACATAGTAGCGCGGCAGAGCGCCCGCCCGCAGGATCAGCTGCTCGGCATATTCGCTTTTGCCGGACGCCGCGCCGCCCACGACCAGTGTGAACATCCCATCCGCCCCTTTCCTCTCCGGCGTTCAGCCCTCTCCGCCCTGCGGCGTATAGGCCTCGATGCCGCCCTCCTCAAACGTGTAGCAATCCATATATACGGCGCGGGCCATGTCCAGCAGCGGCATGGCCGCCACCGCTCCCGTGCCCTCGCCCAGGCGCATGCCCGCCGTGATGAGCGGTTTTTTGCGCAGCGCGTCCAGCAGCAGCATGCCCGCGGGCTCGGCCGAGACATGGCTCGCCAAAACGGCCTTGGCCGCCGCCGGGCACAGCCGCACCGCGCACAGCGCCGCCACGGCGCTGATGAAGCCGTCCGCCAGCACAGGCACACGGCAGGCCGCGCCGCCCAGAAACACGCCGCACATCCCCGCGATGTCAAAGCCGCCCACCTTGGCCAGAACGTCCAGCGGGTCGTCCGCGGCGGGGCGGCTGAGGGCCACGGCCCGCTCGATGGCCGCCACCTTGCGCCGCAGCCCCTCGTCCGAAAGACCCGCGCCGCGGCCCGTCATTTCCACGGGCGCGCGGCCCAGCAGCACGCTGGCCACAGCGCTGGCCGTGGTGGTGTTGCCGATGCCCATCTCGCCCGTGGCCAGCAGACGCACGCCCTTTTCCTTCTGCGTGCGCACAAGCTCCGCGCCCGCCAAAACGGCCTGCTCCGCCTGGGCCCGCGTCATGGCAGGCCCCTGTGTGATATCCCCCGTGCCGTTGCCGATGCGCCGGGCCAGCACGCCGGGCTGCGGCGCAAAATCCCGCACGCCCATGTCCACGGGCACCACGGCGCACTGCGCGGCCTGCGCCATCCGGCACACGGAGGTGCGCCCCGCAGCCAGGTTGCGCGTCACAGCGGCCGTCACGCTGCTGTCCGTCTGGGTAACGCCCTGGGCGACCACGCCGTTGTCCGCGCACAGCACCAGCACCGCACGCGGCAAAAGCGGCGCCTGCGCGTCGCCCGTCAGCGCCGCAATGTCCTCCAGCGCCGTCTCCAGCAGACCCAGGCTGCCCAAAGGCTTTGCGCACGCCGCCCAGCGGCGGTGCGCCTGTTCCCGCGCCGCCTCGTCCGGCGGCGTGATGTTTTGCAGCAATTCACGCAGTTCCATGCTTCCAGCTTCTTTCTTTGCATTCCAGCTTCATTTTGTTTTCAATGCCCGGGGCGCTTTCCCAAGCGCACGGCGCCGCCCCGGTCCCGCGGCCTCTCAAAAAGCACAGGGCCCTTCACCGGCCGCTTTGAAAGGCGGCGGCCGCACGCACAAACCG
>ENA-ORUF01003249-ORUF01003249.1-human-gut-metagenome-genome-assembly--contig:-NODE-3249-length-12123-cov-4.336758_pt1 | contig 12123 bp, 8 predicted proteins | sample MGYA00242077_ERZ509203 | MGnify/ENA primary metagenome ERZ509203 (study PRJEB26280, sample SAMEA2338834) | human gut metagenome | biome: human gut; feature: human-associated habitat; material: faeces...
AGGGGCGAGGAACGAAATATATTTATTTTACTTATCTTCTTGCGAAAAACTCTGTTTTCCATTCAGGGCGTAGTTCAGGCGTACCGAGTTGAAGAGCAGTGACAGCTACATTATTCACTATTTTATAATAAATTACACATAGATATAGAATATTGATATGGGATGTGTTCTGCTTTTCCCCGTTGGGAGAATGTGCGCGCTTTTTTGAAAATATATTGATATATCTTGCTTTTTACTTTTCCATCATCAACTTTTTTTGAACGTATCCGCTTTCATGCTGGGCAAAATGCTGGGCAAAACAGAGCAGGCCGGATTTCTTTTTTACAAGAGGAATCCGGCCTGCTCTGTTCTTATTTATAAATAATTTTAATGTATCGAGTGCATAAAAATGCAGATAGACTCGCGTTTTTTCCAGTTTTACTGGCGGGATCGGAATTTCCGAACCGAAAAGAGAAGCACGGGGGGCTGGGCAAAATGCTGGGCAGAAGAACCCTGCGGAGAAGACTTGGACTGAATAAAAATATAAAACAATAATTTCAGTATATTAAATAGAATGATTGGTCGTTGTGACGTGCATGAGCATCGTTTCTGAAAGCTTTTGACAGCTGTCACTGCTCTTCAATTGGCTTTTTTCTGGAAGGATTTTCACAATAAAAATATGAAAATCAATATATTAATCTAAAAATGTACCCCTGCTTTTGATTCCGAAAGGGCTGGATGCCAGCCGGGCAAGTCCTTTCCTCGCCCACAGCAAAGCCGGCTGATGCCAAATCTGGGGGGGGGGAGCGCCAAGCGGAACCTCGGTGGCGGGCATGTATGCCGTTTAAATCGACAGAAAGGGATTTTTAAGAGGGGTTTCGCGAAAAGATGACCCATTCGCAACGAGAAAAACAAGCCCTTAAAACGCCACTCACGGCGTTTTTGGGAAACAGGCAAAGACGGGGCGGGAGTTCCCCGGCACAGGCAGGAGGTACCTCCCGCATCCCGTGAACTGTCCGAAAAGGCCAGAATGAAGGGGGAGAATGAGCATTGAGAGGCCGCAGAACGCCCGTAAAGGGCATTTAACGGCGTTTTTTACAGAAAAGATGTCTTTGTGTCGTGTTGCAATGAAACGAGCCTAAAAAGGCCGTTTACGGCGTTTTTGAAGAGACCTGTTCTTGTGCCCCGCCCCTACGGAAGTCGGTTCCCAATTCGGAACTGCTTTCCCCGGAAGGCAGGGATATTTTCCTGAATACTTCCAGCTTATTGCCGATTTTTTTCGGCACAACCCTGCCCTAAGCGTCCAACCGGACGTTTAGGGGGGACATGTTCCCCTCACGGGGTGGCCCTTGGATCGGTTTGCAACTGACGCGGCAAGGGTACCCCCAAGGATGGGCCGCCCCTCTCCGCAAGCCCGTTTGCGGAGCTTCTGGGGAATTTGTCCAGCCGTTCCTCTTCCGACACGGGGTCGTGATGGCAGGAACAAAATAATTTTTTAGCTATCCTCCGGAGGATACAAACATGGCTAATCCCTCTTGGTTTAATGCGAAAGATTATCTGACTAACAAGCTGGCTCAGCTGCAGGCTACCGAGCCCGAAGGCAACTGGAACGTCTACTCCATGGCTCAGGCGTTCGCTAACGAGGGCTATGAGGGCGAAGACGGCGCTTATCAGCATTTCCTCGATTACGGCATGTCCGAAGACGTTTCCCCCAACGCCCTGTTTGATGTCGACGCCTATTATAGCAACAAGCTTGACGCGCTGAAAAACGATCCCAAAAACGGCTGAAGAATGGGCCGACAAGACGGTCGACGACGTGAAGGATGCTTTTACGGCGAATGGCCTTTCCGCGTGGGAACACTACCAGCAGTTCGGTACCGCCGAAGGCATCAATCCTTCCGCCGACTTTGATACCGTCAAGTATCTTGAAGCCAAGGCCGCTGCCATGAACGCCCTTGGCGGGGATAAAGTCTGGACTGCCGCCGACGTTGCCGACGCCTTTGCGGAAAACGGCTGGAGCGCTCTTGAACACTACGAACTGTTCGGCAACAGCGGTGCTGAAGGCGAAGTTGCCCCCAGCTACAACCCCGCTCCGGTCGTGACGCTGACCTTTGCGGATGCCCTTGCCGCCGAAACCCTCCCGGCCGAATACTTCCTCGCTGACGGTGCCGCTTCCTTCGAAGGCGTGGCCGTCGCCGATCTGGAAGCGGCTCAGGCCAAGGCGCAGTCCATCTTCGACGGCGCTCTCAACAAGGCCGATCTGGAATACAGCGTCGCCTACACCCTGAGCGACACTCTGGCGAACATCATGGCCGCCGACGCCGCCGTGCTCGAAGGCCATGCCTACACCCTGACCGACGGCGTCGTTGACCTCGGCGACGGTTCCGTTGAAGCTATTGTTGCCGCTCAGGCCGCTGCTCAGGCTCTCATCGACGGTTCCGCCAACGAAACCAAGCCCGAACTGGCTGCGACCTACACCCTGAGCGATTCGCTGGCGAACATCATGGATCCCGCTAATGCGGACATGGTTACAGGTGCCGGCAGCTATGCCCTGACCGACGTCAAGGCTGACCTTGGCGAAGTAACCGTTGATGGTCTTGCGGCCGCTCAGCTTGCTGCCACAACCGCCGCGCAGGCCGTCATCGCGGGCGCTACGAATGCTTCCGAACTGGGTGGCCTGTCCTATACGTTCGTGCTCAACGACACTGTTGCGCATATTCAGGATTTGGGCGGCACTTTGCCTGAAGGCGCTACCGGTTACATCCTGACCGATACTTTGACCAATTTGAAGGGCGCCAGCGACAATCTGTTCCACGGTGCCGCTCAAGTCTTTGTCAGTGGTGACGTAGCTACCATTGATGATGCAGATGTGGCTGATGCAGTCTTCATCGGTTCCCTTGACGGCATCATCTACAATGATACGTTCGTTAACTTGCAGGACGCTCTTCACCTCAACGAAGCCAACGTGTCTTACACGCTGACGGATACTGTTGCGGGTGCGCGTTTTATTGCGGCCCATGTAGCCGTCGCCGACGTGGACGCGGAGCTTGCCGCCGCCCGGGCATTCGTTGCCGGTGCGACCAATGGCGCGGAGTATGCCGATACCGACTACGGCTATACGATTCTCGACACCATCGCCAACATCAAGGCCGCTTCCAACGATGTTCTGGCGAAGGCCGAAGAGAGCAATGGCATCACCGTCTCCGATACGCTGGCTGCGTTTGATGCTTCCAACGATATTCTGACGAATACCGCTTACGGCATTGATCAGGCTATTGCTTCCGTCGCCAGCGACACGACCATCAGCACGGATACGTTGACGGCCATCAACAGCGCTACAGTGACGCTTAACGCTTTGGCGGACTCCGCCGTCACCGTGGACGCCAGCTCGGATACCACTAGTGTTACGGTTGATCTCTCCTCGCCCTCGTTCACGCTTGGTGGTTCGGGCGAGTTGACCTTCAACGTCACCGGCGGTTCCGGCGCCGACACCATCAAAGCTCACGCGAACGGCGGCACGCTCATCGGCGGAGATGGCGCCGACACCTTCACTCTGGGCGCTGGTGCCGACATTGTGGACTTGACTGAAGACACGCCTGCTGTTGACACGGTTAAGCTCGCTGTGAATGGTGCTGGCATCACCGATACCATCACTGGGTTTACGGCTGGTGCTACCGCTGGAGATGCCCTCGACGCGCATACCAACTTTGGTATTGATGGCCTCCTTCATGGTGCAGGAGCCACGGCTAGCAATACCGTGCTGACTGCTCTGACTGCTGGCGCTGCAAGTATTGGTACTAATATCGCTGATAAGCTGTTCCTGTTTGAAGGAACGGTAGAAGACCTTGGTACTTTGATTAAGAGTACTGCCACCGACGGCACGCTCGGTCTTGCTGGCAGCGCCACGGCCTTTGTTCTTATCGGAAATGTTGCTGATGGCGAACAGGTGTTTGACATGTACCAAATTACAGGTAACGGCGGCGACAATGAAACCTTCACCCAGATCGGGACGATTGGCGTAAGCGATGGCGATGCACTCCATACGGATAACTTCGTAACAGCCTAACCCTTCCCCAGGCACTAGCCTGAACACGGCATAAAACAGCCCCGCCCTTCCTTCACCGGAGGGGCGGGGTTTTGTTTTTGAAGCGGCGTTTTTTCGGCCTTCCCCGCTTCTTCCGCGTCCGCGGCGTGAACCGAAAAACAATGGGCACGGGAACGCTCATGGATTACCGTCCACCCATGCTTGCAAGGCCCCTTCCGGCAAGAGGGAAGGGCGGGGCATCCCGCAGTCTTGTATTGACGTTTTTCGATTCTCGAAAGACACTGGCGTACCCGAACTGGCCGTCGGGGAACGCCCGGCGCGTATTGATGCGGAAAGCCCGGCGCGGGAATTTCCGCAGACCAGCCAAACAAGGATTCAGGCATGTTGCAGACGGAACATTTCAACAGGTGCATCCAAACGCTGGATGCCTCGTTTGCCCTCTTGAAGCGGGCGAAGCCGGGCAGTGTGGAATATGAGGTTTACCGGAACGCCACCATCAAGGGCTTTGAGCTTGTCCTCGAAACGGGGGGCAAACTCATTGGAAAGTACCTCAGGCAATTTTTCGCTTCGCCCGGCGAGGTGGACAGGCTTTACTTCAAGGACGTGCTGCGCCATGCCGCGAAACACGGCCTGCTCACGCCCGATGAGGTGCGCCGCTGGTTCTCGTATCGGGACAACAGGAACCTTACCGCCCACGACTACGGGGAAGCCCTTGCGGAAGAGGCCTTGAAGCAGGTTGAAGGTTTCATAGCCGATGCGCGGGCACTGGCCGGGCGGCTGGCCGAACGGCAGGGTGGACAACGGGGCGAAACCGATGGAACGGAATGAGCTTTTTCTTGAACCGGCGATCAGGGAGGCGGTCTGCGCTCTGCTCCGCGCCATTGTTCCTGACGCCGAGGTATGGGCATACGGCAGCCGCCTGTCAGGAAAGGCCCATCCGGGGAGCGATCTCGATCTTGTCGTCCGCACCCCCGGCGCACTTCTGCGGCCCTGCCCGGCGGTCGAGGCGCTCCGAACGGCATTCCGCGAAAGCGACATCCCTATTTTCGTTGACGTACATGACTGGGCGCTGTTGCCGGAAGCGTTTCAAAAGGAAATCGCAGCCCGTTTTTTTCCGCTGCGGTAACACGCGAGAGCGCCCCTGTGCTGAAAGGGCGATTCTTCCCGGATCGCCCTTTCGTTTGTCCCGCCCTTCAAATATTCGTACTTGAGAACGATGGCCCCCTCTGGTATTAAACAAGTTGAAAGCCGTATGTTGATTTATCCCGATAAAACGCCGTGTGTCCCGGCTGGAGACATACGGGGTTTTCTTTTATCGGATTTAAACCCCTCTGAGAGCGCTTCGTATGATGGAAAGGTTGAAGATATATATGCCGGGGATTGGGACGTGGAGATTTTTTCTATCATTTTTGGTTGCCATCTCACATCTCTATGGCAATATGATTCATGGCCCGGCTGCGTATGCCGTATGGGGTTTTTGTCTTGAACGTTTTTTTAATGTCCCTCGTTCTGACAAAAAAATATGGATTTTCTCCATCCGGGCTCAAAGATTACGCACAAAACCGATTCCTGCGTATTTATCCTTCATATATCTTTTCCGTGATATTGGGCATAGGCGTTCTTTTTGTTCTGAAAAGGTACCATTTTGAAACGACCGTTCTCAACCCTGCCTTTCAGCGCCCCGGAAGCCTGTACGAATTTATCGGCAATTTCTTGATGATTCCTTTCGCTGTAGGCGGATTGTTTGTTCCCGTAGCCAGCGCGTTGTTCGTTGAGGTCTGGGCGTATGCGCTGATGCCTTTCATGGCCTACAGCCGCCATGCCGCCATCCTCGGCTTTCTGATCACGCTGGCGGGCAATATCCAGTACGGAATCACTCCGGAAAGTTTTCCCATTCGGTATTCGGGGTTTGCCACGGGCCTGTTGGCCTTTTCCGTAGGCTCCTTGACGCTTCATTATTATGAAACCCTGAAAAGATTCGGCATGCCGTGCACGAGTGTCCTTGTTTGGTGCATACACGGTGTACTGTGGCTTTTCGATCCCTATTATCCCTGGAATTATGGCCTTTATATTTCAATGTTTCTGTCCGCGTGGGTCGTGATTTCCCTTTTTCCCCTCAAATCATCCCAACTGGACAAATTGCTGGGAGATTTATCTTATCCAGTCTATTTACTGCATACGACTGCCGGAATGTGCATCTATTTCTTCTTCGGACAAAGATCGCTTCTCTTTTTCTCTGCGGCCTTTGCCCTGACAGTGATTCTTTCTTATGGGGTCGTACGCCTTATCGAGAAACCTTTGATCCGGTTCAAGAAACAAAAAACTATCCACTGTTGAAAATCATTACGTGAACATAGCAAGGGCGGCATTCAATAAAGCTGTAGCTTTTGCTCTCTTGAAACAGAAAGGCTTCCGGTATCAGGGGGGCTTTTGGGTTTTATGAGCCAGCGGGTTCGTAATGGGCGAAGCTGAACAGTTTATGCCCGAAGAAGTTGACCAGAAATCCGGCCAGAATCCCTGTTCCGTGACATCCTCCCCCGGTCAATACGGGAATCCATCCGGCAAGGGACGGGGCCCCGCTCCATCCGGGGAAAAGTGCCTCCAGCGTCCGGAGAGCCTCTGTTTGGGAGAGCAGCGGCGGCAGCAGCCACTGGATAAGGGAAAAGAGCCCCGTGGACACGGCCCAGACAACGACTAGCCCCACATGCGCCACAAGCGCAAAACGGAGCACCATGGGCACGGTGGCCTTACTGACGCCGAAAGCGCGTTTGTACGAAAGGCAAAACACGATGATCATGCCGACGTAATTGGCCAGAACGACGCTGAGGCCGAAGCTGAGCCATTCCGAAAAGGCAAACCGTGAAAAAAAGTTGCAGAGCGTTCCGATGACGGAAGCCTGCAGATACAGGAATGCCTGTGCCGACGTTCTAGTCATGGGGCCTTGCGGAATCGTTCCGTTTTTCAAAACCGATGTACGATCTCGCGACAAACAGCGGGCGGCCTTTGCTTTCCTCAAAGATGCGCCCGAGGTACTCCCCGATGACGCCGAGGGAAACCAGAATGGTCCCGCCAAGCACGAGTACGACGACCATGATGGACGTATAGCCGGGGACATCCACGCCAAAGAACAGAGCCCTCAGGATCAGTACTGCCGCATAACCGAAGCCGAACAGCGCGACAACCATGCCGAGGTAGCTCCAGATCCGCAGAGGCAGCGTACTGAAGCTCGTAATGCCGTCCAGCGCGAAGTTCCACAGCTTCCACGCGTTCCATTTGGTGCTTCCCGCGACCCGCTGCGGCCTGTCATACTCCACCGTAGCCTGTTTGAAGCCCACCCAGGCGTACAGCCCTTTGGTAAAGCGAACCCGCTCAGGAAGGCTGTTCAGGGCATCAAGCGCGGCCCGGTTCATCAGGCGGTAGTCGCCGGCATTGGGAACAAGCCGCTTTCCGCACAGTATATTGAATATCTTATAGAAAAGATCGGCCGTGATGCGCTTGAACATCGTGTCCGACTCCCGCTGCCTGCGGACGCCGAGCACGACGTCATAGCCTTCCTCCCACTTGCGGAGAAAGTCCGAAAGCAGTTCCGGCGGGTCCTGCAGGTCCACATCCATGGGGACGACGGCGGCGCCCGAAGCCGCGTGGAATCCTGCGGTCATAGCCAATTCCTTGCCGAAATTCCGGGCAAGCTCGATGATCCTGATGCGTGGGTCTTTCCGACGGGCTTCGAGCAGGATTTCCAGCGTCCTGTCCTTGCTGCCGTCATCAATAAAAATCATTTCAAACGCATAGGGCTCGGCATCGAGAAGCGGGGCAATCCGTTCGAGAAAATACGGAATGGCTTCCTCTTCATTGTACGCGGGGATAATAAGGGAGACTGTTTTCATAGGCTCACCGCTCATTTAAAGATAAGGGGAATATCCATAGGAATATCGTAGTATTGCTTCATAAAGAACGCAATATAGTCCGTTCCGGGTGTATAGGGCATGGCATTCGCATACTGTTCGTCCGGAAGCTTCTTAAGCACAACGCTCATATCTCCCGGCTTGTAGGCGGACAGGGTGGCGTCGTTCGCAACGATGGTATCGTAGTTCGCCCGATACCCCTCCCAGATGGGGATGTAGCTGCTCAGGCCATACCCTATGATTCCGAGAAGGCAAAGCGCGGGCAGCAGTTTTCCCGGCAGTTTTTTGAGGAGGGCATTCAGAGCCGGTGCCGCGATAATGGGAAGCGTCAGGATGAGCGGCATGGACACGCGGGGGCTTCTGGCGACGGGGAGCAAAAAAAGACAGGTGGTCGCGCAGCATGCCGCGACAAAAGGAAAGAGTTGCCAATAGATTTTTTCTTTGGCCATACCTATGCGCAACGCATAGAAACAAAGTGCGAGCAGGGTCAGGAAAAGCAGGAGAGGCGAGTAAAACAGAGGAAAGGCAATTTTTGCCCACACAAAGGCATCAGGAATACCTTTGAGCAATTCCGCCAGAGGAGGGACGCTCTGGCCCGGAGCGCTCATTGCCCGCTTGAGATTGCCGGGAGCCAGAAAGCAAAACAAAAACCCGGCAAGAGAGGTTGAAAGCCAAAGTAGGTTGGGGAGGAGCCGTTTTTTCTTTTCAACAACATCCACCAGCAGGCGCATTCCCACGAACGCGAACGCATACAGGGAAAACGGCTCGGAAGAGGCCGAGGCGATGAAGAACAGCACGGCGGCGAGGGCAATATCCTTTTTCCGCAACGGTTCCCGCATGATGAGAAAAATAGCCCAAAGCAGGAAAAACATCGGCCAGACATAGAGCACGGAGGCGGCTCCCCAGTAAAGGCCGTCCCGGACGAGCGTTATCTTCATTGACATGTAGCTCGCCAGCAGGAACAGCAGCGTTTGCGGGAAGTCCTCTCTAGCGGTGAATCTGGCCGCGATTGACGCTCCAAAACACAAAATACCGGTAACCAGAAGCGATTGAACAAGCCAGAAGACGGAAGGCCCGGCGTGCATAAAGGGAATGGCTATCCCAAAGGCGACGATACGCCCGCCCCATCCTATATAATGCTGATAGAGATAGTTGACGTAGTTGAGCAGCGTCAGGCGCTCGCTGTATGGCCCCTCAACGGTATAAAAATACGTCAGCCCCGCATAGGCATAGTCATCATGATAATACCCCAGGAAAGCATGGGTGGCGTACAGAACGGCCCATACGAGTACGGGAAGCGCAAGGCGAGCGGATGGGATACGCATAGGATTTTTCATGAAAAAACGGTTAGAGAAGAGGGGATACTTGCTTCGTGCAATCTTTTTAGGCTATCGTGAAAAGGCCCGAGTGTAAACAGGGGTATTCCCGCCCACAGCCCTTGTGCGGTTTTTCCTAGCCCGCTACTGAAACGTTGTTTTCCAATAAAATTTACGAGGTGTTGTTTTGAGAACAGCCCCCTCCCCCGCAACTGCAGGCGGCTTGCCCGCAGCCCGTTCCCCTTCCGATTCCTCTTCCTTTTCTTTATGGCATCTTTCCCACTCGCGGGAGAGTCGGGCCGTCCCACGGTCTAGACGTTCGGATCGCGCATGCCGTATGCAGAAAAGGCACCTCAAGAAAACGAGGCACACTCGGCGGAGTGCCGCTTCGAGGATGCATTTGAGCAAGGGGGGGCACAAGGAGTCCTCCCTGATCAGTACGGCCGCCGGACGGGATGTATTGAAACGCCTTGCTTCAAGTAAAGTTAAGATCAGTTGGTTGAAAATCCGCAACCAGCGCATCGCCATCACGGGCCTAGAAATAAGGCGCTCCTGCGAATGGGGCGGAAATGCTCCGGGGGATTCCGCGTTGCATGAATGCTGAAACGGTTATCCCATTGAGTATGATCGGTACGGTTTTTCGAAAAGTATCTTGTTTTTTTCAATGGAATACGAGCTTCACGCTAAAAATAGAAAGTCCCCGGCTTCCCTATGTTGAAGCCGGGGACCTTTTATTAATCAGTTAAGGCTACTGACAGTTAGGCAGTCGCCTGAGTGAGGCCAAAGAGTTCGGCAACCGTCGTGTTGGCGTCAGCACCCTGAACACCGACGAGATTGATGGTGAGATCGCCGCCCGACTGGCCCACGATGCCATCATCAATGAGCACTGTAGCTGTGTGGAAGTTATCGTTCCACGTAACCGTTACAGTACCCTTTTCAACGCCACCAACCGTAACCTTTCCGTCTCCATCGATCGTCCAACCGGCGGAGAACTTATGGTTGAGCCCTGCGATAGTTCCGTCAGGGGCCTGTTCACTCTGATCCATGACAAACAGGACGTCCTGGCCCACGGTAAAGCTGTGGATGGTATCCTTACCCAACTCCTTGAAGCTCAGTTCCTGATCCTTGCCGTCGGAACCGCCACCGGTCTGGAACAGGAAGACGTCCTTACCGGAAGAAGCGACAAGGATATCATCGCCTTCGCGGCCTTCAACAATGTTGTGTTCCTTGAAGAAGGCCTGAGCGGACGGATCCATCCAATTGCTATCGGGACCAAAGAACCCCTTGACGAACTGGGTGTTGATTGCATCCTTGGCAATGGAATCACTTCCTTCACCATACACGCCATCCTTCAAGGTCGTCATGCTGCCCGCAAAGATAACATCAACTTCCGCACCACCGACCAGATAGTCAGCACCCTGACCGCCGATGAGAGTAACAGCGACGGCGGAGTCTCTCGCCGTGATAGCGTCGTTACCGGCACCACCGTCCACGGAGGCAAACTCAGTACCAACTTTCAAGAAGTCATCATGAGCGGTGCCCACGAACTTGTAGGTAAGGCCGCTAATAGCAGAGCCATCAAGTGCATCATTGGTGGTGTCAACATCAAAGCCCTTGCTATCTGCTCCCACCAAAGCCCCGGCGCTATCAGTGGCGTCGATGACGATTTCGGCCTTACCAAGAGCACTGTCATCAGCCTTCGCGAGGACAATATGGCTGGCGTCTTTGCCGTCGATGTCATCGTACTTCAGCGTGGTTGTAGCGACGTCGTCAGCCTTGGCACCGAGCGCAACATCGGCAGTGACTGCTTTTGCACCGTTGACCAGCCCGTCCGAACCGGCAACGGCGTTGGCAAGAGTATCATCAATGGCGTATCCGTCGGTAGAACCGGTGAGGACGATCGTGCTGGCTCCAGCAATGGCGGCCACGGTATCGATCAGATGATACTTAACGGTATCGGTGACGGCGGGAGTGGCACCGGCAAGAAGGTCGGCAAGGCCGGCCTGCTGTTCGACGGTCACGTCCACGGTGCCCGTCGCATCCTTGATAGCGTAATTTTCAGCCAGCGAACCGGCCTCCTGAGCATCAAGAGCAGCCTGAGTAGTAGCGTAGGTCTGCACGCCGGAGAAGGGATCAAATGTGCTGTCGGCGGTAACCTTATCTGCGTCCGCTACCTTAATCGCATCGGCCAAAGCAGTTTCCTTTCCGGCAGCCTTGAATTCATCCTGACCAAACAGGTTGTAGTGATCAAGAGCGGAAAGACCATTTTCTTCAAATGCAGCCTTTACTTCGGCGATGGTCCAGTTAGCGCGTCCGCCTTCTTGGGTTTCATTCATAAGCTTCGTCTTGGCGGCGATGTAGCTTTCAGCATTGAAGCTATTGGAAGGATTGATGCCTTCTTTGGAACCGAACTGTTCGTAGTGTTCCCAAACATTCATACCGGCGGCTTTGATGGCGTCATACACAGAAGCGGCGCTCCAGTTTTTACCTTCAAAGCTCATAGCATTAAGCTGTTCTGCTTTTGCAGCCAAGTATTCAGAAACATTAAACAGCGCATTGGGGCTGACGTTTTCGTCCATACCGAAGTCGGTGAAGTGCTTGTAGGCACCATCATCACCCTTGTAGCCATTTTCTTCCAACACTTTGGTCAGACTTTCCGCCGTCCAGTTGCCCTCGGGCTCGACAGCCTTCAGCTGAACCAGCTTGTTAGCCAGGTAATCTTTCGCATTAAACCAAGAAGGCACGTTGATATCAGCCATTTTTTTATCCTCCGGAGGATAAGAGAAAGTTGTTTTGCTCCGTCATTCCGGCCCTACGCCGGGAAGAGGAACGTTTGGACAGATTCCCCTGAAACTCCGCAAACGCGGCTTGCGGAGAG
>ENA-ORUF01003252-ORUF01003252.1-human-gut-metagenome-genome-assembly--contig:-NODE-3252-length-12106-cov-5.225790_pt1 | contig 12106 bp, 9 predicted proteins | sample MGYA00242077_ERZ509203 | MGnify/ENA primary metagenome ERZ509203 (study PRJEB26280, sample SAMEA2338834) | human gut metagenome | biome: human gut; feature: human-associated habitat; material: faeces...
GTAAAATCCAAAAATCTGCTTGGTGCATCGTGGGTCAGCACATAATCCACTTTGTAATCGCACGCTGCAAGGTTCTCCTCACAGAAGGCGTATTCCTCATCCGAGGGCATTTCTTCCTTCCACCAGTTCACACCGGGTTCCCGATCCTCCACATCCTGGCTTTCCGCACCGCCAAAGCACAGGTATTTTTTATTCTCCAATTCCAGCACACTGCCGCGGCACACATGGTACACATTGCCACCCAGTGCCTGCACCTTCCCGCCAAAGCGTTCCTCGGTGGGATACTGCTTTAAAAGGTCGTAGTTTTCGTGGCTGCCGTCCAGAAACAGCAGGGTATACGGGCGCTTGCGCAGCCAATCCAGCTTTTTCTGTTCCTCCTTGCTGCCGTCCCACACAAAGCCAAAGTCGCCCAGTACCACCACGGTATCCCGTTTGCCCAGCCAGCGCAGCTTGCCGTGCTTGAAGCGGTCGATGTCGCCGTGGGTGTCCCCTGTCAGATATACCATTCCTGTCCTCCCTGACCGGATGTGAAATCGGCACAATAAGCCTTGTCACACCCCGCCAAACCTGTTATTATAAAGAATACAGCCTTCCGCTGTGATCTCGTTCTTACCCGGCGCACGGCGCTTGTGCCGTGCTGCCTGTTGTTTTATATTATCGCTTTTTAAAGGAATTGTCCACATGAAACGTATTTTTGCGCTGGTTTTGTCGTTCGCTGTCCTGTTCAGCTGCCTTGTGCTGCCCGCCGGGGCTATGTTCGACCCCACCCCGGTCTATCAGGTGCAGGCACAGAGTGCCTATATCGTCAACACCGATACCAATATCATCGTCTATGATAAGGACAGCACAAAGCAGGTATCCGCCGGTGGTCTGACAAAGTACATGACCATTGCCCTGCTGCTGACCAACTATGCCGACCATCTGGACGACACCTTCCAGATGCCCTTTGCCATCTCGGATTACGTTTATAACACCAACAACGCCGATATGCGCTCCAACGAGACCTTTACCTACCGCGAAGCCATGTACGCCATGCTGACCCGCAACGCCAACGAAGCCGCCATGGGCCTTGCCTATGCCCTTTCCGGCGGCGACCTCGCGGGCTGGGTGAGCCAGATGAACATCCTGTCCCAGCGCATCGGCACCACCGGCAGCACCTGGACGGATGCCTGTGGCATCGACAGCGGCAACGTGACCTGTGCCGTGGATATGTACCTGATCCTGCGCTATCTGATGAGCTTTGATGCCTTTGTGGAGGTTTCCGGTGCGCCCAGCTTTACCATGCCCGCCAAAGAAAAACACCGTTCTTCGTCTGTTCTGGTCAGCCAGAACGCCGCGCTGAGCAAATCCAGCGGCGGCAAATACTACCGCAGCGCCATGCAGGGCGGCATGTGCGATGTGACCGCATTCAAAAGCGACAGTGGCAATCAGAGCTATGTTTCATGGGCCAATAAGGATGGTGCCACCTATATTTTCTGCGTGATGCAAAGCCCGGACACCTGCGACGATTTCGGCTACGCCAACCGTCGCCCGGCCCTGTGCGAGACCGTGAAGCTGATGGACTGGGTGTTCGACAGCTTTTCCATTCAGGCCGCGCTGGACACCGACCTTACGCTGGCCGAGATCCCGGTGAAGTATTCCTCCGATACCAGCTCCCTGCAGCTGTATCCCGCCGACAGTATGATGACCCTGCTGCCTTCCACCGGCGACGGCAGCGTGACCCAGAAATATTTCCACCTGCCGGATTCCGTGTGTGCCCCTGTCCAGCAGGGCGATGTGGTGGGTACCGTGGAGCTGAAGCTTGCCGGTGAGACCATTGGCGTGGTGGACCTGATCGCCGGGCAGGATGTCAGCCTGAACCCGCTGCTGTTCACGGTGGCCCGGTTCCGGGAGTTTCTGGGCAGTCTGTACCTCAAAGTTGTGATAACGCTGAGTATTATCTCTGCCGCAATTTACTTTTTGTGGACGTTCCTGAACGGCTGGAACCGCCGCAAGCCCACCAGAAAGATCCGCCGCCGCTGAGCTTTGCACCGTTCAGCCGCATTTTGTGGAAAAGTGATGCAAAAAGCCCCGTCAGCCTTTTCAGGATGACGGGGCTTTTGGTTGCGCCAGCAGGAGTCGAACCTACGATGGGGGAGTCAAAGTCCCCTGCCTTACCGCTTGGCGATGGCGCATCGTGCAAGATATTATATCATATTCTTTGTTTTTCCACAAGGGGAAGGTTCCACTTTTCCGCTTTTGCGGCGGCTCTGTGCCGCCTTTTGCAGCCTGCAATTTGTGAAAAACCAATTTTTTTCATCATAACAACAAAATACGCCCATTTTGTTGCGCTTTTGTTACACTATATGTGGTAAATATAGGATTGAATAAACCTCCTCTTCCCGGCTTTTTCGTCTACTGCCTCATGGCGGGGACATCGAGGTCTGTTCTGGTGTTTCCGTTCCCGGCAGGCACCACATCCCAATTCGTCAGGAAAGCGAGGAGTCATATGAAAAAGATCTTGAAAATGCTGGTCCTTGGTCTGCTCAGCGCTGCGCTGCTCTGCTGTGCACTGCCCTCTGCCTTTGCCGCAGAAGACAAGGATTCGCAGGTCTACACCATTGGTCTGGATGCCATGGGCGGCAGCAGCTCCGCTGTGGTAGTCACCACCAATCTGAGCGGCAAACTCAGTGCCCTGCCCGCGCAGCCTACGCTGGAAGGCTACACCTTTGACGGCTGGTATACCGAGCCGGTGGGCGGCACAAAAATCAGCACCTCTACGGTGTTTACCGGTGATACCACTGTGTACGCACACTGGACCGTGAAAAATGCCACCACTTCCACCAGCACATCCACGCCCGCTCAGCCGGAACAGACCGCGCAGGAATACGATGACGGCCCGATTCTGAGCGTTCTGACGGTAGCCGGTGCTCTGATCACCACGCTGGCCGTGGCTGCCTTTATTTAAGTCTTTTCACACACTGTATCAATTTTATCAATAGAAAGGAAAATCTCCATGTCTACTATGAAACTGCCCGCAAACTATGCCTCCATCAGCGAAGAGGAAATGGTCTATCTGGACGGTGGTGCCCGCGACGCTTACAACAGCTTCCTGAATGTCGGTAAGGTGTTCAACGCCATTGCCCGCATCTTCTCCGGTGCAAGCTCCATCATCAACAATGTCAACGTGATCTACCAGTCCTTCCTGACTCTGGGCGATCTGCTGAAGAGCTTCTGATCCGGCTTCTATTTTCATCTGTTTTTCAAGAACTGTCTCCGTTGTGAGGACAGTTCTTTTTGTTTTTAACGCATTTTCAGTCCGGTGTAATCGTTTACATCAAAAGAAACAATTTTTCTTTGGCTTTGGGAAAAAAATGCACGGAAAAGGCATTTTTGTTACGCTTTTGTTACGCATACTGTGCTAACATATAAGGTGGAAGGTCATTCATCAAACTGGCGCTTTCACGCCGAAAACTGATATATCAAATGTGGTTTTGTGGTGCGAAAATTTTTGTATTTGTCGAAAGTTTTCGTTCGCCCAATCCGACCACTTTTTGCGGGAGAAATCGATCATTATGCCAGACCGTGAACTGCGGCACATGCGCCGCACCGAATTAGTCGAGATCATTCTGGCGCTCAAGCAGAGCGAGGACCGGCTCCGGGCAGAAAACGCTGCCCTGTCTGCCCAGCTGCAGGAACGGCAGATCCATATTGAAAACGCAGGTTCCATTGCGCAGGCTGCACTGGAGCTGAACAAGGTGTTTGAAGCGGCGCAGGCTGCGGCTGATGAATACGTTGCATCGGTGCTCGCAGCAAACAAAAACACCGATGCCGCTGCCAGCGCTCTGCGCGCTCAGGCGGAAGCCGAAGCCCAGCAGATCCTTGCACAGGCACAGACCGAGGCTGCGAACCTGAAGGCCCGCACCCAGCAGCAGTGCGACGCGGAAACGGAAGCCGCCGCACGCAAGCGCGCCCAGACCGAAGCGGACTGCAAGGCAATGCTTGCCCGGACGCAGCAGGAGATCCAGCAGCGCCGGGCCGCTTTTGACCGCCGGGCCAGCGAACTGCTGGACGGCTATCACAGCACGGAATTCCTGCCGGAGGAGCGTGCCAAATGAAAGAGCAAAAGATCAGGTTCACGCCCATTCCATCCACAGCAGAGGTGGAAGCAGAGCGCGAACGTCTGGCCTACCGCAGCCGTTATATGCGGGTGCTGCGCAGCACGGTCTACACGCTGCTGGTGGTCGCAGCCGTTGCCGTGCTGCTGGCCACCCTGTTTCTGCCGGTGCTGCAGGTCTCCGGCGACAGCATGAACCCCACTCTGCAGGACCGGGACATCATTCTGCTGGTCAAGGGCAGCGACATGAAGACCGGCGACCTTTGCGGATTTTACTGGCAGAACAAGCTTCTGCTCAAGCGCATCATCGGCCTGCCCGGTGATGTGATCGAACTGGACGAGGACGGTGTGGTCACTGTGAACGGCCAGACGCTGGATGAGCCCTATGTAGATGAACTGGCTCTGGGCGAATGCGACATCAAATTTCCCTATCAGGTGCCGGAAAACCGGTATTTCGTACTGGGTGACCATCGGGCCACCTCCATTGACAGCCGCAGCAGTGTGATCGGCTGTGTGGAAAAAAGTCAGATCGTAGGCAAGGTTTTTTTGCGGGTATGGCCCTTGTCCAACTTCTCGTTGATCCACTAAGGAGGTTTAGGAATCATGCGGGATATCGTGAAAGAATATCAGAAAAAGTTCCGTCGGAACCACCAGCGCGCCAGACGCTATACTGCGCTGCTGCTGGCACTGGCGCTTACCACCAGCCTGTTCGTGAACTGGCAGCTGCACGGCGTGGGCATTGCCAAAACGGCCGAATATCTGTGCGGCGAGTTGGAGCACGAGCACACCGCTGCCTGCTATGAAAAGCAGCTGGTATGCGGCTATGAGGAAGGCGAACCGGAGGACCGGAACGCCACCATGACGGACGACGGCATGTCTTTTGATGATACATTCGACATGGATGATGATGCGTTCGGCGTGGATGCGGATGATTCCGGCATTGCAGCCCATTCCGCAGAGCCGGAGTACATCTTTGTGCCCCATGAGCACACCGACGACTGCTACCAGGAAGTGCGGGAGCTGACCTGCCTGGAAGAAGAGCACACCCACGACGACAGCTGTTTTGATGAGGATGGTGTCACCTTCATCTGCGATAAATTCGAGCACACCCACGACGACAGCTGCTATACCACCACCTATGAGCTGGTGTGCGGTCTGGAAGAGGGCGAGCTTGTAGAAGAAGTGAACCCCGATTATGACCCGGTGGCCCTGTTTGAGGAGCCGGTGGCCGCAAAGCCCGTGGTGGTCGATCCTGTGACCGAGACCCCGGTGCACCACCACACCGATGCCTGCTACGAGGAAGTGCTGGTCTGCGGCCTGCCGGAGCATCACCACACGGTGAACTGCCTGTCCGACCCGCTGGACGGCACGCAGGACGAGGACGAATGGCTGGCACAGACCGGCACCACGCTGAGCGGCAACTGGGCCGACGACCTGCTGGCCGTAGCCGAGAGCCAGCTGGGCTATGAGCAGAGCGAGCGCAACTTCCAGCTGGACGATGCCGACGGCGAGACCGTGCGCCACTACACCCGCTACGGCAACGACTACGGCAACGACTACGGCCCATGGGACGTGATGTTCCTTTCCTACTGCCTGAAATATGCCGATATCCCCCAGAGCGCTATCCCGCAGGTTTCCAGCGTGCTGTCTTTGCACAGCCAGCTGCGCAGCGCGCTGTACAACGAAGAGACCGGCAGCGGCTATGCCATGGATTTTGACGGTGATCTGCCGTCTGATGCCGCAATGCCCGGTGATATCGTCATTTACAATGGCACCGTGACCAAGGCTGTGGCCGCGGAAAGCCAGCCGTTGCAGGTGCAGGATGATTCCGCCGATGCCGACATTGCCCTGCTCTCCATGGATGCTGCGGCCACCACCGACACCGCGCCCCACATTGAGGAATACACCGTGGATGCCAGCACCGTTGGCATCGTGAGCGATGTGGACGAAGATTTCGGCACCCTGACCGTGATCTCCGGCGATGTGGATGGCAAGGTGGCTGAAGTCACGCTGAATGCTTCGCAGGTGACAACGCTGGTGTCTGTGGCAAATGCGCAGCAGGCCGATTATGGCGTTGCTACGCCGGATTACAAAGTTGAAGATGACGCAGGTGCCATTACCACCATCAAAGGTCTGGATGCACTGGATTACCTCACTGCTCTGGAGGTGCAGCGCAAGAATGGCACTGAATACGAGGATACCAACGTCACCACCATTTCGGAGCTTCTGCACAGCAGCCTTACCGTCACAGATATCCCGGTCAAAGAGATCCAGGAAAACGACTACTGTGTCCATGTTAAGCTGCCCAAGAGCTTTGATGTGCTGGAGGACGAGCTTATCTCCGGCAAACTGGAAGATACCGGCAATTATGACACCTGCGGCAGCTACCGGCTGCTCAAGGGGAATGACGGCTGCTGGTACGCCGTGCTGCGGTACGACCAAGACTATATCAAGCAGAAAGAAGCGGAAGCCGCAGGCGCGGATACTTCCGATGCCAAGGTCACCAGCAACGTTTCCTTCAATTTCCAGTGGAACCAGAGCGAGGTCACCAGCAGCGGCTTTAATCAGATCGAGGTCAACAAAGATTACGCCCTTGATATCACCATCAACCCGGATGAAACCCCCGATGAGGATCAAAAAGACGATAAGAACTATGACCTTAACCAGAGCGTGATGGACCCGCGCTGCGATGGCAGCGACGCCTACCTGGATTACACTGTTACGCTTGTGGTCAAGAACGAACAGGCCGGCCCGCTGACGCTTGCGGACAGCATGACCCTGCCTACCGGCGTAACCGCCGAATATGTCGAAAACTCGCTCCAGCTCAGCATGGAAAACGGCAATACAACGCTCAGAATCACTTGGGAAAATGTTAATGATGAGCGCAAGATCACCTTGGGTTCTGCCGGTTCCCCCATTGCCGCAGGCACCTATTATATCCGCTACACCGTCAAGCTGAAGGACTTTGGCAAAACGGCTGTTGACGGTGAAGTAATCAATAACATCAAGATTCTGGATACGCCCATCAGCGATGATGCCGAAAAGTCGGTAAAAACCGACAGCCTTGTGATCACCAGTCAGGCCGATCCGTCCGACTACGAACTTCCCTCTACCGGCGGGGCCGGTACCAAACTGTATACAGCAGGCGGCGGCGCGCTGATGCTTGCCGCTCTGGTGTGCGGGGTTTGCAGAAAGCGCAGACGCGAAAGGAGGGCACGTTAAAAAACCTGCATCCTTCCTGACACGGCGGCAAAATTGATTCTGCGCCGGAAGCAGACCCTGAAAATAGGAATCAGAAAAACTTGAAAGGAGACTTTCGCAAATCATGATGAAGAAAACAATCAAAAAGCTGCTGGCCGCACTGCTGGCAGTTGCCATGGTGTGCGCCATGGCGATCCCGGCGTTTGCATACAACCCTGGGGAGACTGAGGAGAACCTCAACGGAACCCACGGTTACAGCGCTTTCCAGATCTTCAAGGGTGTTATTAGTAAGGACAATCCGACGCTTTCCGGCGTTGATTGGGGCCAAAACATCACTGAACCTGATATTTTTCTGGCCAACTTGAAGAACGATCCTACCATCGGCGAAAAGTTTGAAACTGCTGCCACTGCTCAGGAAGTTCTTGCGGTTATCAGCCAATGGAGTAATTCCGATGATAACAGCATCGCTTTTGCGCGCGTTGTATGCAGCTATCTCTACCCGAATGCAGACGCAAAACCGGAACCCGTCATTACAGATCACACCGGTGGCATCAACATTCCAAAGTCAGGTTATTATCTGATCGTTGATACTACCTACTTTAACCCTGGCGATTACTATCATGCCTACAATTCCTTCTTCCTGCTGAATGTTCCCCAAGTACCCTATGTCGTTCCAATTAATCGTAAGGTTGTAAAGCCCACTGTTGAGAAGGAAGTTTATGACAATCAGGATGGCGCCAACGAAGCAGGTTTTGGTTCCAGCGCTGACCATGCAATCAACGAAGAGTTCCAGTTCAAGCTGACCGCTACCTTGCCCGCAAACCCCGACTGTGCTTACGATTACTATGACGAGTACATGGTTACCTTTTGTGATACTTTGTCTGCAGGCATTACCTTTGACCGCTGGGATACTGTTGTGATCAATAATGGCGGTGCCGATATCCCCATTCCGGCTGAAAATTATTATTCTGATGCTTCCAATCAGGATCTCACACTGAGCATTGAGGATGTCAAGACCTGTGCACCAGGGCTCAATTTGAATAACGGCGCTACTATTACGGTCACCTATACTGCACACCTGAACGAAAAGGCCTATGTCAATACTGCAGGCGGTGCTTCTAATACTGAGAACAAGAATAGTGTTTATCTCATCTATTCCAACAATCCCAGAAGCAGCGCATTCTTTGATAGGACTCCCGAAAGCGCAGTCTGTGTGTACACCTACCAGCTGAACAACACCAAGTATCACGATGATGATACCCAGGGCAACGAGTTGGAGGGCGCTGGTTTCAAGCTGTACAGCGATGCGGATTGTAAGAATGAAGTGGAGCTCTACCAAGACGGCGAATTCTACTACCCCATCAAGAACGCAACCGGTAAAGAAGCTGTTGAAATGAAATCCGCCGCTAATGGTCAGTTCAATGTCAAGGGTCTGGACGCTGGCACCTACTACCTGAAGGAGACCACCCCTCCTAAAGATTACAATGCCTGTGCCGATAAAAAAATCGTCATTTCTGCAACGCACACCGAATACAATGTTATTCTGTCCGGTGAATCCAACCTGAATAATAAAATCATCAACAAAAAAGCCGGCGGCATTACCCTGCCCTCCACCGGCGGCATCGGCACTACCATCTTCTATGTGGTCGGCGGCGGCCTGATGGTTGCGGCCATCGTTCTGCTGGTCACCAAGAAGCGCATGGAGAACAAGTAAGCTCCATTTCCCCCAAGAACCCGGAGCAAAGGGGCCGCAAGGCCCCCGCTCCTATCCTTATAACATTAGGGAGTAGCCCATGAAAAAGAACAAAAGCACCGTCATCCTGATCCTCGTCTTTTTCGTGGGTCTATCCGTGATGTTATACCCCACCCTCAGCGATTACGTCAACCAGCTGCATCAGTCCCGTGCTGTGGCCACCTATGCCGAGGACGTGGACAATCTGACCGATGCCGACTACAGCGCCTATTTCGAGGCGGCAGATGCGTTCAATGCGCAGATCGCCGCCGACCCGGACGCGCTGTTCCATGCCGACCGGTTCACCAGCTACAACGCCACGCTGGATGTCACCGGCACCGGCATTATGGGCTACATCACCATTGAAAAGATCGGTGTGGAGCTGCCCATCTACCACGGCACCAGCGATGGCGTGCTGCAGATCGCCGCAGGCCACTTGGAGGGTACCAGCCTGCCGGTGGGCGGCGAGAGCACCCACGCGGTCATCTCGGCGCACCGGGGCCTGCCCAGCGCCAAGCTGTTCACCAATCTGGACCAGCTGGAAGTGGGCGACACCTTCACCATCACGGTGCTGGACCGGGTGCTGACCTATGAGGTGGACCAGATCTCCATTGTACTGCCCACCGAGACCGACAACCTCAAGGTGGTGGACGGCAAGGACTACGTCACCCTGATGACCTGCACCCCCTACGGCATCAACTCCCACCGCCTTCTGGTGCGGGGACGGCGCATCGAAACGCCGGACAAGCTCAAGCACATCCGTGTAACAGCCGATGCCATCAAGATCGAACCGATCATCACAGCTCCCATCATGGCACTGCCCCTGCTGCTGGTGCTGCTGCTCTGGCTGCTGTTCTCCAACCGCAAACGCAAATCTACAAGAGGTGAAAAACATGAAACGCACTGATCTCAAAAAGCACGTTGCGGCCCTGCTTTTGGTGCTGTGCCTTCTGGTAACAAGTGCGCTGCCTGCCCTTGCCACCAGCGCAAACATCAAGCTGGTGGACAGCAGCGGCAATCCCACTACCGGCACCATCCGCGTTACGCTGTACGACAGCGCCAACGATAAGGCGCTGAGCGGCGGCAAGCTCACTTTGTACCGTGTGGCCGAGGTAAAGCGCCAAAACGGCAACCTGAGCTACGAATACTGCGGCGATTTCTACGGCTGCGGCATTGCGCTGGGTGATTTGACCGACAGCACCCTTGCGGCCCAGCTGCAGGAGTATCTGCCCCAAAGCGCCGAGGGCACCACAAAGACCATTGATGCGGACGGCAACGTGACCTTCTGTGGTCTGGAGCTGGGCCTGTATCTGATCGTGCAGACCGAGGCTTCCAAGGGCTATGAGCCGATCAATCCGTTCCTTGTCTCTCTGCCCATGGCGGAGGATGGCAAGTGGAATTATGCGGTGGATGCCAGCCCCAAGGTGGGTGCTTACACCCCCACCAAGCCGGACACGCCGCCTACGCCCCCTACCCCGCCTACGCCCGATTATCCTGATACGCCTACCCCGCCGGACAACCCGGATAACCCGGTCTCTCCCGGTAATCCGGACAATCCCGTGGCTCCGGGCCATCCGGACAATCCCGTGGCCCCGGGCCATCCGGATCATCCGGTAGCACCCGGTAATCCAGACAGCCCCGTTCTGCCGGGCCACCCGGATAATCCGGTAATGAGCGGTCTGCCGCAGACCGGTCAGCTGAACTGGCCCGTGCCGGTGCTGGCTGTCAGCGGTGTGGGGCTGTTTGCATTCGGCTGGGCACTGGATCGCAAATACCGCACAGTATAATTTTATTCTGATACAACAAAGAGGACCCGATGCATCTGCATCGGGTCCTCTTTTTCGGTTTCTTTTATGCAGTCAGGGTTTACTGCTGCTGTGCCTGCTGCTCGGCGCGCTTGGCTTCCAGCGCCAGAATGGCATCGCGGCGGCTCAGGTTGATACGGCCCTGCTGGTCGATGTCGGTCACCTTGACCACGATGGCATCGCCCACGGCCACCACATCCTCCACGCGCTCCACACGCTTGGTGTCCAGCTTGGAGATGTGAACCAGACCTTCCTTGCCCGGTGCGATCTCAACGAAGGCACCAAAGTTCATCAGGCGGGTCACTTTGCCCTTGTAGATGGCACCGATCTCGGGGTCCTCCACAATGGTCTTGATGGTAAAGATGGCGCGCTTTGCGTCCTCCTGATCCACGGCGGAGACGAACACATGGCCGTCCTCCTGCACGTCGATCTTGCAGTTGCAGGTAGCGCAGATGTCCTGAATGACCTTGCCGCCCTTACCGATCACGTCCTTGATCTTATCGGTGGGGATCATCATGCTGAACATCTTGGGTGCCCAGCGGCTCAGATCTGCACGGGGCTGGGCGATCACGGGCTTGATGATCTCGTCCAGGATATACAGACGGCCCTTGCGGCACTTTTCAAAAGCATCGGCAATGATCTCGTAGGTCAGGCCGTCGATCTTGATATCCATCTGGATCGCCGTAATGCCCTTGCGGGTGCCGCCCACCTTAAAGTCCATATCGCCGTGGAAGTCCTCCACGCCCTGGATGTCCAGCATGGTCATCCAGCGGTCGCCCTCGGTGATCAGACCGCAGGAGATGCCGGCTACCGGCGCCTTGATGGGCACGCCTGCATCCATCAGTGCCAGCGTGGAGCCGCAGATGGAAGCCTGAGAGGTAGAGCCATTGGAGGACAGCACCTCAGACACGCAGCGGATGGTGTAGGGGAACTCCTCCAGAGAGGGCAGCACCGGCACCAGAGCACGCTCTGCCAGAGCGCCATGGCCGATCTCGCGGCGGCCGGGGCTGCGGGGTGCGCGGGCCTCGCCCACAGAGTAGGGCGGGAAGTTATAGTGATGGATATACCGCTTGGTCTGCTCATCGGTCAGGTCGTCCATCAGCTGGTTGTCCTTGGTGCCGCCCAGGGTGCAGGTAGTCAGCACCTGGGTCTGGCCGCGGGTGAACATACCGGAGCCATGGACGCGGGGCAGGATGCCCACCTCTGCAGCCAGGGGACGGATCTCGTTGATGCCGCGGCCGTCCACGCGCTTGCCCTCGTCCAGCAGCCAGC
>ENA-ORUF01003253-ORUF01003253.1-human-gut-metagenome-genome-assembly--contig:-NODE-3253-length-12105-cov-3.265062_pt1 | contig 12105 bp, 9 predicted proteins | sample MGYA00242077_ERZ509203 | MGnify/ENA primary metagenome ERZ509203 (study PRJEB26280, sample SAMEA2338834) | human gut metagenome | biome: human gut; feature: human-associated habitat; material: faeces...
CAGGCAATCTGGAATGAATTTTGGCTAAGTTACTGTGAACGGAGTGAACAGTAACAAATTTACTTGACAATCTCGGGCCTATCCTTTAATATAACTTTTGGATTATACCAAATAAATAATGACCGGGAATCTATCAAGAAGAATGGTTGATTTCCGGTTTTCTTATGTGGACATCATGGTCAGGAGTGCACGCAGACTGGATGGAACAGGACGGACCGGATATATCTATAATTGGAAAAATGGACATATACAGATGCGAAACCATGCAGAGACTGGCACTGTAACAGGCGTCAGCATTGGCATAAACCGATGTAGGGGCGAGAGCTTTTACGCGTGGTTTCGTATCTTTTTTAGTATAAAGAGGTATCTTTTTTATATGAAAGGAGCTGAGTATAGTTGGCAGAGGTTTCACTTGAACTGAAGGAGATAAAGAAAAGTTTTACAGAAGGCGAAGCAGTTCTGGATAATATCAGTCTTGAGATCAGTAAAGGGGAGTTTATTACTTTGCTGGGATCTTCGGGATGCGGCAAGACGACAACATTGCGAATCATTGCCGGTCTGGAACAGCCCGATGCAGGAAGTGTCTGGCTGGATGGCAGGGAAGTGACAGGTCTGGAGCCGAACCAGAGGGATGTGAATACAGTATTTCAGAATTATGCCCTCTTTCCACATATGAATGTTGCGGAGAATATTGGCTATGGTCTGAAACTGAAAAAAGTTCCTAAGAGTGAGATCAGGAAAAAAGTTTCTCAGATGCTGGAACTGGTGCAGCTTGAAGGATATGAAAAAAGAAAGCCTTCCGAACTCTCGGGCGGTCAGAAACAGAGAGTTGCCATTGCGAGAGCACTGGTGAATAATCCCAAAGTTCTGCTTCTGGATGAGCCGCTGGGAGCACTGGATCTGCAGCTTCGCCGCGCGATGCAGATAGAACTGAAGCATCTGCAGAAGAAACTGGGAATTACATTTATCTATATCACTCATGATCAGGAAGAAGCTATCAACATGTCTGACAGGATTGCGGTGATGAGGGACGGACGTATTGAGCAGATCGGAACACCGGATGAAATCTATAATCATCCAAAGACCAGTTATGTGGCAACATTTGTAGGAAATGCGAATATCCTGCATGGAGTTGCAGAGAGTATTCAGGGAGAGAATGCAATCGTAAAAATTGGAAATGACAAGGTAATTGTAAAGCTTGAAACAAGTCAGCAGAATACAGGGGCAAAACAGCACCTTACAGCAGGAGAGAACGTAACTCTGGCTGTGAGAAGTGAAAATATATTGTTGCAGGAAGCTGCCGCAATCGGTGATACCGGTACAGATAACGGAGACACTGTTGATATAAGTGTGGCAGGCGGGATTTCGGATATACATGATACGAATAGTATATCGGGTTTACAGGCGACTGTTACAGAGAAGAACTTCGCAGGAGGTCAGCTTCGTGTAACTCTGAAGCTGAGTGATGGTACACAGTTGATCGCCAGCAGATACGGAATCGACGCATCCGTAGCAGAAGGCCAGACAGTGAGATGCAGTTTTCTGCCGACAGATGCAGTACTGGTAGACAGGGAGGACATTCATGAAGAAGCGTAGAAACCGTTCTGACAGTTCTGCATGGATGGCACTTCCACTGTATATTTTTACCATTGTGTTTGTGGTATGCCCCCTTGTCTATATGGTGGCGCTGAGTTTTGCTACGCCCTCCAGAGGATTTGGGGTGACCTGGAAATTTACGCTGGACAATTACAGAAATATTCTGGAACCTGTATACCTGAATACATTTGTGGAATCACTGAAGCTGGCATTTACCAGTACGATAGTGATCGCTTTGATCGGCTATCCGTTCGGGTATTTCATGGCGAGGCTGCCGGAGCACAGAAAGAAAAAGGCGCAGCTTCTGTTGTCTACGCCGTTCTGGGTAAATTCCCTGATCCGTCTGTATGGCTGGATCATTATTCTGCAGAAAAAAGGACTTTTGAATTTTGTATTGATAAAACTCGGGATCATTGAGAAACCGCTGTCCATCCTGTACAGCTATCCGGCAATTGTGATCGGTATGATTTATGTGCTTCTCCCGTTTATGATCATGTCTGTATACTCCAGTGCAGAGAAGCTGGACTGGTCTTATGTGGAGGCTGCCAGAGATCTTGGGGCATCCAGAATGCAGGCATTTTTTACCATAATACTGAAGCTTACACTACCCGGGCTGCTTTCGGGTGTGATCCTGACTTTCGTGCCATCCATGGGACTGTTCTTTATTGCAGATATCCTGGGCGGAAATAAAGTGGTACTTGTTGGAAGCCTGATCCAGGATCAGATGACAAGAGGAAGTAACTGGCCATTTGCAGCAGCACTTGCTGTGGTGATGATGGTACTTACAACTGTACTGATCATGATTTACAGGAAGGTGACAAATGCCGGAGAACTGGAGGGAATCGGATGAAAAAGAATTCAAGATTTGCCGGATTTTATATGGGGCTGATTTTCTTTCTGATGTATCTCCCTATCGCGGTAGTGATCGTTTTCTCCTTTAATGAATCCAAACTGCCGGTGAAATTTACGGGTTTTTCCCTGAAATGGTATCAGGAACTTTTCCATGACAGAGCAATGCTGGAAGCACTGGTGAACAGTCTGATCCTTGGGGTATTAAGCTGTCTGGTTAGTGCAGTGATCGGTACTCTGGGTGCAGTTGGGTTATCAAGGATTCACTGGAAGTCAAAAGGGGCGCTGGAATACATTTCCATATTGCCGTTAATGATACCGGAGATCATCCTTGGTATGGTGCTGATGGCGTTCTTTTATATGCTGAACCTGCCCTTTGGCATGCTGACACTGTTAATAGGTCATACGGTATTCTGTGTGCCTTATATTCTGATGGAAGTGAAGGCAAGACTGGCAGGCATGGATCCGGCACTGGAAGAGGCAGCCAGAGATCTGGGGGCAGGACCTTTCCGGGCTTTCCGGGATATTACGCTGCCCTTAATTATGCCGGCGGTAATTTCAGGTTCGCTGCTTGCGTTTGCCATGTCTATGGATGATGTGGTAATAAGTATTTTTGTAAACGGACCGCGTTTGTCTACGCTGCCGATCAAGGTGTACACACAGCTGAAAACGGGAGTGACGCCGGAGATCAATGCGTTGTGTACCATTCTGCTGGCAGCTACACTGGTTATTTTTATTGTTTATTCACTGATAACAAAGAAGAAAAAATAAATGATATAGCTTTTAGGAACATTCTGAACAGCCGGTCAATGCTTTTGGAACAGCCGGATTATAAAAAAACAGAGAAAAATACATTTAGAGGAAGGAAAAGATGATGAACAAACTGATTGAGTTAAAAAATCTGACCAAGAATTTTGATGATCAGCAGGTTTTGCGCGGCATCAATCTGGATATTTACGAAAAGGAATTCCTGACACTTTTGGGACCCAGCGGATGTGGAAAGACAACCACCCTTCGAATCATTGCAGGCTTTGAAGAACCAAGTGACGGAGAAGTACTGTTTAACGGGATTGAGATTTCCAAGCTTCCCCCGTACAAGAGAGAGGTTAACACTGTGTTTCAGAAGTATGCTCTTTTTCCTCATTTAAATGTGGCGGAGAACATCGGTTTCGGGCTGAATCTGAAGAAGGTCGATAAAACTGTCATCGCCCAGAAGGTGGAGCGTATGCTGAAGATGGTTGGTCTGGAAGGCTTTGGGAAAAGAGATGTAACTCTGCTCTCCGGTGGACAGCAGCAGCGAGTGGCCATTGCCAGAGCCCTGGTAAATGAGCCGAAGGTTCTGCTTTTAGATGAGCCCCTGGGTGCACTGGATGCAAAGATCCGTAAACAGATGCAGGTAGAATTAAAGAAGATTCAGCAGGAAGTCGGCATCACTTTCATTTATGTTACCCATGACCAGGAAGAAGCCCTGTCCATGTCAGATACGGTTGTTGTTATGAATAACGGTGAGATTCAGCAGATCGGTTCGCCTACAGACATCTACAATGAGCCGGAAAACCGTTTTGTTGCAGGCTTTATCGGTGAATCCAATATTATCGAGGGAACCATGATCCGTGATTATCTGGTTGCTTTTGACGGATTTGAGTTTGAATGTGTGGATAAGGGATTTGAAGATAATGAAGAGATTGAAGTTGTATTAAGACCTGAGGATCTGGATATCGTAGATCCCGGTCAGGCAAAGATCAGGGGAATCGTGCGCAATATTACCTTCAAGGGCGTGCATTATGAGATCCTGATTGAGACAGAGCTTCGTACTTATATGGTTCATACCACAGATTATGCGGAAGTCGGAAGGGAAGTGGGACTGAAATTCGGGCCTGAAGACATCCATGTTATGTGTAAGATGGGAAGCTACTGATGAAACAGTACAGAAATCTTATCAAACCATATCTTGTGTGGGCATTTGTGGTCATTGTCATCCCGCTGATACTGATCGCATTATATGCATTTACAGAAGACGGAAACGAGGTGCTGACGTTCTCCTTTACCCTGGAGAATTTCCGCAAATTCCTGGAAGCTACGTATATGAGCGTTATTTTCAAGTCCTTTAAGCTTGGAATCCTGACGACGGTTATCTGTCTGGGGCTTGGCTATCCGCTGGCATATATTATTTCCAAATGTCCGGAGAAATCCCAGAGTCTTCTGATCCTGCTGGTAACTATTCCGGAATGGATCAATATGCTTCTGCGTACCTATGCATGGATGAACCTGCTGTCAGACAATGGTATCATCAACCATTTGCTTGGATTACTGGGGATTTCCCCGGTGACAATGATGTATACGGACTTTTCCGTAGTGGTTGGTCTGGTCTGTAACTTTATGCCATTTATGATCATCCCGATCCACACATCCCTGAGCAAGATGGATAAATCCTTTATCGAGGCTGCCTATGATCTGGGGGCAAATAAATTTCAGACCTTTACAAAGGTTATCTGGAAATTGTCCATCCCCGGTGTGCTTAATGGAATCATGATGGTATTCCTGCTGTCTATTTCCACATTCGTTATTCCGAAACTTCTCGGAGGCGGACAGTACATGCTGATCGGTAACCTGATCGAGTCTCAGTTTATCTCTGTTGGCGACTGGAACTTCGGAAGTGCGATTTCTCTGATTCTGGCTGTGCTCATTCTGATCTTTATGAGCCTGATGAAGAAGATGGATAAAGATGAATAAGGGAGGACGGCATGAAACGTAATAATAAATTTTTCTCAATGTTATATGTAGTACTCTGCCTTGCTTTCTTTTACCTGCCGATCCTGGTGACGATGATCTTTTCCTTTAACTCATCCAAGTCACTGACCAGATTTACAGGCTTTTCCCTGCGCTGGTATCAGGAACTTCTCGGTAACGGGGAAGTAATTAAGGCAGTTTATGTATCTGTTACCATTGCGATCATTGCGACCATTGTTTCTACAATACTTGGAACCATTACAGCGATCGGTTTATCCAAATCAAAGAAGGTAATCAAGGAACTGCTTTTGAATATTAATAATATCCCTATCCTGAATCCTGAGATCGTAACTGCCATCAGCCTGATGCTGTTGTTCTCTTCTCTGGGATTTCGAAAAGGGTATCTGACTATGCTGCTGGCACATATTGCGTTCTGTACCCCGTATGTAATTACCAGCGTTTATCCGAAGGTAAGGGCTCTGGATCCGAATATGGCAAATGCTGCCATGGACCTTGGGGCAACACCTTTTCAGGCTTTGACAAAGGTTATCGTGCCGATGATCAAAGAGGGTATTTTCGCAGGCGCGCTGCTTGCATTTACCATGTCATTTGATGATTTCGTTATTTCCTATTTCGTATCAGGAAATGGTGTAAAGAATATCTCTATTGTTGTATATAATATGACAAAGCGTATCAATCCGACGATCAATGCTTTGTCAACCATCGTGATCGTAGTCATCATCGTGGTACTGCTTTTGTCCAATCTGCTTCCGAAGTTTAAGAATAAAGCCAGAAAGCTGAACAGGAAAGCAGTAAAAATTGTCTCTGTAGTTCTGGTTGTTGCTGTTACGGCAGGGCTGATCAAATGGGGATTCGTGGCACAGTCCACTCATGTGCTGAAAGTTTACAATGCAGGAGAGTACATGGATCTTTCCCTGCTGGAGGATTTTGAAAAAGAATATGATTGTACCATCGTATACGAGACTTTTGAGTCAAATGAGATGATGTACACCAAGCTTTCAAGCGGTGAGACTTATGATGTGCTGATCCCGTCTGATTACATGATTGAGAGACTGATCAAAGAAGAATATCTGCAGGCACTTGACTGGAAAGAAATTCCGAATAAGAAAAATCTGCTGAATGATGTCATGAACCAGAGCTATGATCCGGGCAACCGTTATTCCTGTCCGTATTTCTGGGGAACAGTAGGAATCCTTTATGATAAGACAGTAGTAGATGAGGCTGATCTGAAAGATGGCTGGAATCTTCTGTGTAATCCGAAATATAAAGGAAATATTTACATGTATGATTCTGAGAGAGATTCCTTTATGATAGCATTAAAAGCACTTGGGTATTCCATGAATACTACAAATGAGGCTGAGATCGAGGAGGCTTATCAGTGGCTGATCGATCAGCGTGACACTATGGATCCGATCTATGCAGGCGATGATGTGATCGACAACATGATTTCAGGAAACAAAGCGCTGGCAGTTGTGTACTCCGGAGATGCATCTTACATTATCAGTGAAAATCCGAATCTGGACTACTTCACACCGGAACAGGGAACCAACAGATGGTATGATGCAATGGTTATCACAAAGGACTGCAGCGAAGTACAGCTTGCCCATGAATTTATTGATTTTATGATCAGTGATAAATCTGCTCTTTCCAATACGGAAGAAGTAGGGTATACTTCTACAGTGAAGAGTGCTTTTGAAACCATGAAGGAGGGGGACTATGCCGGGATCAGTTCTTATATTCCGGATACAACCAACCCGAATAACGAAATCTTTGCTTATCAGCAGCCAAAGATCAAGCAGAAATTTGCGGAACTCTGGACAAAAGTAAAAGCAAAGTAAAAAAGGATAGCCGCTGTCTGCCGATACGGTGGAAGGCGGACAGTGACTGATATAGACAACAATGCAGAGCATAAGAAGGGAGATCATTTATGAAAAAAAGAGTACTTGCAGTAGTGATGTGTGCATTAATGGCAGGAACAGCATTCACCGGATTCAAGGATGCAGGAGATGATAAAGAACTTGTACTTTTTACATGGGAGGGAATGTTCCCGCAGGAAGTTCTGGATGATTTTGAAAAAGAGACAGGAGTTAAGGTTGTTTATTCAAACTTCGATACAGATGAAACCATGCTTGAGAAGCTTTCCATGGCAAAGGGCGGTGACTATGATATCGTGATCGCAGATGATTATATTCTGGAAACTGCGATCCAGGAAGGACTTGCAGAGAAGCTTGACAAGGATTCTCTGGAGAATATCAAAAATATCAACCCATTATATCAGGGACAGTTCTATGATCCGGATGACGAATACACAGTTCCTTACGGAGCAGGCATCCCGCTGATCGTTTATGATCCGGAACAGGTGGATATTGATATCAAAGGATATAAAGACCTCTGGGATCCGTCTCTTGAGGACAGCATTGCACTGACTGCAAACTATCGTGTGATCAATGGTATCACCCAGCTTTCCATGGGCGAGAGCATGAATGAAGAGGACGTTGACGTGATCAAGAAGACAGGAGAGAAGCTTCTGGAACTTGCTCCGAATGTACGTCTGATCCAGGATGACAATACACAGAATGCACTTCTCAACGGAGAAGCAAGTGTTGCATTTCTTTATACCTCTCAGGTAACAGCTGCTCTGGCTGAGAATCCTGATCTGAAGGTGGTATATCCGGAAGAAGGACTTGGATTTGGTATTATGGGTATGTTTATTCCAAGTGAAGCGCCGGATAAAGATGCGGCATATTCTTTCATGGATTACATCATGCAGCCGGAGGTTGCAGCGAAATGCACAGACTATATCGGCTATTACAGCACAAATAAAGCAGCAGATGAGCTGGTAAATCCGGATCTGGTAGTTCCGGATGATGTTACAAAGGGCGAGATCGTCCAGAATGTAAGCCAGGACGCAGACGCACAGTATCAGAAGAACTGGACTGAATTTAAGGCTGCCTGCGACTAAGGGGTTAATCAACTAAGGAGTTAATATGGATGTTTACAAGGGAACCGGTGCCTTTTCCGGAATTGCCATCGGTAAGATACTGTATTATCATAAAAGCGAATATCAGATGCGCCAGTACGAGATCACAGATGTGAAAACAGAGCTGAATATTTTCCGGCAGGCGCGCACCAGAGTCATGGAACAGCTGGAGGATTTATATGAAAAAAACTGCATAATTCAGGGAACCCAGGCAGAGATTTTTCTCAGACAGAAGAATCTGCTGGAGGGAAAAAGCTTTCAACGTGCCATTGAGAGTGTCATACAGAGTGAAAAAGTAAATTCTGCCTATGCGGTAATGACTACAAGGGATGAGATGCTTAAGACTTTCAGAACTCTGGAAGAGCCTGCGATTAAAGAACGGCTGGATAATATGCGGGAGATTTCCGACCGCCTGATCGGTGAACTGGGAGGTATCTCTCCCAGGATAGATCTTGGGGATGAGCCTGTGATCGTTGTGACGGAGAGTATCACGCCAACAGAACTGATGGAGATGGATAAGGATAAACTGATGGCTATTGTTACCCATCATGGTTCCGACATGTCTCATGCTGCCATTATGGCAAAAACAATGAATATACCGGCTCTGCTGGAAATTGGCACAGATTCGGAGTGGGACGGACGGCAGGCTATTGTGGACGGATATACCGGAACTTTGTATATTGATCCGGATGAAGAGGTAAAAAAAGAATATGAGATCCGCAGGCAGGCTGATAAAGAAGAAAGAGAAGAACTTCTGAAATTAAGGAGAGAACCGGATATCACAAAAGATGGCAGAGAAATTGAAATCTATGCCAATATCGGAAATATGGACGACCTGAACAGTGTGCTGTATTACGGAGCTGCCGGGATTGGTCTTCTGCGCAGTGAATTCCAGTATCTTGGAAGAGAAAATTATCCTCGTGAAAATGAGCTGTTTCTTGCATACAAAAAGATTGCGGAGACCATGGGAGAAAAGCTCACTGTGATCCGTACGGCAGATCTCGGAGCAGACAAGCAGGCAGAATATCTGAATATCCCGGACGAGACAAATCCGATCATGGGGAACAGAGGAATCCGTCTCTGCCTTGACAGAAAAAGAATGTTCAAGGCACAGCTTCGGGCAATTTTCAGGGCGAGTGCATATGGAAACCTGGCGCTGATGTATCCGATGATCAGCTCAGAAGAGGAAATGGATGAGATTGAAGAAATTATCCGGGAAGTAAAGATCGGGCTGGATGAAAAAGGAATTCCGTATAAACATATTAAGACAGGAATCATGATCGAGACTCCGGCAGCAGTCATGATCAGCCGGGAGCTTGCCAGAAGAGTGGATTTCCTGAGTCTTGGAACCAATGACCTGAGTCAGTATACACTGGCGATGGACAGACAGAATCCGCTTCTGCGCAAGAAATATAATGACCATCACCCGGCAGTGCTGCGTATGATTCAAATGGTGATCGAAGCGGGACATGCAGAAAATAGACGTGTCTGTATCTGCGGGGAACTTGCAGCAGACACTGCCCTGACAGAAGAATTTCTGAGGATGGGTGTGGACTGTCTCTCTGTAGTGCCGGCATGTATTTTGCCGGTAAGAAAAGCACTGAGACAGGTGGATCTGTCCGGAGATGATAAAGGTGCGTGAATTTGGTGAAAAGTAAAGTGGTATTACTTCCCTGCCGGGAATATGATGAAGAAAAAATCTATATGCTGCTGAAACAGGGGCTGGATTTTCTGGGTGGAGTGGAGACTCTGATTCCAAAGGATGCGAAGATCCTGCTGAAGCCGAATCTGCTGAAAAAAGCAGAGGTAGAGAAAGCAGTGATCACACATCCGGTTGTAGTAGGAGTTTTTGCGGGAATCCTGCGTGAAAGTGGGTATGAGAATATTGTGCTTGCAGATTCCTGTGGCCACGGAACTACGAAACAGGTGATCCAGGGCACCGGAATGGACACTTATCTGGAAAAATACCAGATTCCGGCTATTGATTATACGAAAGGCGTGCGTGTGGAAAAACCGGATGGTATCCAGGCGAAGGAATTTATCCTTCCGAAAGAACTGCTGGAGGCAGAGTGTGTGATTTCTCTTTCCAAAATGAAAACCCACGCTCTGGAGCGAATTACAGGAGCAGTGAAGAACAGCTATGGATTTGTATATGGGAAAAATAAGGCCATTGGTCATACCAAATATCCCAGCGCAGACAGCTTCGCCCGGATGCTTATTGATCTGAACCAGTATGTGAAGCCAAGATTTTATATTATGGATGGAATTACTGCAATGGAGGGAAATGGACCGGGCTCCGGAGATCCGGTAGCCATGAACCTGATTCTGATGTCCACAGATCCGGTGGCACTGGACAGTGTGTTTGCAAGACTGGTTTATCTGAAACCGGAGATGGTTCCTACCAATTACCATGGAGAGAAGATGGGACTGGGAAATTGCAGGGAAGAAAATATTGAGGTTGTGGTAGTTGAGGAGAATCCTTCGGCATCAGCAGTGCGTGATAAAGGAAGTGAAATAACTGGGCGAGAGAAGCAATGCCAGAATGCAAAGGTTTCTGTAGATAAAAAGCAGATTGGTATTGACGTGGTTTGTAATGTGATTTCGATGGAAGCATTAATAGAAAAATATGGCAATCCCAATTTCAATGTGGATCGCACGAAAGTACGAAACAATGTCTGGACAAAGCTTGCCAAGGCTCTGAATATTTTCCAGAAGAAACCATACATTGAGCCTGACAAATGTATCCGTTGTGGAATCTGTGTAAACAGCTGTCCCGTGCCTGGCAAGGCGGTAGATTTTCGAAATGGCAAAAATAATCCGCCTGTTTATGATTATAAGAAGTGTATTCGCTGCTTCTGCTGTCAGGAAATGTGCCCGAAGAAAGCGATTAAGGTGAAGTGAGTGTAAAATACTCCGAAGGGAACATCGGAGAAACATCGGAGAAACATCGGAGAAACATCAGAGTAATTTCGGAGATAAAGAAGAAAAGCCACTACCGAACGTCAACTAAGTTGTGACGTTCTACAGTGGCTTATGTATTTTATCGTCCGATCATCTTCGCTACTTCCCTGATATATTCCGGTGTAGTACCGCAGCAGCCCCCTACAATACCGGCACCTGCATCAATCAGAGCTTTCACATGTCTGGCAAAATCCGGCGCTTTCATGGAATAAACGGCGTTTCCATTATCATCAATGAACGGCATACCGGCATTCGGCTTGGCAATGACCGGGATGGAGACATTTTCCTTAATATTGCGGATAACAGAAACCAGCTGATCGGGACCAACAGAGCAGTTCACGCCCACAGCATCTGCACCTGCAGCCTCCAGGGAAACTGCAGCCTCGATAGCATTTCCACCGCTGAAAATACTTCCATCTGCATCTACCGTCATGGTACACATAATCGGCAGCTCGCAAACTGTAGAAGCCGCATCCACAGCTGCCAGAGTCTCTTCGATATTGATCATGGTCTCAGCAACGATCAGATCCACGCCGGAATCCTTCAGAATTCCAATCTGCTCCTGATACATTTCGAAAGCTGCCTCATAGGTCATCTCCCCGGCAGGAGCCATCATTTTACCACTGGTGGTAATATCCGCAGCAACGTAAACCTTATGGTCTGCCGCATCCGCGACTTCTCTTGAATAGGAAACCAGAGTGCGGTTGATCTCCTCCATACGGTCCTGCAGACCATGCATGGTAAGGCTTACACGGTTGCCGCCAAAAGTAGGAGCGTAGATAATATTGCTTCCCGCTTCGATATAAGCTCTCTGAAGATTCTGGATCACATTCTTATGCGCCAGCACCCATTCCTCTGTGCATACCCCCTTCGGCATGCCGGCAGCCATCAGGTTGGAACCTGTAGCGCCGTCCAGAAGAACAATATTCTGTGCCAGTTCCTGAAACTCTTGTTTTGTCATATTGTAA
>ENA-ORUF01003254-ORUF01003254.1-human-gut-metagenome-genome-assembly--contig:-NODE-3254-length-12099-cov-2.740452_pt1 | contig 12099 bp, 10 predicted proteins | sample MGYA00242077_ERZ509203 | MGnify/ENA primary metagenome ERZ509203 (study PRJEB26280, sample SAMEA2338834) | human gut metagenome | biome: human gut; feature: human-associated habitat; material: faeces...
TCGGCGCGCCAATCCACGTCGAATTTCCGGTCTTTAAAATAATAATCCGCGTCCGCTTCGGTGATGGCGCGCAGCACGCGGCAGGGGTTGCCCGCCGCAACAACATTTGCCGGGATGTCCCGGGTGACGACGCTGCCCGCACCCACCACCACGTTGTCCCCGATGGTCACGCCGGGCGTGACCACTGTATTGCCGCCCAACCAGACGTTATTCCCGATGGCGACGGGCTGGCCGTACTCGTAGCCCGAATTGCGCGCGGCCGGGTGTACCGGATGGCCCGCCGCATAAATGGCGACGTTGGGCGCAAACATCACATTGTCGCCAATGGTCACCCTGCAAACGTCCAGGATCACACAGTTGTAATTGGCATAGAACCACTCGCCTACCTCAATGTTGTAGCCGAGGTCGCAGTGGAACGGCTCCTCGATGTGCAGATGCTCGCCCGTTCTGCCGAACAGGCCGCGCAGCAGCGCCGTGCGCTCTGCACGCGCATCCGGCGGCAGACGGTTGAATTCCCAGCAGGCGCGCTGCGCCCGGGCGCGTTCCTCCGGCAGGCCGTCCATCCACGCCTTATAGGGCAGGCCCGCCAGCATGCGTTCCTTTTGCGTCATACTCCGCTTTCCTCCTTTGCTTTGCGCGGCCGGAGCCTTACAGCACGAACTGAAACAGGCACATGGCGTCCATATAATCCACACAGGTGAAGCGCAGCGTTTTTTCGTCCACCTGTTCCACGCCCGGGTAGAAGCTGCAGCGGTAGGCCGCCCGGTGTTCCTTATAGCGGATGATGATCTCAAACTTCGGAGGCATGGGCACGATGCAGGTACGGTACGCGCCGCTCTCCAGCTGGGCGCGCAGCGTTTCCTCGATACGCTTGACGGCCAGCGCCGGATGCAGGCTGGTGGCAGAGTTTCCGTCCCCCTTATTGACGGGCACCGTGGCGATATCGGGTATCATGCGCCGTGCACTGTCGCACAGCGCCGCATCGCCGGAAACAAAGCACACCGGCACGCCGTGATAGCCCGCCATATAGGCGTTGAGCGTGAATTCGCTGGCACGCACGCCGTTGATCTCCACATAATCCACACTGGTGTTCATGGTGTGGGAAAGCGGGTTGCCGTCGCAGCAGGCGGCCGCATGATAACCGGTAAAGACTGCCGCGTCCCAATCGCCGTGCTGGATGCCGCTCATCATGCTGTAAACATCGCCCGCCCAGCCCCGGTTGATCTGCACCTCTTCGGGCAGAACAGAGGGGTCGATGTTGCGGGCGGAATCATGAGCGTCCTTTACCAGAATGCGCTCGCCGCCTGCCGCCAGAGCGCCGCGGCAGGCCGCGGCCACCTCCCGGCTCATCTGCTGCTTAAAATAGGCGTAATCCCCGTCCGGCCTGCCCGGCTCGGTCTCGCTCCATGCGGCGATGCCGCAGGTGCCTTCGATATCGCTGGAAATGAACAGATTCATGGCGTTTCTCCTTTTCTTCCTCCTTGGCGTCCGGCGCGCCGCCGGGGGGCGTTTTTTTCATCATAGCACAAAACCGCGGCCGTGCAAATACACGGCCGCTTTGCCTGTTGAAAAATCGTTTGTCCGCCCGGATATGTGGCGGGCGGGCAACCCTCTCTCCGTATTTTCCGCGCGCGGCCTTTACCGCGTGACGTTGCGGATCCAGTTGCCGCCCGCGATGCGGCGCAGACAGAAAAATGCCTTCAGCGGCATGTCGCATTTCAGCACGGCCAGCACCAGCACCGGCGGCGCGCCCAGCCAGAATGCCGCTGCCGCGCCCAGGGGGACCATCGCCCAGATACAGCCTACATCCGTGACAGCCGCGAAACGGGTATCCCCCGCGCCGCGCAGCACACCGCTGATCAGCGGGCAGGTGAACGCCATAAAGAAAATGGCCGCCGCATATACATACATCAATTGGTCGGTCAGTACGCGGGTGCTTTCCTTGATGTCATAAATGCCGATGACCGGCCCCTTCACCGCCAGCAGCAGCGCCGCGCACACCACGCCGATGACGGCGTAGATCTGGATGAGCTTGTTGACACAGGCCCGGGCGTACGGATAATCCCCCCGGCCCACCAGCATGCCCACCAGAACGGCCGAGGCATTGGACACCCCCAGGATGATGCTCGTTGCCATCTGGAACATCACATTGCAAATGCTGTTGGCCGCCACGATATCGCTGCTCATATGCCCCAGGATGACAGAGTGCATGGAAATGGCGACGCTCCACAGCAGCTCGTTGAGCATCACGGGCAAACCGTAGCGCACCAGGTCCCGGGCGAGGCCGCCCGACGGCCACAGCAGCATATGCAGGCGGAAGCGGATCTTCTTTTCCCACACGAGCATATAGGCGATGATCATCACGAACTCCGCCACGCGCGCCAGCACAGTGCCGACGGCGGCACCCGCCACGCCCATGCGCGGCGCGCCGAACTTGCCGAAGATGAACACGTAGTTGAAAAACACGTTCACCGCAAACGACACGCCGTAGATCGCCACCGAGACGTTGACGGTCTCCACGCTGCGCAGCACCACCAGGAATGTGGATGTGACGCCGTAGAAGAAATACGACAGCGACACGATGCGCAGATAGGATGCGCCGGCCTCGATAACGGCGGGCTCGGCGGTGAATATCTGCATCACCGGGCGCGGGAACAAAAACAGCACCAGTGTGAACAGCAGCCCCGCCGCAGCCGAAATGCGCAGCGCCAGGCTGGCGACGCGGCAGATGGAATCCACGTCCTTTTTGCCCCAATACTGGCTGCACAGCACGATGGCACCGCCCGCCACGCCGAATATGGCTACGGTATAAATAAAGAACACCTGGTTGGCCAGACTGGTGGCAGAGAGCGCCACCTCGCCCAGCCCGCCCAGCATCAGGGTATCCATCAGGTTGACACTGTACGAAATGACATTCTGCAGCGCCACAGGCAGTGTGAGCGCCAGCAGGCTGCGGTAAAACGAGCGCTCTACATGAATTTTCGGATTTTTGGCTTGCACGGGTCTCCTCCTGCCTCTCCCGTGCAAAAGGGCCGCCCGGCAGGGCGGCCCTTTTGCTTTTGGGAGGTAATGAGTGTTTGAGTGCTTGAAGACTCTTTGAACACCGGAAATACCGGCGTATCTATTGTATAACGGTAAGCGCTAATTACCGTTGTACACGTCCGGAACCGTCGCCGCCCGCCAGCTTTTCCACTTCGGGCACGGTGACGAAGTTGTAGTCGCCCTCGATGGAGTGCTTCAGGGCGGAAGCCGCCACCGCGAACTCCACCGCAGCCTGGGTGTCCTTGCCGGACAGCAGGGCGTAGATCAGGCCGCCGCCGAAGCTGTCGCCGCCGCCGATACGGTCGATGATGTGCAGATGATACAGCTTGGAGAAGCAGTACTCATCCTTGGCCACGTTGTAAAGCATGGCGCTCCAGTCGTTGTCAAAGGCAGATTTGCTCTCGCGCAGCGTGATGGCGACCATCTCGAAATTGAATTTGTCCGCCAGCTGTTTGGCCACGCTCTTATAGCCTTCTTTGTTCAGCTCGCCGCCGGTGATGTCGGTGTTCTCGGCCTCGATGCCGAATACGTCTTTGGCATCCTCCTCGTTGGAGATGCACACGTCTACATACTGGCACAGCTCCGTCATGGCGGCGCGGGCTTCGTCGCGCGTCCACAGCTTGCCGCGGTAGTTCAGGTCGCAGCTGATCTTCACGCCATGAGCTTTCGCGGCCTTGCAGGCCTCCTTGCAGATCTCCACCACATTGGCGCCCAGCGCCGGGGTGATGCCGGTGAAGTGGAACCACTCCACGCCCTCAAAAATGGCATCCCAGTCGAAATCAGCCGTAGTCGCCTCGGAAATGGCGGAATGGGCGCGGTCATAAATGCACACGCTGGGACGCTGGGAAGCGCCCTTCTCGTTGAAGTAGATGCCCACACGGTCGCCGCCGCGGGTGATCTTGCTGGTGTCCACACCGTAGCGGCGCAGGCTGTTCACCGCCGCCTGGCCGATGGCGTGGGCGGGCAGCTTGGTGACGTAAGCGGCGTCCAGGCCATAGTTGGCCAAGCTGACGGCCACGTTGGCCTCACCGCCGCCGAAAGTGAATTCCAGGTGGTCGGCCTGGACGAAGCGCTCGTAGTTATAGGGCTGCAGGCGGATCATGAGCTCGCCGAAGGTAACAACTTTCTTTGCCATGAAAAAATACTCTCCTGTCTTTTATATATCTTATCTGCAATTATAAAAACATTGAACCGCAAATGCCGCAGCTCAGGCCGCCTTTTACAGCCTTGCTGTGCAAAGCTGTAAAAAATTACTTCTGCACGAGGTGGACGGCGAAACCGGCGATCTCGTCTTTGAAGTAAATGGCCTTGGGGCTGGCGGTCTCCTCGTTGAACTCGAAGCCGCGGCTCTTGAAATAGGCGATAGCGCGGGGCAGCGTGTTGGTGCCGATGGCGATGTGGCCGTTCTTTCCCAGATACTGCTTTTTCATGATCTCAATGGCCCGGCTGCCGCAGAAGATGCTGCTGTTGCCCTCGGCAACGTCGAAGCCGAACATCAGCTCGAACAGCTTGGCGGCCTTCATGGCTTCCTTGGCGTTCTCGGTGTTGATGCCGATGTGCTTGACCTCGAAGCCCAGCATGGTGTTGACGGCCTCGCGCGTCAGACGCTCGATCTCGTCCCAGTTTTCGGCCTCGATGAGGTCCTTCTTCACCATCCAGGTGCCGCCGCAGGCAACGATCTTGTTAAAGGACAGGTAGTCCAGCAGGTTTTTGGCGTTGACGCCGCCCGTGGGCATCCAGCGCAGGTTTGTGTAAGGGCCGGCCACGGCTTTCAGCTTGGCGACGCCGCCGTTCTGTTCGGCCGGGAAGAATTTCACAACGTCCAGGCCCATGCTCATGGCCTGCTCCATCTCGCCCGGAGTAGCGGTGCCGGGCATCATCAGCATGCCCTTGTCGATGACATATTTGGTGATCTCGGGGTTAAAGCCCGGGCTGACGATGAACTTGACGCCGGCGGCGATGGCTCGGTCCGCCTGCTCCTTCGTCAGCACGGTGCCCGCGCCCACCAGCATTTCAGGCACTTCGGCCACGATGCGCTTGATGGCCTCCTCGGCCGCTGCGGTGCGGAACGTGACCTCGGCCGCGGGCAGGCCGCCTTTGACCAGGGCCTTTGCCAGAGGCACAGCCTTGTCTGCGTCGTCGATGGCGATGACGGGCACGATGCCGATGTCGTAGATTTTCTGAATCACGTCGTTCATAGCAATCTTCTCCTTTTATTCCCGGTGGGGGTGTGTTCCATATTGTGGAACGCCGTTCCACTTTCTTTCTGGCTTCATTATAAACGAACAGGTTTTATTGTCAATGCGATTCTTGCGTTTTTTGCCCAAAAGCGGATATTTCTTGCATCCAAGCGGGGCCGGGGGCTTGCGCTTTGGCGCAAAACAAGTTACAATACAGACGGAAAACCGTTTCGCATTGTGGAACGCAACAAAGAAAAGGGGGTGCTCTTGTGGAAAACAGCAACGGCGGCGTGCAGAGCGTGGCACGCATCTTCGCACTGATCGAAGTCCTGTGCGCACACCCCAAGGGCGCGTCCCTGCAGACCATCAGCGCCGAGAGCGGCCTGCCCAAAAGCACGGCGCACCGGCTGCTCTCCAGCCTTGTATCGCTGGGCTACGCGGTGCAGGACAGTTTCTCCACGCACTATCGGCTGACGATGAAGATGTTCGAGCTGTCCAGCGGCATCGTCAACGATATGGATATCATGTCCGTTGCAAAGCCGCATCTGGACAAGCTTTCCCGCCATACGGGCGAGGCGGTGCATCTGGTTATCCAGGACGGCGTGGACATCGTATACATCTATAAGGCGGAGGCCGGCGCCGGGCTGGGCGGCATGCGCATGTCCAGCCATGTGGGGCTTCGCATCCCCATGTACTGCACAGGCGTAGGCAAGGCCATTTTGGCCACCCAGAGCTACGGCGAGGCCGAACGCGTGTGGCGCAAAAGCAGCATCCGGGCGCTGACAGCGCATACCATCACGGATTTCGACGCATTCATCGAGCAGCTCAAGCGCGTGCGCATGGCGGGCTATGCCATCGACGACGAGGAAAACGAGCTGGGCATCCGCTGTGTGGCGCTGGCGGTGCCGGGCATGAACGGCCGTGCGGAGGCGGCGTTCAGCATCTCGGGCCTTGCCGCGCAGATGACGGACGACCGCATCGAGCATCTGGCGCGTATGGGCCTTGCCGCGCGGCAGGATATTCTGCGCGACCTCGGCTGGAAGTAGATCGCGGCATACAGGCACAAACGGGTGCGGCGCAGAATAAAATTATCATAAACAATCGGCGCAGGGAAAATACCAAAAAAGAAAAAACACGTTCTGAGGCAGCATTCCGCTTCGCTTCAGGGCGTGTTTTTTGTTGTTTATGCTTTTTGCGCGCGGTTTTGCACCGCGCCCGCTTTCTATGCTACTGCGCCAGCCGTGTGAGCACTGCGCCGGGCTGCGTCATCACCAGGTCTCCGCTGTGCATCAGCAGCGTGTCGGCGTCCTGCGCGAAGAAAACATAGGTCTCCTCCGCGCTGGGGCGCGTCAGCGTCAGAACGCCGCTCTCATAGCTCCACGTTCCCAGATACGTCGTCATCCCCTGATACACATTGCACATGAACATAAACGTGCCGTCGGCGTATAGCTCCAAATAGGGATCCTGCTCCCCCTCCGCGCGATCCTGTACGCTGGTAAAATGCCCCGGCCCCAGCGTTTCCGGCGCATCCTCCGGCGGTTCGGACGGCAGGCAGGAGGAGGACGCACCGGAGAAAACGGTCTCCTGCGGCGCAGCGGGGGCGGAAAGCGCGCTTTCCGCCGCACCGGAGGAGGACGCACTGTTCTGTTCCGCCGCGGAGCTGCCCGCGCCGCCGGTACAGCCCGCCAAAAGCGCAAGCGCAAGATACGCCGCCAGCAGCGCCGGCGCGCGCCGGGCCCTTCGTTTTCCCTTTTCCTGTATCATATCTTCAGGCCTCCTGTTCCGCCCTGCCCTTCCCGGGCCTTTTCTGTCCGGTCCATTCCGGAGCCGGGTCCTTTACCGGGCGTTCAGCGCGGCGTCCTGCGCCGCGATCCACGCGCCCACTTCTTTGCCCAGCTTCGCCAGCGTTCCGGGAGCAAACGGGCTGTCCAGCCCGGCCACCGCCACGAGACCCGGATACGTCTTGCCGCCGGCCTCGCCCACCAGAGCCAGGTACCGCCGCCAGGCGTCCTTTTTGTCGTGCAGAAACGCGGTGAAGAACTGCAGCGCCACCGTTTGGGCCAGGCAGTAGTCGATATAGTAGAACGGCACCTCGTAGATGTGCAGCTGGCGCTGCCAGCCCGCGCCGCGTCCGTAGAAGGGCAGGCCCGCGAAGTCCAGCCAGGGGCGGTATTCGCTTTCCAGCTTTGCCCATACTGCGTTGCGCTCCCCGGGCGTCAGATCCGGCTCGGCGTACATGATGTGCTGGAATTCGTCCACCATGGTCCCGTATGGCAAAAAGTACATCGCGTCCTCGGCGTGGGCCAGTTCATACCGGGGCGTGTCCGTGCCAAAGAATTTTTCGTGATGCTCCGCCGTAAGGAACTCCATGGACATGGAGTGGATCTCGCAGCTCTCCATGCCGGGCTCCTCCAGGATCATGGGAAGGTCTTTCCGCGCGGCCACCCACGCGGCAAAGGCATGGCCCGCTTCATGCGTCAGTACGTCCACGTCGTCGGACGTGCCGTTGAAGTTGGAGAAAATGAAAGGCGCTTTGTAATCCGCCAGGTAGGTGCAGTAGCCGCCCGGGGCCTTGCCCTCCTTGGAGAGCACGTCGAACAGGCCTCCGTCGAACATTTCGTCAATAAATTCCGCCGTCTCGGGGCTGAGGGCATGGTACATTTCGCGGCCCGCGGCCAGTATTTCCTCCGGCGTGCCGTGGGGCGCGGGGTTTCCGTCCGCAAAGCAGAACGCGTCGTCGTAGAATTTCGGGTCCGCCACGCCGGTGCGGGCATACTGCAGCTTCTTCAGTTCCGCCACCACGGGCACGAAATCTTTTTTGATCTGCGCACGGTAGGCGGCCATGTCCTCCAGCGTGTAGCCGATGCGCCGCATGCGGATGGCGCCCAGGGGGATGAAATTCTCATAACCCAGCTTTCGTGCCTGGGCCGTACGGTTTTTCACCAGCTTATCGTACAATTCGTCCAGCTCGGCCCGGTGCGCATCAAACCATGCTCCCTCGGCTTCGTAGGCGGCTTTGCGCACGGCTCGGTCCGGGTTTTGCTTGTAAAGGCTCATCTGGCTGACGGTATTTTTTCTGCCGTCAAATTCGATCAGCGCCGAGGCGTACAACTTTTCATAAGCCGTGGTGAGGGCGTTTTCCTCCGCCATCAGCTCCAGAATGGCCGGGTCGGAGGACTTGACGTCCACCTCCATTTTTTCAAAAGTGAGCCTGCCCAGCGTCTGCTCCAGCTGTGTGCGGAACGGCGAGGCCAGCAGCGCGCGGTACACGTCCAGCTGGGCTTCGCCCAGCGCCGGGCTGTTTGCGTCAAAAAATTCCCGCTCGGCTTCGTAAAACGCATCCCGCGTATCCACGGTGTGGCGGATCTCAGCCAGGGTGGACATGGTGGAGATATGGCGGCTCAGCGTCTCAAATTCCCGGAACGCCTCCAGCTGCGCCTGCGCGTCCGGCGCGGCGGCGATGCGCGCGCGCAGAGACGCAAAGGTTTCCCGCGCCGCGTCAAAGTCCGGGCGAGCGTACTGCATCTGTTCAAATTTCATCCAAACAACTCCTTTTTCGCGGCGCACGGGCCGCGCCTTGCATTACAATTGTATCTTATCATATAGCGGCGGGAAAGAGAATATACAAAACGCCCGGCGCCCTCCAAAAGAACCTGGGCCGGGCCGTCTGCATTTTACGGCTGCGCCGCGGCTCCGGTGCGCGCTTTTTCCATGCGCGCGGCGGGGAGCAGCGGCAAAAGCGCCAGCAGCGTCACCAGCCCCGAAATCAGAAACAGACTGTTGCCGGGCACCATGCCCGCCACGCCGTTGACAATTTTTTCAACGCCGAAAGCATTGATAACAGGGGTGGCAATGGCCGGGCCGACGATCATGGGCACGCACACAAAGAACAGCTGCTTCACACCCTCGAACTGGCCGCGCTGGTCCTCCGGATACAGGTTTTTGATCCACGCTGTCAGCGCCTGCAGCACCAGGATATACCCCGCGCCGGCGCCGAACACACCGATAAGCAGCGGAACGAACGCCGTGGAAAAGCTGACGCCCAGAAGGCCCAGCAGATTACAGCCCACGGCCGCCGCGATGACCGGCCCGCACTTGCCGCGGTCGATGAAGCGGGCGGCGGGAATGGTGAGCACCGACGCGGCCAGCAGGCCCGCGCCCTGCACCACACCCGTGAGCGTGTAGTCCATACCCAGGTTGTCGGTAAAGTAAACCGTGATGTACGGGAAATATACGTTGAAGCCGATGAAATACACCATCATCACCAGAAACACCCAGAACAGCTCCCGGTTGCGGCCCACGATCTTATAATCGAACACAGCGGCGAACTGGTGCCAAAAGCCCCGTGGGTCCCGGTTGGGGGCGAGGCCCGGCGCATCCCGCAGCGTGAACAGGCACAGCACGCCCACAGCAATGACCATGCCGCCCATGATGGTGAAAAACGCGAAGAAGTCCAGCGCGTCAATGATAATGCCCGACACAATGGCCCCGAAAATGGTGGCGAACACCGGCATCACGGCCAGCGCGCCGCCCACCTTGCCGCGGTTGCCTGCGCTGGAGATATCGGTCGTCCAGGGGTTGAACGCGCCGTCGTTGCCCATGCTGCCGAAAAAGCTCATCACCGCGTCCGCCAGCACCACGCAGGTGGCCGCGAGCCACAGCGGAGCTTTCGGCAGGAACTCCGTGACGCCGAAGCCGATGGTGAACACGCCCCACAGGATGTACCCGAACGCGATGAACGGGCGGCGCCTGCCCAGCCTGTCGCTTGCGGTGCCGATGAGGAACGTGCAGAAGGTGGACACCACGGCGGAAACGCCCACCATCCACGCCACGATGGACGGGTCCGGCGCGATCTTCCGGTATACAAAGGTATTGAACCAGGAGTTTTCGATGTTCCAGCAGATCTGCCCCGCCATTCCCAGCACCCAGATGAGCGCCCAGTTTTTGCGCGATATCTTTTCCATGCGACTGCCCCGCTTTCCGCAGACAGCGCGGCCGCAAGCGGCCCGCCGCCCAAAATATTTTTCATTCTGCCTGTATTGTATCATGGGGCGCGGCGCTTTGAAAGAAAAAACACGCGGATACTTGCAATTTTCCTTCCGCCGTCCTATAATAACCCTATCGCAGAGTAGAAGCCTGCGCGTTGGCCCCCAAAAAGGGCCGCAGTGCCGTTCCGACGGGGAGTTGCGGAACGGACGAAAAGCACCGTTTGCGGTGCAGGCTTCGCATCCCGCTGCTGCATGACGAATGCAACACGGGCCTGCCAGGGCCGCCCGGAGCCGCGCGCAAGCGCGCCGCCGTGCGGCTGTGCGCGGGCCTTTTGCCTCCTTTATGCGGCAACGCCAAAATAAAGGAGGTTTTTTCATGTCTGCTTTTCAATCCACATTCGATTCCCTGCGCGCCTTTCCCCGCCGCCTGTCCGACGCCGCCCGCGAGGTGCGGCGCACCGCCAGTCTGGCCGGGGCCGCCATGCTGGCGGCGCTGAGCCTGGTGCTCAACCAGTTTACCATCGCGGTCAGCCAGTTTCTGGAGATCGGCTTTTCCTTTCTGGCCGCAGGAACGTGCGCGTTCCTGTACGGCCCGTGGCTGGCCGGGCTAATGGGCATCGTCACCGACGTGGCGGGCTACTTTTTGCGGCCCAACGGCGGCTTTTTTCCCGGCTTCACGCTCAACGAGTTCCTGCTGGGCTTTTTATACGGCTGCTGGCTGTACAAAAAACCCGTGTCCCTGTGGCGCACGTTCTGCGCCTGCCTGTCCGCGGTGCTCGTCATCAACCTGGTGCTCACGCCGCTGTGGCTGAATATCATGTACGGCAACGCTTTCGTGATTTCCGGCATGCGGCTTATCAAAAATGCCGTTAAGCTGCCTTTGGACACCGCTTTGCTGTATTTTCTGCTGAAAGCTGTGGAAACGCACCGCAAAAAAGCTCTGTAACGCAAAACAGCCTCCTTTCCGCCCCCGCACGCGGCGCACGCCGCGCGCATACCATGGGGCAGAAGGAGGCAATTTTTATGCTTGAAAATAATAATGCAGTCCTCGCCGTAGTCGATCCCGTCTATCCCGGCACCGCTTTGCGGCCCGGCAGCTCCGGCAGCGAAGTCGCGCGGATGCAGACCTATTTGAACGGCCTGCGCGACGCCAAGTACCCCACCCTCAACCGTCTGGTCGTGGACGGACGGTACGGCTCCGCCACCGCCAGCACCGTGATGCAGTATCAGGTGATCAACCGTCTTTCGATGGACGGCGTCATCGGCCACGATACCTGGAACGCCATCGTCAGCGATTACAATGCCACCATCGGCGGCAGCGCCGACACCTATCCCGGCATTCCCCTGCGCCCGGGCGACCGCAGCCAGGATGTGCGCCACATGCAGGGCCGTCTGAACGAAGTTGCACGCATCTACACCGGCATCAACACGCAGACCGTGGACGGCGCGTACGGAAACAATATGACCAACGCCGTGCGCCGCTTCCAGCGCCAGTTCAGCCTTTCCGCCGACGGCATTCTGGGCAAGGATACCTGGAACAAGATCGTCTCCGTGCATAACGCCATGCAGGCGGGCAACCCCACGCACGTTACCACTCAGTATCCCGGCGTACCGCTGCGCGTAGGCTCCACCGGCGATTACGTCCGCTTTGTGCAGAGCTATCTGAACGGCATAAGCGGCCGTCCTCTGCTGACAGTGGACGGAAATTACGGCCAGAACACCACCCGTGCCGTAGGTCTGTTCCAGCCCACCGCCGGCCTGCCGGTAGACGGCGTGGTAGGCAGCGCTACCTGGGCGGCGCTCATCCCCGCATTCAACGCCACGCTGTAAGGCGGCGCTCATCCCGCGCGGCCGTATCGCGCACCCGGCCCGGGAGGCGTCCGCCTCCC
>ENA-ORUF01003267-ORUF01003267.1-human-gut-metagenome-genome-assembly--contig:-NODE-3267-length-12047-cov-2.560290_pt1 | contig 12047 bp, 10 predicted proteins | sample MGYA00242077_ERZ509203 | MGnify/ENA primary metagenome ERZ509203 (study PRJEB26280, sample SAMEA2338834) | human gut metagenome | biome: human gut; feature: human-associated habitat; material: faeces...
TGGGTTTTTGCAAAACATGATATTGTATTTGATAAAAATCCTCCTTTTCTGTCTGTTTTTGACAGGAAATACTTGAAATAGACAGATTTCTTTCATATAATTTTAATATACACGAACTGTGATATATATGGGTAGGGGAAGCGGACAAATCGCAATCCTGTGGATAATAAGGCAGTCAGCAGTCCGCTGACTGCCTTATTATTTATAAATGGGCATAAAAAAGAGGAGAGGGTGTTATGCAGAAACAGAAAATCAGGGGCATGGTTTTGGCGGCTGTGGTCTGCTGTGTCAGCCTGTCCGGCTGCGGCGCGGCGGAAAAAACGGCACAGCAGACAGATTTGCCGGATATTATCATCGGCAGTGATAATTATCCGCCTTATAATTATGAGAATGTGGACGGCAAACCAACGGGGATAGATGTGGATTTAGCGACAGAAGCCTTTCGCCGCATGGGATATCAGGCGGTGTTTACCTATATCGACTGGGAGAAAAAGAAGGAGCTGGTTGACAGCGGAAAAATCGACTGCATCTGGGGCAGCTTTTCTATTGATGGGCGCGAGGAGGAATACCGTTGGAGCGCGCCTTATATGATGAGCCGTCAGGTGGTGGCAGTCAATCGGGACAGCGAGATTAAAACACTGGCGGATTTGGAGGGCAAGCGCATTGCGGTGCAGTCCACTACAAAGCCGGAGGCGCTTTTTCTTTCGCATACGGATGCAAGACTTCCTGTCCTGCGCGAGGTGTTTTCCATGCAGAATCGGGAATTGATTTATCCCTGTCTGAGCAAGGGCTATGCGGATGCGATTGCCGCGCATGAAACGGCAATTTTGCAGTGCATGTCCGATTATAAGCTGGATTATCGGATTCTGGAGGAGCCGCTGCTGACGGTCGGCTTGGGCGTGGCGTTTTCCAAGCAGGATGATCGCGGTCTGGAACAGAAGCTTTCCGAAACCTTTGAAGAAATGCGTGCGGATGGCACGATGGAGGAAATCATCGGGAGATATCTGGAAGAAAACGATATGGGGGTGATTGCGGATGTGGAATGAAGCCTCTGCAAAGCCCTGCACGCGTATCCTTTTTTTACAGCTTTTACTGGGTGTTTTGCTTTTGGGCGGCGTATTTTTGCTTGCCGTAAATGAGGATATCGCTGCTACACAGCGCACCATGGTGAATACGGTCAATTATGTGAAGGAGCAGTGTAACCGCTATAGCCGCATTGGGCTTGCGGATGAATCCAAGAGCCTGATGCGGATTGTGGAAAGCGCAAACCAGACGGCGCACCGATTGGAGGAAACCACAAGGCCTGTCAGTGCGGATTTTCTGCATACCTGTGTGAAGGACTGCTACGTTTCGGGGATTCTGCTTCTGGATGAAGCAGGAAATATTACTGCCGCAAGCGAAGCAGCGGATATGGCAGCTTTCGTGCATGAAAATCTGGATTCCGAAGCCCTGCTGAATACGGCGCGGTATCCAGAAAAACGCTATGCCGTGCGGCTTTTCTGCCCTGAGGGGTGTTATCTGGATCTGGCGGCGGTACAAAGATTGGATGCACCCGGCATTGTTGTTGCCTATTATCATACACCTCTGGATTATATCAATTCCTTCAGTCTTTCGATTTCCTCGCTTCTTTCTGGCTATGACCCTGCGGAAAACGGAACGATTGTGGTCAGCAGTGGGAATGAAATCATTGCTTCAAACGAGGAAAGCTTCATTGGTGGAAATACGGATACATCCGCGGTGCTTGAAGAAATCAGAGCCGCCTCCGTAAGCGACAGGCTTGTTTCTGCGAGGGAGAACGGCGTGCGCTATTTTGGGCTGATGGAGCATGGGCGGGATGTGTATGTTTATGCTTACCTGCCGCAACGCGCTGTTTTCCGCACCACGCCTGAAAATATGCTTTTCGCCATGGTGATTTATCTTGTTATTCTTGCGGCTATTCGTATGGTGCGCTGGAAAACGGCACAAAGCTATCGAGAAAAGCAGCTTGCCATCCAAAAGGAATATACAGAGCAGCTGCAGCTGAAAAATGAACAGCTTTATGCAGCGGTGGAGCAGGCAGATCGTGCCAATGCCGCAAAGACAAGCTTTCTTTCGCGCATGAGCCACGATATCCGCACGCCCTTAAACGGCATTATCGGTCTGCTGGAAATTGATGAAGCGCATGCGGAGGATCATGCCCTTATCCGTTCCAATCAGAAGAAAATGAAGGTTGCCGCCAAGCATCTGCTTTCTCTCATCAATGATATTTTGCAGATGAGCAAGCTGGAAAGCGGCGAGGTTATCCTTTCCCACGAAATCATTGATTTAAATCAACTGACGAGGGATATTCTGACCATTATGGAACAGCGTGCCGCGGAAGCAGGCATCACGCTGCGATATGAAGGAGGCTTCGCGTGCATGGAAATCAGCAGAGTCTATGGCAGTCCCCTCCATCTGCGGCAGATTTTTCTGAATATTTATGGCAACTGCATCAAATATAATAAAAGCTGCGGCAGGGTGGAAACGGCTGTCAGCTGTCTTGGCATTGCGGACGGAAGGGTTACCTATCGTTGGGTCATCCGTGATACGGGTATCGGCATGAGCAAGGAATTTTTGCAGCATATCTTCACGCCCTTCTCGCAGGAGTGCAGCGACAGCACCCGTCAGGGAACGGGGCTTGGCATGGCGATTGTGAAAAGCCTGATTGATGAAATGCAGGGAACGATTACGATTGAAAGCGAGGAGGGCGTAGGCTCTGTTTTCACCATCACGCTGCCCTTTGAAATTGCAGCAGCACAGCCGCAGACAGAACAGCCTGCCCCTGCCAAGGCGGCGGATATCAGCGGTCTGCACCTGCTTCTGGTGGAGGATAATGCACTGAATGCGGAGATTGCCGCGGCACTTCTTGCTGATCGCGGTGTCAGCGTGGAGCTTGCGAGGGATGGCAGTGAGGCGGTGCGGATGTTCCGTGAAGCGCCTGCCGGCACCTACGCAGGCATAATTATGGATATTATGATGCCTGTGATGGATGGGCTGACCGCAACCAGAGCCATTCGCGCACTGGAACGTGCGGATGCAAAAACCATCCCCATCATTGCCATGACCGCCAATGCCTTTGAGGAGGATGCCCGAAAATGCCTCGATGCAGGGATGAATGTGCATTTGGCAAAGCCGCTCTGCATGGAGGAGTTGGTTGCCACTTTAGCGCAGCTATGCGCTTAAGTCGAAATTTTCACTGCGGAGGGGTTCGGGAACCCTGTTTTCAACTTATGTGTGCCGGCACACGTCAAAGCAGCACTTTTTTGATAGAAAGTATCTATTCTTTCATAGACACCTTCGATATGTCAAAAAAGTGCTGCTTTTTTTGTCTATTTTTATCCCGCTTTTAGCTGCTTTTTATACCCTGCAATGCGTAATCACGAACTGCTTAAATCTCTGTACCACAGGGGGAAGATATTTGTCCTTGAGGGTTGCCATATAGAAATTTCGCTCCCAATAGGGGTAGGAAATCTGGATGATTTTGACATTCAGCCGCAGTAGCTCCTCCATGTAAGGCACAACGGCAATGCCAAACCCCTGCGCTACCAGCCCTGCGATTACCTGATCCTCTTGAATCTCATAGGCAATATTCGGGCGTTTTCCGATTTTTTCAAACAGACGGTCAATGACGATGCGCAGACCCGATTTTTCCGCAAAATAAACATGCGGATAGGGCAGGGTTTCCGTCAGATCAACGGTGTAACGGTTCGCCAGAGGATGATTTCTCGGCACGATGAGGACTAAATCCTGCTTGGAAACAGGGATAAATTCAATGGTTTTCTCGTTTTCCAGCTGTGTGCAGAAGACCATGTCGTATTTTTCATCCTTTAGACCCTGCAAAAGCGGCTGTGTCACGTCTGTGTAGAACTTGAACTGGATGTGCTTGTCCCTCTGCTCCTGTAAAAAGCCGTTTGCCAGCTCCGGAATGAGCGAAAGCCCCAATGTACGCAGAAAGCCAAGCTCAATGCAGCCCTCCCCACGGGAGATATGCGCCATGGTTTCAATGCCGTTATCCAGAATTTCCAAGGATTTTTCTACATAGGAAAGGAACTGCATACCCTCCTTTGTCAGCGTGGAGGAGCGGTTTTTGCGCTCAAAAAGCACCACCCCAAGCTCCGCCTCCAGCTGTGCGATGGCATGGCTCAGACTTGGCTGTGCAATACACAGACGCTCCGCTGCCTTGCCGAAGTGCTTCGTTTCCGCCAGCGTGACAAAATAGCGCAGCTGATACAGATTCATAGAGATCCCCCCGTTTTTCAAATAATTTTAGAATCAGCAAATAATATGCCATCTGATTTTTCTATTTTCAGTATACCATACGCTATAGACAAAATCTATTAAAACATATAAAATAATCAATTTGTGCTTTTTTAATTTCTGCGATACACTGAGCCTGTAAGACAAAGCGCGCAAAAAAAGAATTCAAAACACGAAAGAAAAGGAGAATCCTCTCATGGAGATTTCAGGAAAAACAAGGCTTTTCGGGTTAATCGGTTCTCCCGTAGAACATTCAAAATCCCCTGCCATGTATAATTATTGCTTTGATAAGTGGAAATTGGATTATAAGTATCTTGCGTTTGATGTAGACAAAAATCAGACAGAGGATGCCATCCAAGCCTTCCGTACCTTTCAAATGAAGGGGGCAAACATCACGATGCCCTGTAAGCAGGAGGTACTCAAGTATCTGGATGAAATTTCCCCGGCGGCGCGTCTGGTCGGCGCGTGCAACACCATTGTGAACCACGACGGTGTTCTGACAGGCTACATCACAGACGGCGAGGGCTACATTGAAAACCTGCGCCACGAGGGCGTAGAGGTCAAGGGAAAGAAAATTACCCTTTTGGGGGCAGGCGGTGTTTCCTCCGCCATTCAGGCACAGGCATTGCTGGACGGCGCAAGAGAGATTGCCGTTTTCAATAAGAAGGATGCCTTCTGGGAGAAGGCGGTTGCGAAGGCGGCGGAATATCAGAAGGCCTTTCCTTCTCAGAAAATCACGGTATACGATATGGACGATGCCGAAAGGCTGGCAGCGGAAATCCGCACAAGCGATATCCTTTCCAATGCCACAAGGGTTGGGATGCACCCCTTGGAGAATATCAGCATCATCACAGACCACTCCTTGTTTCGTAAGGAGCTGGTAGTCACCGATGTGGTCTATGAGCCCGAAAAAACAAAGCTTTTACAGGATGCCGAAGCGGCAGGCTGCAAAACAGTCGGCGGTCTGGGGATGCTCATCTATCAGGGCGCAGCGGCAGCAAAGCTGTATACCGGCTTGGATATGCCTGTAGAAGAGGTCAAGGAAAAATTTTTCCAAAAATAAAATGCTTCAAAAATAAAGAGAGTCAGAAATTTGAGAAAAGAGGGAAGAAATGAATCAGAAAAAGTATTATCCTACGGCGGTGGCGTTATACATCACCTACTTCATTCTTGGTATTGCCGTAACGATTATGGGTCAGTATAAGCAAAGCTTTGCAGCTATGTGGGGTGCAAATCAGCTGGCAGACGGCAGCTTCGATGTCAGCAAGGTTATGGCAATCATTGCGGCTGTCGGTCTGGGGCGGTTAATTGCCTTTCCGTTTGCAGGGCCCTTTTCCGATAAATACGGCAGACGACTGAGCGCATTGGTCGGCGTGGTGTTCTTTGCCATCTTCTTTATCGGCATTACCTTTACACACAGTACGGTTTTGGCATATATCCTGATGATTTGCAGCGGCATGGCAAACTCCTTTTTGGATACAAGCATCACGCCCTCCTGCATGGAAATCTTCAAGGAAAACGGTGCGATTGCAAACCTGTTTACAAAATTCGCAATTTCTATGGCACAGTTCCTGCTGCCATTTTTAATCACCTTCGTTGCAGCAAGAGATATGTCCTTCCGCACACTGTATTTCCTGGCGGCAGGCATCATCATCGTAGATGGTATCTTCCTTGCCATTCTGCCCTTCCCTCCCAAGGAGGAGGCACCTAAGGCGGCAGACGGCACAGTGGAAAAGAGAAAAATGAAGCTGACACCCTCCGCAATTTTGCTGGTTTGCATCGGCTTCACCGCATCCACAACCTTCATGCTGTTCATGAACTGCAATCAGGAGCTGGGCAAGCTTTATGGCATGACAAATCCCTCCATGATTCAGTCCTTCTATTCCGCGGGCATCATCTGCGCAGTCCTTCTGACAGCGGCACTGATGAAAAAGGGTTTGAAGCCCATCCGCGTTCTGGTTATCTATCCTTGTGTTGCATTCTGCGCGCTGCTGCTGATGTATTTCGTGCAGATTCCGCAGATTTGTATGATTGGCGGCTTCTTAATCGGCTACTTCGCAGCAGGCGGCGTATTGCAGCTGGCAACCTCTACGGCGAATGAAATGTTCCCCAGAGATAAGGGGAAAATCACAGCAGTTGTTATGATTGCATCCTCCATTGCAAACTATGCGGTGTTGAATGTGGCGAGCCTGCTTTCCAAGGTGGGCGGCGTAGAGGGCCCCAGATATATCCTGCTGTTCAATGCAGCAGTAACGGCAATCGGGATTGTGTTTGCCATTATTCTGAACCTGCGCTTTGAAAAGGACGCACAGTAATTACCTTTTACAAAAGATAAAAATTACAGAAAAACCTTGCAGCAGAAAAGAGGAACCAAATGGAAAAAGAGCTTACCTGCCTGAGAAGCATTATTGCGGATTGCGATGAGCGCATCACCGCCGCACTGAAAACCAGAATGGAATGTATCGAAGGCATCATTACATACAAAAGAGAAAACGGTCTACCCGTTTTGCAGCCGGAGCAGGAGAAAAAGCAGCTGGAACGGGTTGCCGCTGAGGTAGCAGGTACTGTATTTGAGGAGGAAATCCTGCATATCTTCGAGGGCATTATCGAAAACAGCAAGCGGATTCAGGCGAAAACGCTGTTTGATAAAAATATCCTGCTCATCGGCTTCATGGGTGCAGGCAAAAGCACTGTTTCCGCCAAGCTGAGCGAGCTTCTGGCAATGGAAATCATGGAAATGGATGCCCATATTCAGGAAAAAGAGGGCATGAGCATCAAGGAAATCTTCGCAGTCAATGGGGAGGAATCCTTCCGCAACTGCGAAAGCAATACCCTCATCGAATTACGCGAGAAAAAGCACATGGTTGTCTCCTGCGGCGGCGGCGTACCCCTCAGAGAGAAAAACGTGGAGCTGATGAAAAACAGCGGCTATGTGGTCTGGCTGACGGCAACGCCCGAAGCCATCTACGAAAGAGTAAAGGACAGCACGGAGCGCCCTCTTTTAAATGGCAATATGAACGTGCTCTTTATTCAAAACCTTATGGAAAGCCGCAGAGAAAAATACGAAAGAGCGGCGGATATCGTCATTGATACCACCGGTAAGGAAATCGAGGAAATCTGTGAGGAACTGCTGCAAAAGCTTTCCGCACTGAGAAAATAAAGAAGGATAAGAGAAAAAAAGAGAACTACAAAGGAGGAACTATCTCATGTCTAAAAAATATCCCATCACAGTCAGCTCCTGGACACTGGGCGATCAGTGTACCTTTGAGGAAAGAGTAAAAGCAGCCAAGGAGGCAGGCTTTGAAGGTATCGGTCTGCGTGCGGAAACCTATGTGGATGCACTGAATGAAGGCTTGTTTGATGCAGATATTCTGGCAATTCTGGAAAAATACGATATGAAGGTTACAGAAGTGGAATATATCGTGCAGTGGGCGGAGGATCACCGTTCCTATGAACAGAAATATAAGGAACAGATGTGCTTCCACATGTGCGAGCTGTTCGGCGTGAACCACATTAACTGTGGTCTGATGGAAAACTATTCTGTTGCACATACTGCACAGAAGCTGAAGGAGCTGTGCCACAGAGCAGGCGAATACACCATCGGCGTAGAGCCTATGCCTTACAGCGGCCTGCCCGATGTGAAAAAGGCATGGGCAGTGGTAAAGGAAAGCGGCTGCGAAAATGCAAAGCTGATTCTGGACAGCTGGCATTGGCTGAGAGCAAATCAGCCGGTAGATCTCTCTGTTCTGGAAGGGATTCCCGCAGAAAAAATCGTTTCCGTACAGATTAACGACGTTTATGAAAGACCCTATGCGGCATCCATTCTGAGAGATGAATCCATGCATGACAGACTGGCACCCGGCACAGGCTGCGGCAATACAGCAGCATTCTGCCGTATGCTGAAGGAAAAGGGCGTTGAACCCAAGGCAATGGGCGTTGAGGTTATCAGCGATGCGATTCTGGCAAAGGGTGTAGCGGCAGCGGCAAAATTTAACTTTGACAATACCGTAAAGGTGCTGCAGGAGGGCTGGCCTGAGGCAATGCCCGAAAAATAAAAGGAGGAACTATACATGGTTGTACTGATTGCAAAAAACACCGTAAAGGAAGGCTTACAGCAGGAGTTTCTTAAGCTTGCGAAGGAAATGACTGTAAAAACAAGACAGGAAAAGGGCTGCATCAGCTATGATCTGGCAAGTGACCAAAGCGATGCACAGGTGTTCTACTTTATCGAAAAATATCAGGATGAAAAGGCGGTGGAATTTCATCGGGCAACCGAGTATTTCCGGACCTTAGTGCCACAGATTGGTGCGCTGCGTGTGAAGCCCTCCGAGGTCAGCACCTGCACCGTTGTGGAATAACAATAAATAAAAGAAAAACGGAAATGAAGCACGAAGGAAAAAACAAAAAGAGAGTAAGAAACGGAGGAGAAAACATGAAATTTGAAGCTATGTTCCAGCCCATTCAGATTGGTCCCATGACAGTGGCAAACCGCTTTGTTATGTCTCCCATGGGCAATAACTTCGCAAACACAGACGGCACCATGAGCGAACGCTCCGCATCCTATTACGGCGCAAGAGCAAAGGGCGGCTTTGGTCTGATTACATTCGAGGCAACCGTTGTTTATAAAGAAGCAAAGGGCGGTCCCAGAAAGCCCTGCCTGTATGATGACAGCACAGTCAGCAGCTTTCAGGCAGCCATCGCAGCCTGTCATCAGGCAGGGGCGAAGGTTTCCATCCAGCTGCAGCACGCAGGCCCCGAAGGCAATACAAAAATCACAGGCTACCCTCTGAAGGCAGCAAGTGCTATCCCTGCCTCCTGCGGCAGAGAAACACCCGAAGCCATTACAAAGGAAGAGCTCTATCGCCTGATTGAATGCTATGGTGATGCAGCAGTCAGAGCAAAAAAAGCAGGCGCAGATGCCGTAGAAATCCATTGCGCACATGGCTATCTGGTTAGCACATTTATCTCCGCAAGAACCAATAAGCGTGTGGATGAATTCGGCGGCTCCTTTGAAAACCGTATGCGTCTGCCCAAGCTGATTATCGAAAATATCCGTAAGAAAGCAGGCGATTCTCTGGCGATCCTCTGCCGTATCAATGCAACAGATGACGTTGAGGGCGGTCAGACTGCACAGGATGCCGCAGCAGTTGCCTCCTATCTGGAAAAGGAATGTGGCGTAGACGGTCTGCACCTTTCCAGAGCCGTACATCTGCATGATGAATGTATGTGGGCGCCCAGCCTGATTCATGGCGGCTTCAGCGCAGATTATGTCACAGAAATCAAGCGCGCGGTTTCCGTTCCCATTATTACAGTCGGTCGTTATACAGAGCCCCAGTATGCAGAGCTGATGGTTGCGGAGGGCAGAGCAGACCTGGTTGCCTTCGGCAGACAGAGCATCGCAGACCCCGAAATGCCCAATAAGGCAAAGGCAGGCAGATTGGATCTGATGAACCCCTGTATCGGCTGTTTGCAGGGCTGTGTTCCCAATATGTTCAAGGGCGAACCCATCACCTGTCTGGTCAACCCTCTGGCAGGCAGAGAAGCAGACTTTAAGCCTGCACAGACAAAGAAAAATGTTATGGTTATCGGCGGCGGCCCCGGCGGTTTGTACGCAGCATTTACCGCAGCGCAGAGAGGCCATGCCGTAACACTGTATGAAAAAGGCGACATTCTCGGCGGCAATATGCGTCTGGCTGCATACCCTCCCGGGAAGGGCGATATCACAAATATGGTAAGAAGCTATATCGCAAAATGCGAAGAATATGGCGTAAAAATGGTTATGAACACAGAAGTGACTCCTGCTATGGTTGCAGAAGCAAAGCCCGATGCAGTTATCGTTGCAACAGGCTCCAATCCTCTGGTGCTGCCTATCCCCGGCATCAATGATACAGGTGTCATCCATGCAGGCGACCTTCTGGATGGCAAGGCATCCGTAGGCAAAAAGGTTCTGGTTGTCGGCGGCGGCATGGTTGGCTGTGAGGTTGCAGACTTCCTGGGCGAGCTGGGTCACGAGGTATCCGTAATCGAACTGAGAGATCAGCTTGGTCCCGATGTCATTCCCGAACACCGCAAATTCCTCATGAAGGATTTTGAAGCTTATAAAGTACAGGGTGTAACAGGTGCAAAGGTAGCGCAGTTCTTCACAGATGGCGTATCCTACACACTGGCAGACGGCACCGAGGGCAGATTGGAAGGCTTCGACAACGTGGTTCTGGCGATGGGCTATCGCAACAACGATACCATCAGTGAGGAAATCAAAAAAATCGTTGCGGAGACCTATGTCATCGGTGACGCAGTGAAGGCAAGAAAGGCACTGGATGCAACCGCAGAAGGGCTGAATGCCGCACTGGAAATCTAACAAAAGAAAAAAATAAAGGAGGAAAAATACAATGGAAAAAAGAATCACAGGCAGAACAGGCATGTTTTGTTTGATTGGTACCCCCGTAGGGCATAGCGGCTCTCCCGCCATGTATAACTACAGCTTCGCACAGACCGGTCTGGACTATGCTTATCTGGCATACGATGTGCCTCTGGAAAAAACAGAGGAGGCAGTCAATGCACTGAAGGTGTTGGGCTGTAAGGGCTTCAACGTAACCATGCCCTGCAAAACAAGAGTTGCAGAGCTGGTGGACGAGCTTTCCGATGCGGCAAAGCTAATCGGTGCTTGCAATACCGTTGTGGTAAAGGATGGCAAGCTCTACGGCAATAACACAGACGGCATGGGCTTTGTCAGAAACCTGAAGGAAAACGGCGTTGATGTCAAGGGCAAAAAAATCACCGTGATGGGTGCAGGTGGTGCCGCAACCGCAATTCAGGTGCAGTGTGCATTGGATGGCGCAAAGAAGCTTTCCATCTTCAACAGAAAAGATAAATTTTACGCAAACGGCGAAAAAACAGTGAAAAAAATTCAGCAGATGGTGCCCGACTGCGAGGTCAGCATCCATCCTCTGGAGGAAACAGATGCACTGTATGCCGCAATCAAGGATAGCGATATTCTGGTAAATGCAACAAAGGTTGGCATGAAGCCTCTGGATGACCAGTCTCTGGTTGAGGATGTATCCGTATTCCACCCCGATTTGGTGGTTGCAGATGCGGTTTATAATCCCAAGGAAACAAAATTCGTGCAGTCCGCAAAGGCGGCAGGCTGTAAGGTCGCTGTCGGCGGCACAGGTATGCTGATGTGGCAGGGCGCTGCGGCATTCAACCTCTTTACAGGTAAGGATATGCCCACCAAGGAAGTGTACGAACTGTTCTTCAAATAAAAAAGAACGGAATTTGCGGAGGGGTTCGGGGAAGTTTTATTCCCCGAATGGAATCCGCAGAGGGGGCTTTGCCCACTCGAGGAAAACTGCAAGTTTCTAAACATTTATGCTGACGGAACTTGTCAGTTTATGCCTCTGTTTCAACAAGTCGAAATCCTGATTTCGACTTAAGGTGTCGACTCAGTCGACACCGCAATGAAATACCTTCTCCATTCAAATTTAAAGATTTAAAATAAGAAACAAAAACCTCAAAAACATAATGCTTGTGTATAAACAATAAAGAAACGAAAACTATTCTAAATTCCCTAACTCATATAGAAAGCGGCTATCTCCTCGGATAGCCGCTTTTCATATCTTCCCCATTGCCTGCATATACATAACCAAGCGATAATCAGAGGAGTGCTTGGCTTGAAAACGTATATTGAGGAAAGGGCGGTTGAGGTTGCGAAATTTATGATACACACCAATGCAACAGTGAGAGAAACGGCGAAAAAATTTGGTATTTCAAAA
>ENA-ORUF01003268-ORUF01003268.1-human-gut-metagenome-genome-assembly--contig:-NODE-3268-length-12046-cov-4.994246_pt1 | contig 12046 bp, 6 predicted proteins | sample MGYA00242077_ERZ509203 | MGnify/ENA primary metagenome ERZ509203 (study PRJEB26280, sample SAMEA2338834) | human gut metagenome | biome: human gut; feature: human-associated habitat; material: faeces...
CCAAAACAGAAAACGCCCCCGGCCATCAGTATCTGCAGCACCCAAGCGAACAGCCCGTAGCCGTCACGGTATGTCGTGAAGGTCAAAGCGCCGTAGAGCAGACCGGCAAGCCCGAGCGCAAGAGTGACGAGCCCCAATCCCCTGCCGAAACGTCCTCTGAATGCGGCGCCGATACAGGCTCCGAAAACAAGCGGCACGCCCAGGGCAAGAAAAAAACGATAAACTGACCGTCCATGCGCACCTCTCCGGTCGTTCCAGAACATTCGAGGAAAAAAGGAAAGAAAGCTTGCTGTCCGGTATCTCCCGTTCACATCTTGGCGCCCCACGCCAAGCGCCCCCGCACATATACCAAGGTTCTCTTTCCTTCTATGGCGAAAGTCCTCTCTTGGCAAAGCTGAGGGGAGGTGCGGTATGCCGCTTTTAGGGACTCAGCCGTCGGACGGAAGCGGCCCGTCGCCCGTTTCAAAGTCCTTACAGGATGAACGGAGAAGCCTTGAAGAAAGGGAGGGGCGGACTCCCGGCAAGGAATCCCCCTTCTCCCTTTCCCCGGGCTCACAGCCTTTCCACTATTCAAAAACCATGCCCCAAATGAAGATTTTTCGCTTTGTGAGGAAAAAAAGCTTGCCTTTATGACGATTCCTTCTTATCTTTTCGAATTCACGCGACACGAACCAGAGGTGGTATCTGTTCCAATTTTTTGAACTAACACGGGTATCATCAGTCGACAACAGCCCTCCGGATCTTCTGGAGGGTAACTATGTTGTCGACCTTGTTGCGTTTTTATACATGATTGATTCCGAGAGCGCGCAACCCGAGCACGTTCCGGCTTTTGCCGACCAACCTTCTCAGAGGTGAAATGATGGGTCAGCTTACCAAACAATTTGGCAAGATCAAGGTTGAGGTGGAGATTCCCCACCTGCTCAACCTGCAGGTGGACTCCTACCGGAAGTTCATGCAGGAGGGACGTACGGAACGTCTCCCTGATGAAGGTCTGGAAGGGGTCTTCCGTTCTGTCTTCCCAATCGAAGACTTCAACCGTACCGCCAGCCTCGAATTCGTCAGCTACGAAGTCGGCGAGCCCAAGTACGATCAGGCGGAATGCATCTCCAAGGGTCTTACCTACGAATCCCCGGTACGCATCAAGGTCCGCCTTGTCGTCTATGATGTCGACGACGAGACCGAGGCGCGTACTGTCCGCGATATCAAGGAACAGGACATCTATTTCGGCACCCTGCCCCTGATGACCGAAAAGGGAACCTTCATCATCAACGGGACCGAGCGCGTCATCGTCAACCAGTTGCAGCGTTCCCCCGGCATCATCTTCGAGCACGACGGCGGCAAGACGCATACCAGCCGCAAGGTGCTCTACTCCTGCCGCGTCATCCCCATGCGCGGTTCGTGGCTCGACTTTGACTTCGACCACAAGGACATCCTCTACGTGCGCATCGACCGCCGCCGTAAGATGCCCGCCACGATCCTGCTCAAAGCCATGGGCATGAGCAAGACCGAAATCCTGGACTGCTTCTACAAGAAAGAAATCTACGAGCTTGAGGACGACGGCCGCGTCTCCTGGCACTTCAATCCCGAGCTGCACCGCAAGGAAGCCGCCTTTGCCGACATCGTCGACAAGGAAGGCAACGTGCTGGTGAAGGCCGGCAAGCCCATCACCAAGCGCGCGTGGCGCCAGATGGAAGCCGCCGGCGTCGAAAAGATCGAAGTGGCCCCCGAAACGCCCCTCGGCCTGTTCCTTGCCGAAGATCTGGTCGACAACGCCACCGGTGAAATCCTCGCCGAAGCCGCCGACGAAATCACCGCCGGCCTCTTCGACGCGTGCCGCGAAGCCGGGATCACGACCATTTCAGCGCTGCACACCCGCGGTACCGATACTTCTTCCTCCATCCGCGACACCCTGGTGCAGGACAAGACGCCCACCATGGAAAAGGCGCAGGAAGAAATCTATCGCCGCCTGCGCCCGAGCTCCCCGCCGACCCCGGAAATCGCCGCGTCGTTCTTCGACAACCTGTTCCGCAACGGCGACTACTACGACCTGTCGCCCGTGGGCCGCTACAAGCTCAACCAGCGCCTGAACAAGACCGATCACGCCGATCTGCGCACCCTTGCCGACGACGACATCCTCGACGCCATCAAGGTGCTTGTCCAGCTGAAGGACAGCCACGGCCCCGCCGACGACATCGACCATCTCGGCAACCGCCGCGTGCGCCTCGTGGGCGAACTGGTGGAAAACCAGTACCGCATCGGCCTCGTGCGCATGGAACGCGCCATCAAGGAGCGGATGAGCATTCAGGAAGTGGCGACGCTCATGCCCCACGACCTGATCAATCCGAAGCCCGTGGCCGCCGTGCTCAAGGAATTCTTCGGCACCTCGCAGCTGTCGCAGTTCATGGACCAGACCAACTCCCTCTCGGAAGTCACGCACAAGCGCCGTCTTTCCGCTCTGGGCCCCGGCGGTCTGACCCGCGAACGCGCCGGGTTCGAAGTCCGAGACGTCCATGTGTCGCACTATGGCCGTATCTGCCCCATCGAAACGCCTGAAGGCCCGAACATCGGTCTGATCGTTTCCCTGACGACCTACGCCAAGGTGAACGACTACGGCTTCATCGAGACGCCGTACCGCGTCATCCGCGACGGCTACATGACCGACGAGTTCGTGCACCTCGACGCTTCCCGCGAAACGGGCCACGTCATCGCGCAGGCCAACGCCGCCGTCGACGCCGACCGCCGTCTCGTGGACGACTACGTCACCGCCCGTGTAGGCGACGACGTGCTCATGGCCGCCCGTGAGGAAATCACCCTCATGGACATTTCCCCGAGCCAGATGGTGTCCATCTCTGCGGCGCTCATCCCGTTCCTCGAACACGACGACGCCAACCGCGCGCTCATGGGTTCGAACATGCAGCGTCAGGCCGTGCCCCTGCTCCGTTCCGAGCGCCCCCTTGTGGGCACCGGCATGGAAGTGGATGTGGCCCGCGACTCCGGCGCGTGCATCCTCGCGGAAAGCTCCGGCGTGGTCCACTATGCCGACGCCAACCGCATCATCGTGGCCTACGACGATCCCGCGCTGTACCCCAACATGGGCGGCGTGCGCGCCTACGATCTGCTGAAGTTCCACAAGTCCAACCAGAACTCCTGCTTCGGCCAGGTGCCTTCCTGCGTGCCCGGCCAGATCGTGAAGAAGGGCGACGTGCTCGCCGACGGCCCCGCCATCCATGACGGCGGCCTCGCGCTCGGCAAGAACATGCTCATCGCCTTCATGCCCTGGTGCGGCTACAACTACGAAGACTCCGTGCTCATCTCCGAACGCGTGGTGAAGGAAGACATCTACACCTCCGTCCACATCGAAGAGTTCGAAGTCGTGGCCCGCGACACCAAGCTCGGACCGGAAGAAATCACCCGCGATATTCCCAACGTGGGCGAAGAAATGCTGCGCAACCTCGACGAGAGCGGCATCATCCGCATCGGCGCGCCCGTGAAGCCCGAGGACATCCTCGTCGGCAAGATCACGCCCAAGGGCGAAACGCAGCTCACCCCGGAAGAAAAGCTCCTGCGCGCCATCTTCGGCGACAAGGCCCGCGACGTGAAGAACACGTCCCTCAAGGTCCCGCCGGGAGTTGAAGGCACGGTCATCGATGTGAAGGTGTTCAACCGTCGCTCCGGCGAAAAGGACGAGCGCACCAGGAACATCGAGGACTACGAAATCAGCCGCCTCGACGCCAAGGAACAGGATCACATCCGCGCCATCACGCGCCGGATGCGTGAACGCCTGCTCCCCATCGTCGACGGCAAGCAGATCGCCACGACCCTGCTCGGCGACAAGAAGGGCGAAGTGCTGGCCGAAGCCGGTGCCGCCATGACCGAAGAGCTGCTCATGGCCCTGCCGGTCAAGAAGCTGGCCGATCTGTTCCAGAGCAAGGAAGTCAACGAAAACGTCGGCGAACTGCTTGTGCAGTACGATCACCAGATCGAGTACATCAAGTCGATCTACGACTCCAAGCGCGAAAAGGTCACGGAAGGGGACGATCTGCCCCCCGGCGTGATCAAGATGGTCAAGGTTCATATCGCCATCAAGCGTAAGCTGTCCGTGGGCGACAAGATGGCCGGCCGTCACGGGAACAAGGGTGTCGTCTCCCGCATTCTGCCGGAAGAGGACATGCCCTTCTTCGCCGACGGCCGCCCCGTGGACATCGTGCTGAACCCCCTCGGCGTGCCTTCCCGTATGAACATCGGCCAGATCATGGAAGTACACCTCGGCTGGGCCGCCCGCGAACTGGGCCGCCAGCTCGCGGAAATGGTCGACAAGGGCACCGCCCTCCAGTCCGTGCGCGACGAAGTGAAGGACATCTTCGCTTCGCCGGAAATCGCCGCCGAAGTGGACGGGATGGACGACGAGGAATTCCGCAAGTCCGTCCTGAAGTTGCGCAACGGCATCATCACGTACACCCCGGTGTTCGACGGTGCCGAAGAATCGGAAATCTGGAACTGGCTGTCCCGCGCCGGCCTCGACGACGACGGCAAGTCCGTCCTCTATGACGGGCGCACCGGTGAGAAGCTGGAGAACCGCGTGACCACCGGCGTCATGTACTATCTCAAGCTGCACCACCTCGTTGACGAAAAGATCCACGCCCGTTCCACCGGCCCCTACTCCCTCGTCACCCAGCAGCCGCTGGGCGGTAAGGCGCAGTTCGGCGGCCAGCGTCTCGGGGAAATGGAAGTGTGGGCCCTCGAAGCCTACGGCGCTTCCTACCTGTTGCAGGAATTCCTCACCGTCAAGTCGGACGACGTGACGGGACGCGTGAAGATGTACGAGAAGATCGTCAAGGGCGACAACTTCCTCGAAGCCGGGCTCCCCGAGTCCTTCAACGTTCTGGTCAAGGAACTCATGTCCCTCGGCCTCAACGTCACCCTCCATCAGGAGGAAGGCAAGAAGAGGCCCAAGCGCGTCGGCTTCGCCGAAGAGGAACACCAGCAGTACCTGCAACAGCAGCAGGACATGGCTGACGAATAGATACCATCGCGGGGAAGGGCCCTCTTCAAAAGAAGGCCCTTCCCCGCACCCCTCCCCTTTCCCTCCTGAGGCTTTGTGCCGGGCCGGCCCCGGAACGGAAGAAGGAAGAAAGCGGAGGCCCTCCCAGTTAAGAGACCCTTCATTACGTCCAACCCTCAAGACAGCGGTTTTGAGGGGATGGGGGTAGGGTTCGGAGACGGAGGTTCTTTACGGACCGTTGCCTCTCCGGCGCCTGACCCGCAAAAGGGAGTACATATATATGAGTCTTGACGATCTCTTCTCGGTTCGCAGCTCGGCCAACGCCAACGCGAGCCAAATCCGCAATCTGAAGGCGATTCAGATTTCCATCGCCTCGCCGGAGAACATCCGCGAATGGTCCTACGGCGAAGTCAAGAAGCCGGAGACCATCAACTACCGTACGTTCAAGCCCGAACGCGACGGCCTGTTCTGCGCGAAGATCTTCGGCCCGGTGAAGGACTACGAATGCAACTGCGGCAAGTACAAACGCATGAAGCACCGCGGCATCGTCTGCGAAAAGTGCGGCGTTGAAGTCATTGCCTCCAAGGTGCGCCGCGAACGCATGGGCCATATCGAACTGGCCGCGCCCGTCGCCCATATCTGGTTCCTCAAGACCCTGCCCTCCAAGATCGGCACCCTGCTCGACATGACCATGGCCGATCTGGAAAAGGTGCTCTATTTCGACTCGTACATCGTGCTCGATCCCGGCAGCACCAACCTCCAGAAGATGCAGGTCATCTCCGAGGACCAGTACCTCCAGATCATCGACCATTTCGGCGAGGACGCCCTTACCGTGGGCATGGGCGCGGAATCCATCCGCGGCCTGCTCGAAGAGCTGAACCTTGAGGAAATCAAGGTGCTCCTGCGCGAAGAATCGCAGACCACCAAGTCCCAGACCAAAAAGAAGAAGCTCACCAAGCGCCTCAAGGTCGTGGAAGCGTTCCTCGAATCCGGCAACCGCCCCGAATGGATGATCCTCGAAGTCATCCCGGTCATTCCGCCGGAACTGCGCCCTCTCGTTCCGCTCGACGGCGGCCGTTTCGCCACCTCCGACCTGAACGACCTGTACCGCCGCGTGATCAACCGTAACAACCGCTTGAAACGCCTGATGGAACTCGGGGCTCCCGACATCATCATCCGTAACGAAAAGCGTATGTTGCAGGAAGCCGTGGACGCGCTGTTCGACAACGGCCGCCGCGGACGCGCCATCGCCGGCACCAACGGACGCCCCCTGAAGTCCTTGTCCGACATGATTAAGGGCAAGCAGGGCCGCTTCCGTCAGAACCTGCTCGGCAAGCGCGTCGACTACTCCGGCCGTTCGGTCATCGTCGTGGGCCCGTACCTGAAACTCCATCAGTGCGGCCTGCCCAAGAAGATGGCGCTCGAGCTTTTCAAGCCCTTCATCTATTCCGAACTTGAGAAGAGAGGCCATGCCTCCACCATCAAGAGCGCGAAAAAGATGGTGGAGCGCGAAGAGCTGGTCGTATGGGATATCCTGGCCGACGTGGTCAAGGAATACCCGGTTCTGCTGAACCGCGCCCCTACTCTGCACCGCCTCGGCATCCAGGCCTTCGAGCCGCTGCTCGTCGAAGGCAAGGCCATCCAGCTGCACCCGCTCGTCTGCTCCGCCTACAACGCGGACTTCGACGGCGACCAGATGGCCGTACACATCCCGCTCTCCGTGGAAGCGCAGATCGAATGCCGCGTGCTCATGATGAGCACCAACAACATCCTGTCGCCCGCCAACGGAACGCCCGTCATCGTGCCTTCCCAGGATATGGTCCTCGGCCTGTATTACATGACCGTGGAACGTTCCTTCGAAAAGGGCGAAGGCATGGTCTTCTGCGCCCCGTGGGAAGTGGAAGCCGCCCTTGACGCCGATCAGGTCAGTATGCACGCCCGCATCAAGGTACGCATGGAAGACGGCAAGCTCGCCAACACCACGCCCGGCCGTATCCTCGTGTGGCGCGGCCTGCCCGCCGGCATCAAGTTCGAGAACGTCAACAAAGAATTGACCAAAAAGAACATTGCCAAGCTGGTGGACAGCGCCTACCGCGACGCCGGGGTCAAGGCGTGCGTCATCCTCTGCGACCGCATCAAGGCCATCGGGTACGAATACGCGACCCGCTCCGGCATCAGTATCGGCGTGAAGGACATGCTGATCCCCGATTCCAAGAAGCGCATCATTGATGCCGCTTCCGCCGAAGTGGACAACATCGAAAGCCAGTACCGCGACGGTATCATCACCCGTACGGAAAAATACAACAAGGTCGTCGACGTTTGGACCAAGGCCACGCAGGACGTGTCCGCGGAAATGAACAAGGAAATCTCCACGGATATCCTGACCGACCCGAAGACCGGCAAGCAGGAGGCCAACCTCAGCTTCAACCCGATCTTCATGATGTCCAACTCGGGTGCCCGAGGCAACGCCGACCAGATGCGTCAGCTCGCCGGTATGCGCGGCCTGATGGCCAAGCCCTCCGGTGAAATCATCGAAACCCCGATCACCGCGAGCTTCCGTGAAGGCCTGACGGTGCTCCAGTACTTTACCTCCACGCACGGCGCTCGTAAGGGTCTCGCGGACACCGCCCTCAAGACGGCGAACTCCGGTTACCTGACCCGCCGCCTCGTGGACGTGGTGCAGGACGTCATCGTCTCCGAACACGACTGCGGCACCGTCGACGGCATCGAAATCCGCGCCATCAAGGACGGCGGCGAGGTCAAGCAGAAGCTGTCCGAGCGCGCGCTCGGCCGCGTGCTGCTCTACCCGGTGTATGATCCCGCAACGGGCGACCTGCTCTACCCCGAAAACACTTTGATCGACGAACCCGTCGCCAAGACGTTGGACGACAAGGGCATCAACTCCGTGATGATCCGCTCCGCGCTGACCTGCCAGTCCGAGCGCGGCATCTGCTCGCTGTGCTACGGGCGCGACCTTGCCCGCCGCCACCTCGTCAACATCGGCGAGACGGTCGGCATCATCGCGGCACAGTCCATCGGCGAACCCGGCACGCAGCTCACCATGCGTACCTTCCACATCGGCGGTACGGCGTCCAAGGAAATCGAACGTTCGAACTTCGAGGCGCAGCATGACGGCCGCGTGGTCCTCACCCGCGTGAAGGAAATCAGGAACCGCGAAGGTGTGGCTCAGGTGCTCGGCAAGAGCGGGCAGGTCGCCGTCATCGACGAGCAGGGCCGCGAAGTGGAGCGCTACACGCTCCCCAACGGCGCGCGCCTGCACGTTACGGATGGGCAGTCCGTCAGCAACGGCCAGCTCCTTGCCGAATGGGACCCGTTCAACGAACCCTTCGTCTCGGAAGTGGACGGCTTCATCAAGTTCACGGACCTCGTGGACGGCAAGACCTATCAGGAAAAGCTGGACGAAGCCACGCACCAGGCGTCCATGACCATCATCGAATACCGTACGACGAGCTTCCGCCCGTCCGTCTCCGTCTGCGATGAAAACGGCGATCCCAAGCTGCGCGGCGCGGGCCAGCTCCCCGCGGTCTACAGCCTCCCCGTCGGCGCGATCATCATGGTCAAGGACGGCGAGCAGGTACTCGCGGGCGACATCATCGCCCGTAAGCCTCGTGAAACCTCCAAGACCCGCGACATCGTGGGTGGTCTTCCGCGAGTCGCCGAGCTGTTCGAAGTCCGCAAGCCCAAGGATATGGCCGTGGTTTCCGAAATCGCGGGCACCGTTTCCTTCGCGGGCGAAGCCAAGGGCAAGCGCAAGCTCATCGTCACGCCGGAAGTGGGCGAATCCAAGGAATACCTGGTGCCCAAGGGCAAGCACATCACCGTGTCCGACGGCGACTTCGTCGAGTGCGGCGACCTGCTGACCGAAGGCAACCCCGAGCTGCACGACATCCTGCGCACCAAGGGCGAGAAGTACCTCGCCGCCTACCTGGTGGACGAAATCCAGGAAGTGTACCGCTTCCAGGGCGTGGGCATCGACGACAAGCACATCGAAGTCATCGTGCGCCAGATGCTCCGCAAGGTGACCGTCACCGAGCCGGGCGGAACGAGCTTCCTCGTGGGCGAACAGGTCGACAAGGCCGAGTTCAAGGCCGAAAACCAGAAGGCCATGGCCGAGGGACGTTCCCCCGCTACCGCCGAACCGCTGGTCCTCGGCATCACGCAGGCGTCCCTGACCACCTCGTCCTTCATCTCGGCGGCCTCCTTCCAGGAAACCACCAAGGTGCTCACCGAGGCGGCCCTCAAGGGCAAGATGGACTACCTGCGCGGCCTTAAGGAAAACGTCATCGTCGGCCGCCTTATCCCCGCCGGGACGGGCTACCGCGAATACGTGGATCAGGACATCACGGTCCCGGATCAGAAGGAACGCCCCGACCGCTTCCTTGACGAGCTCAGCGGCAATCCGATCATCGCCGATCTGGACTGACAAAAGACAACGCCTCCGATGTGGAGAGGAAGAACTCCTCCGCATCGGAGGCGGGCACATAAAAAAGATTCCTCAGCCGGTTCTCCGGTTGCGGAATCTTTTTTATGTGCCCGAAATCTTTTTTGCGCCCAGGTTCACCGCCCTCTTTACGTCCCTCCGCAGCTGAAGCAAGGCAGAGAAAATGCCCTCGCGTTTTTTCCGGCACGGCGTTATAACGGGTTGAAATCAACGCTACACCTCGACAAGGATCTGGGCAGCATGAAAACCCTGACCATTGCCGTTCCGACATACAATATGGAACGCTGGCTTCCCGTAACCATCGAATCCTGCCTTTGGCAATCGCACAAGTCTATAGAAATCCTCATCGTCAACGATGGCTCCACAGATGCCAGCGGCGAGATCGCCGACCGCTATGCCAAACTCGACAGCCGGGTCCGCCATATCCATAAGCCCAACGGCGGCCACGGCAGTGCGCGCCAGAGGGGGCAGGACGAAGCCGCTGGCGACTTCATCACATGGCTTGATGCCGACGACTTCCTCGACCCAATGTTTGCGGAAAAGATGCTCGAAACGGCGGAGAGGGACCAAGTGGATATGGTCTGCTGCAACGCGATCGTCTTCTCTGACAAAACATTCAACACGCGCCGCTATTTCCCCCATCCCGCCGCGTCAAGGCTCTCCTTTTCCTCCTCCCCCGACTACTGGAAAAGCAAAGTCCTCTGGCGGTGGATATTCTCCCTCCCCTTTTTGCGTACCGGAAAGGACGGCAGCCCGTTCAAGCATCCAAGTTATAAGCTCGGGCAGGACGTATGCCTCATGTTCGAAGCTTTGCCACGCGTAAAGGCATTTTCGCAGTGCCCCGACGAGCTTTATTTTTCCGGCAGGATCACAAAACATCGCACAGTTCGCTGGAAACGGAGATCGATCACCAGCTTGCCCACTTCCTCTCGGTCAAGGACATCCTTGTCCCCACCGGGCAGATCAAGCCGTTCGTCAAATACCTGAACGAGAACTATTGGCGGGACATCAAGGCCATCGCCCCCCGGCTGGCAGACGAACCCCGCTGGACGGAACGTGTCGTAGAGCTAGGCACGTCTCTCTTCGCAGGGACCGAACCCACGTGGTTTGAAGCCTCCTTCCTCGCGCCCGAGCTCAAGGCCAACGAAAAGCTTTCCGGCCTCGCTTCGGCCTTCCGATCCAGGGATGCGGACGCCGTCCGGGGCATCATCGATGGGCTGGCCCGGGACGCCGTGCCGGATGTGGACAAAACCTCCCTTTTCCATACGCTTCGCCGCCGTGTTAAGGCTTTCTTTCATCCGGCTTCGCAGATGACTCGCCGTATGCTGCGCGAACTGGAGAATCGTGCCGCATCCCGGATGTAGCCCTTTTCAACTGCCTTCATAGCCTGTAAACTGGTGGAATGAACACACCCGGAACCTTTCAGATACACGCCACGGACGGCGCGGCCCGTACCGGCGTTCTCCAGACGGCCCACGGCCCGGTAAACACGCCCATCTTCATGCCCGTCGGCACGGTTGGCAGCGTGAAGGCCATCGCTCCCGACGATCTCAACGCCATAGGCGCGGAAATCATCCTCGGCAACACCTATCACCTGTACCTGCGGCCCGGCGACGAACTCGTGGCGCGGCGCGGCGGCCTGCACGGCTTCAACGCGTGGGACAAGCCCATCCTCACGGACAGCGGCGGCTTTCAGGTCTTCAGCCTTTCCACCCTGCGGACCATCAAGGAGGAAGGGGTCACCTTCCGTTCCCACCTCGACGGCTCGAAGCACCTGTTCACGCCGGAAAAGGTGGTGAGCATCCAGCGCAACCTGAATTCGGACATTATGATGGTGCTTGACGAGTGCGTGCCCGCCGGGGCGGATCACACCTACACAGCCCGATCGCTGACCATGACCACCCGCTGGGCCAAACGCTGCCGTGACGCCTATCCCAAGGGGACGGCGGGAAACCTGCTGTTCGGCATCGTGCAGGGCGGCATGTTCAAGGATCTGCGTTCGGAGTCCGCGCGCCAGCTCATCGATCTCGACTTCGAGGGCTATGCCATCGGCGGGCTTTCCGTAGGCGAAAGCAAGGACGTCATGATGGAGATGCTGTACCATACGGCTCCCATACTGCCTTCCGAAAAGCCCCGCTATCTCATGGGCGTGGGCACGCCGCTGGACATCATCAAAGGCATCGACGCGGGCGTGGACATGTTCGACTGCGTCCTGCCCACGCGCAACGCCCGCAACGGCACGCTGTACACCTCGCTCGGCAAGCTCAACATCAAGCGCCGCGAATTTGCCGAGGACGACGGCCCGCTCGATCCCGCCTGCAGCTGCTACACCTGCCGCACGTTCTCCCGCGCCTATTTGCGGCATTTGTACGTTTCGCAGGAGCTGCTCTCCTTCCGGCTCAACTCCATCCACAACCTGACCTACTTCCTCGACACCGTCCGCGGGGCCCGCGCCGCCATCCGCGAAGGCCGCTGGGCCGAGTACAAGCGGCGGTATGAAGAGTTATATGATGTGTAGGGGGAGATAAGGATTGAAGGGGGGAGGGGAAACCTTTCTGGAGAAAGGTTTCCCCTCCCTTCCC
>ENA-ORUF01003269-ORUF01003269.1-human-gut-metagenome-genome-assembly--contig:-NODE-3269-length-12046-cov-3.575098_pt1 | contig 12046 bp, 8 predicted proteins | sample MGYA00242077_ERZ509203 | MGnify/ENA primary metagenome ERZ509203 (study PRJEB26280, sample SAMEA2338834) | human gut metagenome | biome: human gut; feature: human-associated habitat; material: faeces...
TTTGAAAAATTTGATTCTGGCTCCCGCCGTGTGCGGGTGTCATTTACTACAACTATATGGAGGTAATGCACCATGGCGATTACTGCTAAGGACGTACAGAAGCTGCGCGAGATGACCGGCGTCGGCATGATGGACTGCAAGAAGGCTCTCACCGAGGCCGAGGGTGATTTCGACAAGGCCATTGAGTGGCTGCGTGAGAAGGGCCTGGCTGCCCAGACTAAGAAGGCTGGCAAGGTGGCCGCCGAGGGCGTGTCCTACGCTATCGTGGCCGACAATGGTGTGGGTGTGGTCATCGAGGTCAACTCCCAGACTGACTTTGTCGCTAAGAACGAAGTGTTCCAGGATTTCGTCAAGACCCTGGCCAGTATCGTGGCCAACGAGAATCCTGCCGATGTCGAGGCCCTGAAGGCCTGCACCTACCCTGGCACCGACCGCACTGTGGCCGATGTCACTGCTGACAAGGTTCTGGCCATCGGTGAGAATATCCAGATCCGCCGCTTCGTCCGCTATGCCGAGGGTGTGAATGTCCCCTATATCCACATGGGCGGCAAGATCGGCGTGCTGGTCAATCTGGCTGTCGAGGGTGTCGAGGCTGACAAGGTTATTGAGCTGGGCAAGGATGTGGCCATGCAGATCGCGGCCATGAACCCCGCTTTCCTGGACAAGTCCGATGTTTCTCAGGAGACTCTGGACAAGGAGAAGGAGATCCAGCTGGCTATGATGGCCAATGATCCTAAGATGGCTGCCAAGCCTGAGAAGGTCAAGGAAGGCATCGTGATGGGTAAGCTGGGTAAGTACTACGAGGAGAACTGCCTGTTGCAGCAGGCCTTTGTTAAGGAGAACAAAGTCTCCGTGGAGAAGCATGTGGCTGCTGTTGCCAAGGAGCTGGGCGGTAAGATCACCGTCAAGGCTTTCACCCGCTTCGCCACTGGTGAGGGTATCGAGAAGAAAGAGGACGACTTCGCTGCCGAGGTCGCCAGCATGATTCACTGATCTTCTTGAGCTTGTCCCCCACAAAACAAGCCCATTGTCTCTGAAAAATGACCCGAAAGGGCCCGAGGAAATTCGTTTCCTCGGGCCCTTTTTGATTTTCCACCAACGACTGGAAAATTCATAAAAGCATTTATTGATGTGCTTACTTTGTGAAGAAATCAAGTCGGCGTATCAAGAGAATGGAAATCATACTTCTTTGTGAGGAGGTGGCAGACCTCCGGGCGGTGGATCACATACCATACCAGCTGGATCAGCTGAATTGCAAAGGGAATAGAATGGGCCTCTGGGAAGAGATAGTCGATTTTTTGGCACACCTGTGTGAACCAGGGCTCCACCGAGCAGCGTGAGAATATAAGATTATCGGAATCTGAATAACCAAATCTGCTGGGAATCCCCATCTGGACAGAATCCATCAGTGCAGAGGCTTCTCCGGCAGCTGCTCCATGTTCCATCATATACCGGTAAACATCCTCCCGGCAGGTGATCAGCATATCCGGAGTTAGTGTACCATTTTGCAGCAGGATCTGCTGGTTATCCTGCCAGGCACCAGAGCTGTGACTCAGGCTCATAAAACGACTCAGAGAACGGAGATCCTGGACATCTATGGCGTGGAAAAGTTCTGCGTTGAAGGTACAGATCCCGGAGCCTACCAGCGTGCAGGCGGCTGCAATCGGTGTTTCGGTGTTTTCTGTTCTATATGACTCCCGCAGTGCAGAAAAGACAGCCTTATCATCCAACGGGATCTCCTGATATGGAATACCGGTGCTTTGTGCACAAATATCCAAAACAGAGTTGGAGAAACTGCCAATCAGCAGTGCGCATGGAATGTGGTCAAACCGGAGGGAACTGCTGGTTTCCAACTGTGTGATTAAGTTGGGATCTGAGGTGACTGGCAGAAGAGAGAAATCAGTTTCCTCCGGAAGCAGATAGATCCAATGCAGGGAAGGACTTTGCAGTATTCGGCTGCTGTAACGGCTCACCGTGTGGTAAAATAAGCCGTTTTCCTTTAGAAATTCGATATCATCCTTTTGCCCCAGTTCCTCAAAATATCCACGGATCACGGCGGTGGTGTGTTCTTCAGAGTTGGACATGCGGGACATGGGTTTTAACTCCAGCAACTTGCCACGATGGTGCTGTGTAACGGTTTTCTCCAAAATTGGAATCAAATCCGGAGACATACGAATATCAGCGGAGAGAAGCGGTTTTCCTGTGCTGAACAGGGAGGCTGGACAGAGATCAAATCCTTTTGCATCCAGATCCTTCGAGAGCGGATTGATTTCAGTTACGTCCAGCAGATAGAGCAGAAACGAACTGTTCCAGATCCCTCCAATGGTCATACTGCTTCCGGCATTCCGAATGATCTGAGCGATATCCCCCATGAATAAAATCTGGCTGGCCATGTGAAGGCTTTCGACACGATCCAGTTCCCAGTTAAAACGCTCCCTGATTCCAGAAGATGGGGCCATTCCATATTTTCGCACCAAAGCATCTTCTGCTTCGGTGCGTAGCCGCTCCTGCTGAAAAGATTCAAACTTACCAGTGTTCTCGCTCAGCAGCTTATGAAGTGGGGGGAGCGGTTCGATTTGATTCAAGATCTGCTTCGGACCAAGAGCCAGCGCTTCTTCGACTACATTTTTTTCTGCAGGGAGAGAGTAGAGTGCCCGAATTTGCTCCTGAAATTCTGCGGGGGAGATATATGGTTGGGGGAAATCGTCACTGCCATAGGAGAGATTGACTGCACGGAAGGCATGAGACTCTTCCGCGGAACAATTTGGGATGACCGTTGCGCTTTGAACGGCACAGAGGGGGATTTTACAAGATTTGGAGATGGGGATCAGCTGTACAGTAGCATCATAGGGAAGGAGTGGGAACTCAATATAATCATAACTTTTGGCAAGCTGTTTCAGACGGCGTTCTCCGCGGCGCAGCTGGATGGCTCGAATCAACTGCCCGCCTGCTGCACTGGCGCCCAACAGCAGCCCCTCTCGATGCGCGTCCAGCTGTTTTCTGGTTACGCACCGGCCAAATGGGAAATCGTTCTGATCCAAAAGACGGATCAGAGTAAAGAGATTACGGCGGCCCTGCTCAGTTTTGGCGAGAGCCGTAACGGAGTAACGATCCTCCTCGTCTACGCAGTCAATCGTTAGACCGTAAATTAAGGCAATATTTTTTCGGGCGGCCTCTCGTTCGGCGGCCCAATAGGCTCGGACAGAGTTTCGGTCTGTGATTGCAACTGCCTTGCAGCCGGAGTTTGCGGCCAAAGAGACGACTTGCTCCGGTGTTAAAAAAGACAGTGTATCCGAGCAGTATGTATCGGTGTGCAGTTCAATCCAGTTCATGGTGATACTCCTGTTCTAATAGTTGATTCAGTTTCCATTGCAGCTCAGACCAATTACTCCCTCTGGTTTTGGCTAGCTGATACCAGTAGTGGATCCGGTCCATCATCTCACTTGGTTCCAATCCGATGTATTTCGAGCTTTTATGATGCTCTGCAGGGCGGTTCTGTTGTCCCCAGCGGTAGCGGAGCAGCTGCAGCTGCTGCTGTGACCAAAGATCAAGATCCACAGATTTGTCTTCTTGAAGCATATAGGACAAAAGATTCATCTGCTCCAGAAGAAAACGGAGCAAACGGCTGCGGTACTGTGGCGCCATGTCCTCGGCCAGATCGGCCAGATCGCAAAAGGCACTTAGAAGGGAAATCCGGAGTTCCATGTCAGGCAGCTGATCCACCTGCTGCGCAGGCGCGAAGGAAAAAAGGGCGTTTAGGTGTTCTATCAGAGCTCCTTTTTGGGACATCAAAGCATGGCAGAGGTCTTCTGGACGTGTATCCGTAGGAGTGCCCAGAAAAACGTGATGTGCCGTTTGATGGGGACAGAAAGAAAAGACCTGCTTCCCCTGGCAGATGGTGCTGAACATAGGCCGGTCACAAAAATCTTGAATCTCAGCTTCATTTTCTGTGTCCAAAATCTGAATCGGGACTCCGAAGAGGGAAGCCAGCATGGCTTTCCGTCCCTCTGGGATTTGTTTTTTCCCCTGTTCCCATGCGCTGAAAATCTGTCTGGACACTTGGAGTTCTCTGGCTGCCATGCTCTGGGAATAGTTACATCGTGTTCGAATATGATAGAGAGCTGTTTTCATCGTGCTTCCTCATTTCCGGATTTGCGCTCATCCTGTGTCTATGCTACAAAAGGTTGACAACTGCGGTCAAGCTGCAACCAAACATAAAAATTAAATTATGGGACATCCATAGCATACTGCGATGGGTGTCCCATAATCAGGATTGTATTCAGAATCAAAGGTGCTGCGTTTTTCGTGTTTTGTGATCTTCGATCATCAGGTTCTGGTTGGTGGATAAAGAGCTGCCACTGAATCAGTATGCTCCCGCATCTGATCGACTACGCTGTCAGGGGAGAGGATCTGTGCACTGGCGCCAAAGCCATAGACCCACGCAAAGAACTGGGGACTGATAACCACATTCGTGCGGACGGTGAAGTGCTCTGGCCCATCGGCAACTAGAAAAATGTCCTGCCCGAGCCGATCCAGTACTGCGCCCACCAGATGGTTTTCAAAGCGCAGTTTTACCGAAGTCTCTTCTCCTGTGAACATTCCAAAGGTCTTTCGTGCATAGACGGCCATATCCAGAGCGGCATAGGCGTCCTGCCCATCCCGGACTTCGCTCAGGACGGAAATTTTTTCCATTTTGTCTACTCGGTAGTGTTTGATCATTTCGGCGTTGGAGTCATAGGCTACCATGTAATAGTTTTCGTTGTCCCAAGTCAGCGCAAAGGGGCTGACCACGTAGTAGGCACCATCGTGACGGTAATGCCGTTCCTTGGTGATGGTATATTCGAAGTAGAGAAACTGGATTTTATGGTTGGTGGAAATGCCGTTATGGATCTCATCGACATTGTAATAAATGGATTCATTCATGGTCTTGATCCGGTTTTTAACAAATACCTGACGGTTGAGAAGTTGTGCCTCGTGGATGCTGGCCAGCTTTTCAATTTTTTTGATGAGAGATGCTGTTTTCTTATGAGTGATAAACTTTGAGGACTGAACACTGTCTACCAGCAGCTTCAGCTCCGGCAATTCAAAGGTTCTGCTGGCGACATAATAGCCGGAGGAGCGTCCTGATGCCACCCGGTTGATTTCCAGTCCAAAGAACTGCAACGCCTCGATGTCATCGTAAATACTCTTCCGCTCGGCGGAGATACCATTTTGCTCTAGGTATAGGATGAGCTGCGCCGTGGTGACGGGATGATTTTCATCAGAATTCCGCAGCAGATAGTCCATGATATAGAGGAGTTTCAACTTTTGATTGGAGGATCTTGACATATCCATACCGCCTTTCCTGCTTGTTTAAATCAGAGGTACTGCTCTTGTTTCGCGTCTAAAGGATATCACCAGATGTGATCCATACTCTGTACAGTATATCAGATGATTTGTCAGATTGGAATGGATCGTCTGTTTTTGGAAGTGAAAAGGAAAGATTCTTCTACAAAATGGTCTTGATATAATTTGAATATGTTGAATCGATTGATTTGGAATTGGCTGGATCGGAGATGAATGGTCAAATTGAGCCCTTACGAAGTGTTGGGGCTGCAGCCGCTGGCAAGAAAATAATAGCTGTGTGGCAAGCGTGGGTTATGGATATGAGGCATAGAAAAAAGCTGCTGAAAATGTTCTCAGCAGCTTTTTTGCGGGCAATCTATTGCGCTTATCGTTTGGTTTGTAAGAGGTGCATTGGCTTGGCTTGAACCGGTTTCCAAATGTACATCACAAGCATTGGCAATAGAGAACGACTGGAAATAGTGATCTTCCAGCGGAATCCAGAGAGTCTGGAAGCGCTCCAACCCTGCTGGACCGCATCGGTCTAGCAGGCGAGCCTCCCGAACGGGCCAGGGGGCAGTTAGGAAGCACTTGACCCGATAGAAGGGCTGGAATTCCGGACGTAGGGAGTAGACGCCCTCTACTACAGCCAAGGGGGCGGGAGGGATGATCCGGGCTGCCTCCAGAGTTCCGGAATGACAGCGGTAGGGCTGATAGCGGACTGGTTCTCCATGGGAGAAAGGGGAGAGGATCTGAGCGAAAAAGCGCTCATAGTCCACATTTCCTCCAGGCTGGGCCAGACGCTCCGGCGTTTTACGTTCCGGAGGGAGAAAAAAGTCATCGGTATGGAACAGGGGGCAACCGTAGAGCCGGGACAGCCGTGCACCTAGGGTGGATTTCCCGGTGGCACAGGGACCGTCAATGGCAACCAGAGTTCGAGGATGTGCCCTGCGGCTGCGGTCGATAGCGGCTAGAAGGGGGAGCAAGGCTGCGTCAGACTGGAGAACTATCCGGTAAGCGGGGGAGAAGGCACGGCGGTAAGCTTCACTGTGCCCCACCATAGGAAGACCGGCAGCGCGGTACTGCTGAATAGCGGTTCCAATCTCTTCTGGGGGAAATGGGAGACGGTACAAAAGTTCCAAACTCCGATTTAGCTGCTCTGGCTGCTGAACGAAGGTTTCTGCACTCCCAAGGAATAGGGAGAGGACAGTGGAGGGGAAAAGGCCCAGCGCCTTACAGACGGCCAGAGAGAGGCGGCACAGGCCGCCGCCGAGAGGTTCTGCGTGTGGGAGCTCTGGGTCGCCATTCGTCCGCTCCCACTCCTCCTCCAGACGGGCCAGAGCCCCGCGGGGATCGGTGATCAGGTGACCGCCCCCCATGGAGCTCTGGTAGAGAAATTTGATGGCGTCCCGGAGCTCCATGCCCGGGTGGTTATAGAAGTGCTCCTGCAGGAGCTTCGCCAGATGTTCCATAGGTCAGCCTTCCTGGAGAGCCTGCTGACGGACATGCTGGACTGCCATTACCAGGGCGGGAACGGCCGTCAACTGAAGAATGATGCCGGGGATTGCGTTGGCCACTGCGCCGGCCCAGAAGGCTGCCAGAGTGAATGCGTTCCCACTGCCCATGGTTAGAACGACCATGACAGCGCCCCAGGCAAGGCGGCCGGCGGCCATAGCGGAGATCAGAGCGGTATAGATCCCGCCCAGGTTTTTGGGAAGGCGGGCATAGAGCATTCCAGAGACCAGGCCATAGACGGCCATTTCCACAGCCATAGCTGCGGCGGTGGGAAAGGGAGGGGGCATCCCCAGAATGGCAGAACGCATCAGCGGGGCCAGAAAGCCTACTACTGCACCCCAGGGGCCGCCGCACAGGAAGCCGCACAGGAGGGTGGGCAGGTGCATGGGCAGCAGCATGGAACCAATCTGCGGGATATTTCCGGTGAAGAAGGGCAGTACATAGGCTAGGGCCAGCATCAGAGCGGCTACCACCAAATTTTGAACAGGGCGGTTGGTTCGGGTCACGAATGATCTCTCCTTTTTGTTGACATAATGACATAAAAATACCGCAAAGGCGGCACGCCCTGCTGGGCGGAACATACCTTCGCGGTATTGGCTGCATGACAGAAGGGAACAAAGTGCCGGCTTCAGCCGACGATTAATGTTAAGATACCACAGAACAAGGATACGGTCAAGGGGAGACTCAATCGTTTCCGTGTCCCTCGTTCCAGGTCCAGTTCCGAACCTCTGGCAGGTCCTGGCCGTGGGTGGTGATATACTGGTGGTGTTCCACCAACTTATCCTGCATCTCCTGGATAAGGTAGGAGGCAGTGTTGCCGAGCTGAGGAAGCCGCTTGACGGTATCGATGACCAGATCAAAGCGGTCAATATTATTCTGCACCCGCATATCAAAGGGCGTTGTGATGGTGCCCTCCTCTTTATATCCGCGGACATGAAGATTTTTGTTGTGCCGGCGGTAGGTCAATTCGTGGACCAGGGTTGGATAACCGTGGAAGGCGAAGATGATAGGTTTGTCCTTAGTGAACAGAGAGTCATAATCCTCATCGGTCAGGCCGTGAGGGTGTTCACCATGGGGTTGGAGCTTCATCAGATCAACTACGTTGACCACGCGGATCTTCAATTCGGGAAGGTGGTGATGGAGGATGGTGACGGCGGCCAGAGTCTCCAGGGTGGGAGTATCACCGCAGCAGGCCATGACCACATCGGGTTCCACGCCACGATCGTTGGAAGCCCACTGCCAGATGCCAATGCCCTGGGTACAGTGCTTTACGGCCTGATCCATGGTGAGCCACTGAGGGCGGGCGTGCTTGGAGGTCACCAATACATTGATATAGTCCCGGCTCTTGATGCAGTGGTCAAAGCAGCTGAGCAGGCAGTTGGCATCGGGAGGTAGATAGAGCCGCACCACATCTGCCTTTTTATTGGCCACATGATCCAGAAAGCCGGGGTCCTGATGTGTGAAGCCGTTGTGATCCTGCTGCCAGACGTTGGAGGAGAGAATGTAGTTCAGAGAGGCGATTTTCTGCCGCCAGGGCAGCTGCCGGCAGACTTTCAGCCACTTAGCGTGTTGGGAGACCATAGAGTCCACGATGCGGATGAAGGCCTCATAGCTGTTGAACAGCCCGTGCCGTCCGGTGAGGAGGTAACCTTCCAGCCAGCCCTGGCACATGTGCTCAGAAAGCATGGCGTCCATCACTCGGCCATCTGGCTCCAGATCCGAATCCCGGACAGGGTCGATGGGATCCATCCAGCGGCGGCCGCTGGCTTCGAACACAGATGAGAGGGAATTGGAGGCAGTCTCGTCTGGGCCGAAGACCCGGAAATTACGGGACTTTCGGTTGAGGGTGATGAGATCCCGCACATAGTTTCCCAGCACACTGGTGTCCTGGGCCTCCACTGCGCCAGGCTGAGGTACCTGTACCTGGTACTCCCGAAAGTCGGGGGTGCGAAGGTCGCGGAGCAGCAGTCCTCCGTTGGCGTGGGGGTTGGCTCCCATGCGCCGCTCTCCCTTGGGAGCCAGTTCCCGCAGAGAGGGGATCAGAGTTCCACGCTCATCAAACAACTCTTCCGGGCGGTAGCTGCGCAGCCAGTGCTCCAGCTCTTGGATACGGCCGGGCTTTCCATCGTGAACGGGAATGGGGATCTGATGGGAGCGCCAGCTGCCCTCAACCGGCTTTCCATCGATTTCTTTGGGGCCGGTCCAACCCTTAGGGGAGCGGAACACGATCATGGGCCAGCGGGGACGGGCAGAGTCTCCAGAGGTGCGGGCATACTCCTGAATCCGCTGGATCTCACGCACTGCCCAGTCCAGAGCAGCGGCCATCTTTTGGTGCATCGGCTGCGGTTCGTCTCCCTCTACAAAGCGAGGCTCCCAGCCGCAGCCCTTGAAGAACATCTCGATTTCTTCGTGGGAGATGCGTGAAAAGAGGGTTGGGTTGGAGAGTTTGAACCCATTGAGGTGGAGAATGGGGAGAACTGCGCCATCTGTAATGGGATTGAGGAACTTATTGGAGTGCCAGGCGGCAGCCAAAGGGGCTGTCTCAGCTTCTCCGTCCCCCACCACGCAGGCGGCGATCAGCCCAGGGTTGTCCATAACGGCTCCGAAGGCATGGGCCAGGGAGTAGCCAAGTTCGCCGCCCTCATTGATAGAACCGGGAGTATTGGGGGCTGTCTGACTTGGGATCCCGCCGGGGAAAGAGAACTGCCGAAACAGACGTTTCATGCCGGCAGCATCCTGACTGATGTTGGGATAGATCTCACTGTACGAGCCGTCCAGATAATCCTGGGCCACCACGGCATTTCCGCCGTGTCCGGGACCGGAGAGATAAATCATATCCAGATCATATTTGACAATGGCGCGGTTAAGATGGGTATAGATAAAGTTCTGCCCCGGGCAGGTACCCCAATGTCCCACGATTGTGCGTTTTAAGTGTTCTTCCTTCAGTGGTTCCCGCAGCAGGGGATTGTCCAGCAGATAGAGCTGGCAGGCAGACAGATAGTTTGCGGCACGCCAATAGGCATCGATGGCCTTGACCTGCTCCCGGGTCAAGGGGTCCTTTTTGGACATTCGGGCCGGCGCTTTGGGAGAGGTTTTGACAGGTTCGGCGGCTTTGGGCATGGGGTAATACCTCCTTGGCAGACATCGTTCAGAGATAAATTAAGTATAACGTAAAGATGAAAAAAGTCAATCCGATTCCAGGCGTTTTCCGAGATAAAGCGGGAAGAAAACAGCTATGGAGAAGGTAAAAGTGAATCTGGAATAAAAAGGATGAGAAAAGAGGGGGTGAAGAGAAGTAGAACGGGGTGCTAATGCAGATAAGAATGTGAAAATGCCGTGCCGGAGCCCTGAGAGGGCCCGGCACGGCACAAGACAGAGAGCGTGTCACTTCCGCTTGGCGCGGTTGATGGCGGAGAGGATGGCCCGCAGAGGAGCCAGGTTGATGTTGTGGGAGAGGCCGACACCCCAGTATTCCTTGCCGTCCCGCTGGTCTTGGAGAAGGATGTAGGCAACACCCTGAGAGTCGGAGCCATCGGTAATGGCATGGGAGGAGTAGTCCAGGAAAGAGAAGTGGGACATTTTTTCGCCTTTGATGGCGTTGAAAAAGGCGTCGATGGGTCCGTTTCCAGCGCCGGAGACGTTAAAGATGGTATCGGTGTGCTGAAGAGTGCCGCAGAAGGTAACATGAGAGTGTCCATCGGCGTCCACATGTTCCTGGAAAGCGTGTTTGAGCAGCTTATAGGGCTCATTCACATCCACATACTCCTGATGGAAGAGCTCGTTGATCCGCTCCGGAGTGATCTCGGTGCCCACAGAATCGGTCTCCCGCTGAACGATGGCGCCGAACTCGGGGTGCATCTCCTTGGGCAGATCGAAGCCGAAGTTATGATCCATGATATAGGCGGCGCCGCCTTTGCCAGACTGGGAGTTGATGCGGATGATAGGTTCGTACTCTCGGCCCACATCGGCGGGATCGATGGGCAGATAGGGGATCTCCCAGAAATCGGAGTTGGACTCCTTCATATATTGGGTACCCTTGTTGATCGCGTCCTGATGGCTGCCGGAGAAGGCGGTAAATACCAGCTTGCCGGCGTAAGGCTGCCGGTCGCCAACAGGCATCTTGGTGCACCGCTCGAACATCTCGCGGATCTTGTTGATATTGGAGAAGTCCAACTGGGGATCCACGCCCTGGGTATACATATTCATGGCCAGGGTAACGATGTCTACGTTTCCGGTGCGCTCACCGTTGCCGAATAGAGTGGCCTCCACCCGGTCTGCACCAGCCAGCAGGCCCATCTCGGCAGTGGCTACACCGCAGCCCCGATCGTTGTGGGGGTGCAGGGAGATGATGGCGCTGTCTCGGCCGGGGATCTTCTTGCAAAAGTATTCCAGCATATCGGCAAACTGATTGGGCATACAGTTTTCCACCGTGGTGGGCAGGTTCAAAATGACCTTGTGTTCCGGATCGGCGTGGAGATGTTCCAATACAGCTTGGCAGATCTCGACTGCATAGTCCATTTCGGTGCCCATGAAGGACTCTGGAGAGTACTCAAAGCGAAGGTTCATTCCCTCCTGGATGAGGGGCTGAGACATTTCATAGATCAGGTCAGCGGCATCAGTAGCGATTTTGGTGATTCCGTCGGTGTCCATGTGGAATACTACCTTTCGCTGAAGGGTAGAGGTGGAATTGTAGAAATGAAGAATGACATTTTTTGCACCCCGGATGGCTTCGAATGTCTTTTTGATGAGATGCTCCCGGGCCTGGACCAGCACCTGGATGGTCACATCATCGGGGATGTGTCCTCCTTCGATGAGTTCCCGGCAGATCTCATACTCTGTTTCACTGGCAGAGGGGAAGCCAATCTCGATTTCCTTGATACCAACGTCTACCAGAGTGTGGAAGTACTCCAGTTTCTCCTGGAGGTTCATAGGGTCCACCAGAGCTTGGTTGCCGTCCCGCAGATCTACAGAGCACCATACAGGAGCTTTGGAGATAACTTTGTCGGGCCAGGTACGGCCCACGATCTTCTGGGGCTGAAAGGGTATGTATTTTTTGTAGCCTGGATTCATGGTAGTTTTCCTCCTAAATGACTTGCTCCGCCGAGGTTGGCGGCGGGCCGGATCGAATCAGGGGAATAAAAAAACGCCCCTGACTTTCTCAAGTCAGGGGCGTGAAGTGTTCACGCGGTACCACCCTGGTTCAGCTGCC
>ENA-ORUF01003276-ORUF01003276.1-human-gut-metagenome-genome-assembly--contig:-NODE-3276-length-12031-cov-2.323814_pt1 | contig 12031 bp, 9 predicted proteins | sample MGYA00242077_ERZ509203 | MGnify/ENA primary metagenome ERZ509203 (study PRJEB26280, sample SAMEA2338834) | human gut metagenome | biome: human gut; feature: human-associated habitat; material: faeces...
TCTCGATCTCCTTGCTGTCCTCAGTCAGCTTAACGATAGCCTTCTTGGTAGCAGCAGTCTTTCCGAAAGTCATTCCTCTTCTCTTTGTCTTGCCTTCGCTGTTCATGGTGTTTACGGAAGCAACCTTGGTGCCCGGGAACATCTTCTCAACAGCTTCTTTGATCATAGACTTGTTAGCGTCTACGTGTACCATGAATGTGTACTTCTTCTCACCCATGGCGTTCATGCTCTTCTCGGTGATAACCGGCTTTAAAATGACGTCATAGTACTTGATATCTGCCATTATGCGTACACCTCCTCGATGGATGCAACAGCTGCCTTAGTAGCAACTAAAGTGTTGTACTTCAGAATGTCGTATACGTTGATGGTTCCAACCTGAGCTGTCTTTACATCAGCAATGTTTCTAGCGGATAATACAGTGTTCTGATCGTTGTCAGCCAGAACTACCAGAGCCTTGGACACCTTCAGGTTATCCATAACATTCTGGAACTTCTTGGTCTTAATCTCGTCAAACTTAAATTCATCTACTACGATGAACTTGTTATCCTGAACACGGCTGGTCAGAGCAGACTTAAGAGCAGCTCTCTTTTCCTTCTTGTTCAGTCTGATGGTGTAATCTCTTGGTGTTGGAGCGAATACCACGCCGCCGCCCTTCCACTGAGGAGACCTGGTTGAACCCTGTCTTGCATGACCGGTTCCTTTCTGTCTCCACGGCTTTCTGCCGCCGCCGGAAACCTCAGAACGTGTTTTTGCTTTCTGTGTTCCCTGACGTTTATTTGCAAGCTGTGCAACAACAGCCATGTGTACGAGATGCTCGTTCACTTCAACGCCGAATACAGCGTCATTCAGCTCGATTGTGCCAACTTCTTTACCTTCCATATTGTATACGGATACGTTTGCCATTTCTGTTTCCTCCTTTCCTGTAAAAGCTTATTATTATCGTATTATTCTTCTGTCTTCTCTTCTGCTTCTTCTGTCTCTTCTGTTTCTTCTGCCGCACCGTCATCGGATCCGCTGTATTTTGCAAGAAGCTCTTCAGCATTGTCAGGCGTAACGATCTCAGATTGCAGAGTCAGTTCTTTTTCCAGTTCTTTACCTTCTACCAGAAGCTGATATGCGCTCTCAATCGCCTCAGCACCGCCGGTGGGATAAACCTGAGTCATGCTTAATCTGCCGTCCATAACACTTCTGATACCGCCGTCAGGTGTGGGAAGTCCGTCAAAACCAACAAAGAGGATATCTCCTTCTCTGCCTGCATTCTTTGCTGCAATGTAAGCGCCTTCTGCCATCGGGTCATTCAGAGCCAGGAAAAGATCAATCTCATCGTTTGTCTGGAGCATTTCTTCTGCTACGGTGATTGCTTTTTCACGAAGCCAGTCTGCATTGTTTGCTGCAACAATTTCAATATTTTCGTTCTTTTTGATCCCCTCACGGAAACCATTGTCTCTGTCAATACCGCCGGAGGTTCCCTCAAGGCCTTTGATCTCACAGACTTTTCCGCCGTCCGGAAGAAGAACATCTGCAACATACTCTCCTGCTACACGTCCCATATCTACGTTATCAGCGCCGATAAACTGTGTATATTTGTCTCCGTCAATCTTTCTGTCAAGAAGGATGACCGGAATCCCTGCATCATAAGCAGAACTTACCGCATTTGTAAGAGGAGTAGCCTCATTTGGAGAGGCGATGATCAGATCAACACCCATCTGTACAAAGTTTTCAATGTCAGCAATCTGCTTGGAGTTATCCTGTGCAGCGTCCGCAAAAACCACTTCAAACTCCGGATATTTTTCCGCTGCCATTGCGATCTGATCGTTCATTGCAACACGCCATGGCTCGCCAAGGTTACACTGAGACATACCGATCACATATTTGTCTTTTTTCTCTTCTTCTGCATGAACAGTAACTGCTCCTGCTGCAAGACTGGATGCGATCATTGCTGCTGCCAGTAACACACTAATGGTTCTCTTTTTCATATAACCCTACTTTCTCCGGCAGTGTATTTATTTTTATTGTTCATTCCTGCCTTCCGCTGCCGACCGGAAGAGAAGAATTTGTTTCACATATGTAATTGTCTGTCAGTCTTTTACCTTATCTGCCTGCATAAATACGGCAATGATAATAAGGAAACCTTTTACTACCAGCTGGAGATTGGAATTTACACCTTTCAGACCAAGTACGTTGTCAAGCATACCGAGGATCAGCGCACCTACCAGTGTTCCGATCAGTGTCCCCTTTCCGCCTGCAAGACTGGTTCCGCCAATGGCACAGGCTGCAACTGCATTCAGCTCATATCCCTGACCTTCGTTTGGTCCGCCCTGGCTGATCTGTGCCGCATGGATCATAGCTGCTACAGATGCAAGCATTGCACAGAGCATAAATGCGTATGTTTTGATTCTGTCTACTTTAATACCGGAAAGATATGCCGCCTGACGGTTTCCTCCAATAGCATAAATCTGACGGCCAAAGGTTGTTTTTGTAAGAACAATGTGAAAAATGATCAACAGTATGAGAAAAATAATGGCAGGTACCGGAACCACACCTCCGATTCTCATCTGTAGAACCTCAAATGCCGGCGGAGCCATTCCCTCGCCTTCTCCGTATGCCAGTGGGATACCGATTCCATTTGCCCAGAATCTTGCAAGACCGCGGGCAATGTTCATGGAAGCAAGTGTTACGATAAATGCCTGCAGTTTCAGTTTGGTAATACAGAGACCGTTGAAAAGTCCGAACAGACCGCCGATTACAAGACTCAAAAGAACTGCCGGTACGAATCCAAGTCCGCTCTTTACCATCAGATACGCACAGCCAGTGGAGATCAATCCCACTACAGAGCCAACCGAAAGGTCAATATCTCCCAGAATCAGGATCATGGTCATACCGATTGCAATAATACCATTCTCAGATACTGCTCTCAGAACATTCATCAGATTGCGCAGATCTAAAAAATTGTTTTTACCGTCTTTCACACAGACAACCGACGCTACTACGAATATAATTACCAGAGCGATGACACTTTGCATCTGTTTGAGCATCGCTTTCATTTTTACTTTGTTTTCCATTGTTCACCCTCCCTATCTTGTAGCACTCTGAAGAAGTTTTTCCTGAGTTGCATCTTCCTGCATAAATTCGCCGGTCAGCTCGCCCTCACAGAAAGTAACGATCCTGTCAGAAATGCCAATAACCTCCGGCAGCTCTGAAGACACTACAATAATCGCCATGCCCTGTTTTGCCAGGTTGTTGATCAGTTGGTATATCTCGGCTTTTGCACCTACATCAATACCTCTGGTCGGCTCATCCAGAAGAAGGATTTTGGGATGTGTCATCAACCATCGTGCCAGAACCACTTTTTGCTGATTGCCTCCTGAAAGAGAACTTGCCAGTGTTTTATAACTGGGAGCTTTTACTCTCAAAGCCTCCATCTGTTCCTGCCAGACCTTTTTTTCTTCCTGATGCTTCATAAAAAACATGGAGCTGAATTTTTTTAATAATGGAAGGGACATATTCTCCCCAATGGATCTCTGAAGCACCAGTCCGGAGCCCTTTCTGTCTTCTGTTGCAAAAGAAATACCTGCACGGATGGCATCTGCGGGAGTTTTAATAGTCACCGGCCGGCCCTCAATGATGATTTCTCCTCTGGTATCTCCATGGTGCACACCTGCCAGACATTCAAAAAACTCCGAACGTCCTGCGCCTGCAAGTCCTGCAATTCCCAGAACTTCACCGTGGCGCACCTTAAGAGAAATATTCTTTAAAGAACGCCGGAAGCTTCCCATTGGCGGCGTGTATGTAAGATTTTTTACCTCCAGAGCAACTTCACCTTTTTCCGTAGGATCTTTTGGGTACTGCTCACTCATATCACGGCCTACCATCATTCTGATAATCTCATCCTTGGATGTTTCCGCTGCCTTGACTGTGCCGATATACTGGCCATCGAGCATAACCGTAAGCCTGTCCGCAATCTTAAATATCTCTTCCATTCGATGTGTAATATAAATGATTCCTTTGCCTTCACCGCGAAGCCTGCGGATAATGGTAAACAGCTTTTCTGCTTCTTTTTCACTGATGGCGGATGTAGGCTCATCCATGACAATAATCTTGGAATTAAGAGAAATTGCCTTTGCGATCTCCACAAGCTGCTGCTCTCCGATACGGAGATCTTTCAGCTTTTTTGAAGGATCCACATGCACATCCAGCATGTCCAGATATACTTTAGCCTCATCCTTCATTGCCTTGAAGTCTACTGCAGGTCCGGCAGAGGTTTTCCATCGTCCCAGAAAAATATTTTCTGCCACACTGAGCTCCGGCACGATCTGAAGCTCCTGATGAATTTTGGCAATTCCCAGTTTCTTCGCTGTGATCGGATCAGGTACGACGACTTTCTCACCATTTAAGTAAATCTCTCCTTCTGTTGGCTGCAGGGAACCGCTTAAAATATTCATAAGCGTAGATTTTCCTGCACCGTTCTCGCCCATCAGAGCCAGAACCTCGCCTGCATAGAGGTCCAGGGAAACACCCTTCAGAGCCTGAACGTTTCCAAAGGTTTTACTAATATTTTTCATATCAAGTAATTTCTTTTCCATAGCTCCTCCTTATCTGTTCTCATATGATATGTGTATTATACACAAAAAACCACGGTATGTATTTCTAATTTTCGGTGTTCTTTTTATAATTTCTTTACTTTAATTTCATTTTATCATTATTTTTTGTTCATTTTTAACAATCTCTGTTTTTCTTCCGGCATTGACTTTTCCCCAACACCTCCGTATACTTTTTTTATACTGAAAACAGGAGGTTTTTTACCATGAAATACGACTTCACTTCCATTACAGACAGACACGGAAAAGATTCCATTGCAGTGGATGCACTTACAGGCTCAGGCTTCGCTCCTGCTCCTCCCAAGGACGGCTTTGACATTATTCCCATGTGGGTTGCGGACATGAATTTTCCCACTGTACCCACTGTGCCGGAAGCTATCATAAAGCGGACACAGCATCCTTTTTACGGATATTTCTCACCCTCAGAGGAATATTTTGACAAAATCATCCGCTGGCACGAAACACGCAACCATGTTACAGGTCTTACAAAAGAATGTATCGGCTACGAAAACAGTGTTCTCGGCGGCGTGATCTCCGCCCTTACCTCTTTTGCGTCGCCAGGAGATAAAGTCCTTCTTCACAGTCCCACTTATATCGGCTTTACCAACAGCCTCAGAAACAATGGCTTTGACATAGTTCTCAGTCCTTTGATCCAGGATGAAAATGGTGTCTGGCGCATGGACTATGAAGATATGGACAAAAAACTCCGTGAAAACAATATCCACGCAGCAATCTTATGCAGCCCCCACAATCCCTGCGGCCGTGTGTGGGAACGGCAGGAGCTGGAAAAAGCCATGGAAATTTACCGGGCAAATGACTGTATTGTAATCTCTGATGAAATCTGGTCGGATATTCTTCTGGATGGTCATAAGCATATCCCTACCCAGTCTGTGAATGAGGATGCCAGAAACCGCACTGTTGCCCTGTATGCTCCCAGCAAGACCTTTAATCTGGCAGGTCTGGTGGGAAGCTATCATATCATCTACAATAAATATCTCCGGGACAGGGTTCAGGCAAAGGGCAGCAAATCCCATTATAATGAAATGAACCTTCTTTCCATGCATGCTCTCCTGGGCGCCTACCAGTCGGAAGGCTATGAATGGGTAGACGAGCTTTGCCAGGTTCTCTCAGGAAATGTCAGCTTTGCCTGCGATTTTATCCGGGAACATTTTCCGGAAATAAAAGTTGTAAAGCCGGAGGGAACCTATATGCTGTTTCTGGACTGCAGCCAGTGGTGCCATTCCCATGAGAAAACTCTTGACCAGCTTCTGAAAGCCGGATGGGATGTAGGTGTTGCCTGGCAGGACGGCCGTCCCTTCCATGGCCCCTGCCACATCCGTATGAACCTTGCCCTGCCTCTTTCCCGGGTGCAGGAAGCATTTGAACGTCTGGACAAATATGTATTCTGATAAAAGGAGAGCCGTGTGAAAAAATTAACAATCTCCGGTTTCTGCCCCGGATTTCTGAGGCAGAAAAAAGAAGGCGCAATCCCACTTACCGGAATGCCCGTAAATCATATACAAAAAATCTGCTTTTTTTCTTTCCTGTGTGGATTATCCTTCTGATTGTATTGGTTTTTGTGATCACAAATATAGAAAACCGCATTCTGGCAGGTATTGTCGGCCTTTTTCTTGCGGCTTCTCCCATTATGGGCCTTGGGATCGCCTGTAACCTCAGCCTTCGCCTGTGGGTCTGTCCCCACTGTGGAAAGGAACTTCCTGTGCAGCATATTCAGTATGTTTCTCTTCCTGTGTACACCGCTCAGTGTCCCGGCTGCGGATATTCTCTGGAAGAAACAATCCCCTCCAGTGCGTCATTTACACAGACTTCCTGTGAGCAAAATCAGAGGATTGATAAAAAAAGGAAGCTTCCGGCCATGGTTTTCGGTGTTCTTCTGCTTATGTGCGCTGTATTTATGCTGATCACATGCTTTGTTTCTATCGGAAAAGATCCCGGATATGCAATTGCAGTCGCTTTTTTCACTACTGCCTTTACTCTGGCTTCCGGAATTTTTCTTTTCATACCTCATACTCCGGAGAGGCACACGGAAGAAGAACCCTTCTTATATGTACGAACCTCTGTACTAAGACTGGTTGCAGGCAGTTTCCTGTTGCCCCTGGGATGGCTGATTCTTTTTGTTGCCACAGCGACTGTCGCCGCGGAGCCTGTTAATATATCCATCTTTTTTATGTTCATAACAGGATTTATATTTTTTCTGTGGGGAATATGGTGTCTTCTGGCTTACCAGAACAAAAAGATCCTGCTTTTCCGCAGCGGTAAACTGATCTACTCCGCGCCATACGGCAGATATAAAGAATTTCATACAAAAACGTTTGCCTCAATGAAGTATGGCGCTATGGGTTCTGTCCGGATTCATGATTCAGCCGGAAACCTTCTTTTTTCTTTCCGTGCCTCTCTGCCCGGCGGAGCACAGCTTACAGACTGGCTGTCAGAACACTGTGAAACAGCTTCTGCTGCCGGACCGGACCAAAATACAAAACAGTCCCGGACAGTCAGAGCTTCCAGAGAGCCTATGAAATGGAAAGAAGAATACCGTACGCCTATGCATGATCACCTGAAAGCAATAAAAGCGGGAGACTGATCGTCGTTTCTTTTCTTGCGCTTGCAGGAACCATACTTCCGTTTCTTTTTATGACAGAATTCAGTTTAACCTGCGCTGCAATGACTATGACTCTGTCTTTGTTCCTTCCAGTGATCTACTACCTGATTTTTTCCAGTGTTCTGTCTCTGGACGGTAAGCCCCGTCATGCCACTGCAGAATGGAAATCCATGTACATCACCATGCCGGTTTTTCCTCTGGGAATTCTGTTCCTTTTTGTGATTCAGGTTATCCGCATTTTGATAAAGTAAGGCTGACTGTTGCCGATTCCGACCGTTCCCTTATCTGTTGGATTGTCATTGCAGCCATACTTATCGTCATTACCGTAATACGAACACCAAAGCACCTGCGTGGAGAGGGTCTGTTTATATGGGGACTTTTTCTGTGTCTTCTGGCCTATTCACTTTCTTACAGTCTGAACGCCGCCACCTGCTCAGAGGCCGTGCATACCACTGCTGTAATCACTGACAGTTCTGTAAAAAACCGCGACAAAGACGATCCTGACTATTATCTGACAGTAAAACTGTATGATGCTACAGAAGCAGAGATTTACGTAACAGAAGATCTTTATATGATGTATCAGACAGGACAGCCAATTTCTCTCTGCCAGAGAACAAGCGCTTTTGGTGTACGCATGGTTCAACTTCATGCGCCGCTGAATAAAGAGAATCACTCCTTTTACAACCAAAAATAAAACCTATACAGCTTGTCATAATCTCCCCAGAATATACACTTCTTAAATACTGCAGAAAAGGAACCGGGAATATCCTCCGATGGTATTCCCGGTTCCCCCTTATCAGTTGTTTTATACTGTCCATAAGATTCTTCTTTCTACTTTTCGTATTGCTGTCTTATGTACCCAGAAAATGCCTTCGTCTGTATTTTCCTGGCTCTGCAGTTTCTCCTTTGTATAAGCTCCTGTTAAAAACAGGTTTTTTCTCAATATTAATGTACACTGAGAAAAAACCTGTCTGTCATCCTTAAAAGTATATACTTTTACTCCACTGCTGCTTTTTTCACCTGTGCAAGCGCTCTGGCAACTGCAGGAATGGAAATAATGATCACCGTGATCACTCCCTCTGCCAGCAGAAAGCTGTAGTTATAAACAATCGGATACACTGCTTTCAGAGACTGGGGGAAATTTTCCGGCATGTAGCTCATCCAGTATAGATATCCGCCCAGTGCATGAAAGGCTCCTCGCGCTATCACTGCTGCAATATAGCCTTTCACAAGTCCATGGCTGCTTTTTGCAAAAAAGCCTGCCACTCCCAGCGCCGCAAAAGCAAGAACATAGTCGCAGCACACCTGGAAAAAGGACAGCACATAGGGTTCCTGGATAAACTGCAGGATTCCGTAAGCCAGACCTACCATTACACCGGTTTTGGGGCCGTACCAGTTGGCAGTAAGCACAATAAAGAGCATACTGCACAGTGTGACACTTCCTCCCCAGGGCAGGTGAAAAATTTTCAGGTAAGACGTAATAAAGGCAAGCGCCACCGCCATGGCGCAGAATACAAGCTGTTTAGCAGACATTTTCTTCTTTTCAGAGCTTTTTCCTGCAAAAAAGATCGCAAGACCGAACAGCGCCACTCCCACTGCAATGCACACAGCATACCCGGCTGTTGTAAGCCCGCCGTCTGCATTTACCATAAATTGAAACATAAAAAAACCTCCTTCATCTTCGATTGAAGACAAAGGAGATTTACATCTCGCATTCAGCGCATACCTACGTTGGCATTACCCAAATCAGGTTACGGGTCGAAGTTTACAACTTCCTCTCAGCCTGTGACACAAGCTCCCCTGTCGACAATCCATATGTAATAATTTCAGAAACCGCCATTGTCCTTTAACATCCGGTCAGGCTTCTGTAACGAATCCTATTATATACCTGCCGCTTATAAAAAGCAATGTATTTTCCCTGTCTCAGATTTTTTTCAGCTTGGCAAAACCTGCAAACATCTTTTTTGTTCCTGCTCTGTCAAAGTCTACTGTAACCTCGTAATCTCTTCCACCCTCTACGATGTCCTTTACGATTCCCACACCGAATTTTACATGGCGAACCGTATCGCCCACTCCGTAGTCAAGACTGTCTGCTTTTTTTACCTGAAAGCTTTTGGGCTGGAAGGCCTTTGCCTGAAAAGCCATTTTCATCTGCATATAGCTGCTTTTTGCAGAAGTGGTTTCCGTAATCTTTGGCTTGTGCTCCTGAATGGTATGGCCCAGCTCCACCAGCTCCCGGGGAATCTCTCTTACAAATCTGGAAACACGATTGTACTGGGTTTCACCGCGTACCATTCGCTGCTGAGCGCTTGTAAGGGTCAGCTCCTTCATTGCCCTTGTGATCCCCACATAGCAAAGCCTTCTTTCCTCCTCCATATCTGACAGATCTGCGGAAAAAATACACATACTGCTTGGGAACATTCCGTCCTCCATTCCTGCCAGATATACATAGGGAAATTCCAGACCCTTGGCGCTGTGCAAAGTCATAAGAAGAACATAATCCTGATCTGGATCCACCGAATCAATATCAGCAACCAGCGCAATTTCCTCCAAAAATCCGGAAAGAGTCGCCTCTCTTCCCTCTGCCGCCATAGCTTCCTGATAAGACACTGTTTTTGAGATCAGTTCGTCAATATTTTCAATCCTTGCTCTGGACTCTTCCGTATCCTCTTCCTTTAACTCATCCACATATCCTGTAAGATCAATGATCTCCTCCAGAAGTTCTTCTACTGTATACGCAGCCGCCTTGCTTTTTAATGACTGAATAAAAGTCACAAAACCGTCAATTTTGGACTGGGTTCTTCCAAGAGACGGAATTTCCTCAGATACCCGCAGGGCATCATAAAAGCTGATCTGCATATGATCTGCATACTCCTGAACGCGGCCCACAGTAGTTGCACCGATTCCTCGTTTCGGCACATTAAGAATCCGCCGTACAGCCAGATCATCGGAAGCATTATCAACTGTTTTCATATAGGAAAGAAGATCTTTAATCTCCTTGCGGGCATAAAAGTTCACACCGCCTACAATTTTATACGGAATGTTTGCAAGAAGACATTTCTCCTCAAAAAGTCTGGACTGAGCGTTTGTTCTGTAAAGGATCGCACAGTCACGGTAACTGCATTTGCCCTCTCTCCGCCTGGAAGCAATATCTCCCACCACGTACTCTGCTTCCTCAAAGCCGTTCATAAACTGGCGAAAATGGATTTTTTCTCCCTCTGGATTCTCTGTCCACAGAGTTTTGGGCTTTCGCTCCGTGTTATTTGCGATCACTTCATTTGCCGCATTCAGGATATTCTGGGTTGAACGGTAATTCTGTTCCAGACGAATGACTTTTGCCTCCGGGAAAACCCGTTCAAATCCAAGAATGTTTCCGATATTTGCTCCGCGGAATTTGTAAATAGACTGATCGTCATCACCTACCACACAGAGATTTTCATATCTGGATGCAAGAAGACTTACAAATTTAAACTGGGCTGTATTGGTATCCTGGTACTCATCCACCATAATGTAACGGAACCGTTCCTGATAAGATTCCAGAACATCTCCGCAGTTCTGAAACAGTTCTACTGTTTTTACGATCAGATCGTCAAAATCAAAGGCATTGTTTCTTCTTAATGAAATCTGGTATTCCCGATAGATCTCAGCAACCTTTTTTTCATTAAAATCAGCTGCGTTCATCAGCATTTCATCCGGTGTGACAAGCTCGTCTTTTGCATGAGAGATCTGAGCAAGAAGAGAGCGTTCTTTATATTTCTTGGTATCCACGTTCAGCCTTCTGCACACATCTTTTATGAGAGTTTTCTGATCGTCTGTATCATAAATGGTAAAATTATTGTCATATCCGATGCGGTCTGCATGTCTTCGGAGAATTCTCACACAGGTGGAATGAAAGGTAGACACCCAGACACTTCCCCCGTCCAGACCTACGATCTTATCCACACGCTCTCTCATTTCCTGAGCAGCCTTATTTGTAAAGGTAATAGCAAGGATATTCCAGGGGTTTACTCCTTTTTCCGCGATCAGATAGGCGATTCTGTGAGTCAGCACTCTTGTCTTTCCTGAACCTGCTCCTGCCAGGATCAGAAGAGGACCTTCGGTATGATAAACAGCCTCCTGCTGCATATTGTTTAATGATTCATATATACTCATATTTTCTCCTATATTCTGCCAGTTCATCATTTTTCTCTGCATGTCCCGGGATTTGGGCATATACATGCCAGGGCACCCTGCAGGACAGTGACCTGTAATCAGTAGCTTTTACTTCCAGAGCATTCCTGCCCTGATTTCCTGTATCATGCCCTTCATTGTATCATAGTTCTGCGCCTTTATGAATAATAAATATTTAATCTCTGTTTTTACGGTTTTTTGAGTACAATAAAGATTACAGTTCACAGCCGGCTTTCAGCAGAGTGAACCGCAGCCGATAAAAATAAAGAAGGAGAAAACACATGCAGAAAACTTATGGATACATTCGTGTCAGCACGAAGGATCAGAACGAAGACAGGCAGCTTCTTGTAATGAGAGAACTGCATATCCAGTCTCAAAACATCTATACCGACAAACAGTCCGGAAAAGATTTCAATCGTCCTCAGTACAAAAAACTTCTGAGAAAATTAAAAAAAGACGATCTGCTTTTTATTAAGAGCATTGACCGTCTTGGCCGTAACTACACAGATATTCTGGAACAGTGGCGAATTCTCACCAGAGAAAAAGGAATTGATATTGTTGTTCTTGATATGCCTCTTCTGGATACCCGCCGGGGAAAAGATCTGATGGGAACCTTTCTCAGCGACATTGTTCTTCAGGTTCT
>ENA-ORUF01003280-ORUF01003280.1-human-gut-metagenome-genome-assembly--contig:-NODE-3280-length-12018-cov-2.722896_pt1 | contig 12018 bp, 13 predicted proteins | sample MGYA00242077_ERZ509203 | MGnify/ENA primary metagenome ERZ509203 (study PRJEB26280, sample SAMEA2338834) | human gut metagenome | biome: human gut; feature: human-associated habitat; material: faeces...
GGGGGAGGATCTCATCTTGCGCGTGCCCGTGGGCACCGTCGTGCGCGAGCTCGATCCCGATACGCAGGAGCCTGTTTTCGAGATTGCCGACCTTACCCATGACGGTGAGCGCGTGATTGTTGCCCCGGGCGGTGCCGGCGGTCTTGGAAACACGCATTTCGTTACCTCGGTCCGCCGCGCGCCTGCTTTCGCCCAGCTTGGTGAGCCGGCGCAGGAGCATTGGATCGAGCTCGAGATGAAGCTCATGGCCGATGCCGCGCTCGTTGGCCTGCCATCGGTGGGGAAGAGCTCGCTTATCGCGCATATGAGTGCCGCGCGGCCCAAAATCGCCGACTACCCCTTTACCACGATCGTCCCCAACCTCGGTGTCGTGCGCGCAGGTGAGTATTCCTACGTCGTCGCCGATGTTCCCGGCCTTATCGAGGGTGCGAGCGAGGGTAAGGGGCTGGGCCACCAGTTCCTCCGCCACATTGAACGCACCGCGCTCATCATGCATGTCGTCGATATCACCGGCGGCTTCGAAGGGCGTGATCCCGTAGAGGATTACCGCGTTATCAACGAGGAGCTTCGCCGCTATGCGGTCGAGCTTTCCGAGCGGCCTCAGGTCGTCGTCGCGAACAAATGCGACGTTTCCGGCATGACCGACCGCGTGGCCGAGCTCAAGCAGGCGGCTCTTGCCGATGGCCATATGTTCTTTGCTGTTTCTGCCGTCACCGGTGCCGGCATGAACACGCTCATGCTCTCTGTTGGCGAGCTCGTGGCACGGCTTCGCTCCGAGCTGTCCAGCACGGAAGACCCCGTCGTCTACGATGAGCGCTGGGAGCGTCGTCGCCGTGAGCGTGAGAAGCGGTTCCAGGTGTTCCAAGAGGAGCCGGGCGCATTTCGCGTCACGGGCACCCAGGTTGAGCGCTTGGTGGTGCAGACCGACTGGGAAAACGAAGAGGCCATCATCTACCTGCAGCGTCGGTTCTCGCGCATGGGTGTGGACGATGCCCTCGAGGCTGCGGGCTGTCGCGCTGGCGATGAGGTCCGCATCGTAGGACGAGCTTTCAGCTTCGAGGGGGCCGAAGAGTTCCCTGAAGAAGATGACGGGGATGCTATCCTTGTTGAGGAGGACGAGGCCCTCAGGGCCGCGGTCGACGAGAAGGGCTAGATGCTCATGGGTGGGCGAAAGAAGCTTGCGCTTCCCGAGATCGGGAGCGATCCGAATCGAACGTACCGGCTAGGCATCATGGGCGGAACGTTCGACCCCATCCATTACGGGCACTTGGTCACCGCCGAGCAAGCTCGCGAGGCGCTCGGTCTCGACCTCGTGCTCTTCATGCCCGCAGGCTCGCCGGCTTTCAAGCTCGATCAGGAGGTCTCGAGTCCCGAGGACCGGTATGCGATGACGGTGCTCGCGACAGCTGCGAACGAGGCCTTCTACACGAGCAGGCTCGAGATCGATCGCGAAGGCGTAACCTATACCGTCGATACGCTCACCTATCTGCGCGAGCAATATCCGAGCAACGTCCATCTCTACTTTATCACCGGCGCTGACGCGATTCTCGATATCGTCTCATGGCGTGATGCGGGGCAAATCGCCGAGCTTGCGACCCTTATCGCAGCCACCAGGCCTGGTTACGATATCACCCAAGCGCGTGAGCGCATCGAGGCATCAGGGTTTCCGTTCGATGTTCGCTACATCGAGATTCCCGCCCTTGCGATCAGCTCGACGAATATCCGACAGCGCGTGGCGCTCGGGAAGAGCGCTCGATACCTCACTTCGGAATCGGTGATTGGGTATATTCGCAAGAACCATCTCTACCGCAAGAGCGATAGCCGCCGAAAGGATGCGTGACCATGTCCCGCGAACAGGGATCAGTTTCCTCTACCTTGGGGTTTGCCGAAAACGAGCTGCTCGAGCTTGAACGCATTGAAGGGCTGCTTGACGTTCGCATGAAGGAAGCGCGCAAACGCCATGCGCACTCGCTCGGTGTTGCGCGTACGGCCGATAAGCTCGCCCGATGCTATGGTGTCAATCGCTTCGAAGCGGTTGCGGCTGGCCTGCTTCACGACTGGGACAAGGTGCTTTCAATCGATGAGGTGGTTGCGCGCGCCATTCGTTACGGCGTGGACGTGGCAGGTTCCCCCGAGCTTGCGGCTCCGCTCCTACATGGTCCTGTTGCTGCGCGCGAGCTGCCCGAGCTCTTCCCGGAGCTTCCGGAGGGCGTCTTTCAGGCCATCGATCGGCACACGGTGGGGGCGTGCGACATGACGCCGCTTGATATGGTGGTCTTCGTGGCCGATGCCATCGAGCCCGGCCGTCATGGTAGCTATGCAGACGAGCTCAGGTCGATGGTGGGGGTCTCATCGCTGCCCGAGCTCTTTTTCGCGTGCTTCTCCCAAGGTCTCGTCTATGTGATTCAATCTGGGAGATATCTCTATCCTACGGCCCTCGACATCTACAACCACTACGTACTGTCAAAATAGGTGAGTCAAAATGGGACAGTCCCGTTTTGACCGTTCCAAAACGGGACTGTCCCATTTTGACCACTATGACATGATTGACCAGAACGAAAGGACGCTATGAACCAGGAAAATGCAACCGACGCCACCGATGCCCTCATCGAGCCCATCGACCGCTCTGACGCCATGCCCGATCGCGATGACTCCGTAGCCTCGGTTGACCGCTCTGCGGCCTCGCTTTCTTCTTCGGGTGTTGCCGCCGAAGAGGTCGCTCGCGCCGCTGCGCAGGCTGCATTCGATAAGAAGGCCGAGGACGTCGTCGTGCTCGACCTCACCGAGCTTTCCGATGTATGTGACTTCTTCATGATTGCGACCGGATTCAACAACCGCCAGGTCGATACGATCGTCGATGAAATCGAGGAGCAGGTGGCCAAGGCATGCGGAGAGCATCCGTTCTCCATCGAGGGCCGCGATCAGCGGACGTGGATTCTCATGGACTACGGCTCGGTTGTCGTGCATGTGTTTACTCCTGAGGCGCGCGAGTACTATCGGCTCGAGAAGCTCTGGGGAGATGCTCCGCAGCTTTCGCTCGACTTGGTCTAAGAGCGCTTTGGGCACCCATGTGTGCCCGTTATCATGGGGGAGCGGTGCGCGGTGGAAGACATCTTCGAGCTCTTCGGTAATTGGCGAGGTCCAGCCATCGGGCTTATGGACCTCGATGCCTTCTTTGCGAGCGTGGAGCAGCTCGATCACCCTGAATGGCGCGGTAAGCCCGTTATCGTAGGGGGATCCCCCGAGGGGCGCGGCGTCGTTTCCACCGCATCATACGAAGCGCGACCCTACGGTGTCCACTCGGCCATGCCTTCCGCCCAGGCTAAGCGCTTGTGCCCCCATGCCATTTGGACGAGCGGACATTTCGATCGCTACCGCGAGATGAGCGCAAAAGTCATGGACATCTTGGCCGATGAAACGCCTTTTGTCGATCAAGTGTCTATCGATGAGGCGTTCTTCGACATCACGCCGGGCCGCTTCTCGCGCGAGAACCCTATCGAGATTGCGAGCCGCATATCGCGCCGCGTGAGCGAGCTCGGCATAACGTGCTCCATTGGCCTGGGAACCAGTAAGACGGTCGCTAAAATCGCGAGCGATCGCGATAAACCGCACGGGCTCACGATTGTTCCGCCCGGCACCGAGGAAAACTTCCTAGAGCCGTTGCCGGTGCGCGCCATGAGCGGCATCGGTACATCGGCGGAGGCATCGCTCAAGAGGATGGGCATCTACACCTTGGGCCAGCTCGCTGCCGCCCCCGTGGCGCGCCTCGTCACGGTGTTCGGCTCGAACGCACAGCTTATGCATGATCGCGCCGCGGGTCTCGAGATGAGCGGCGTTGCCTCCATCGATGCTCCTGAAGAGACGAAGTCCGTAAGCAACGAGCGCACCTTTGCCCAGGATCTTACCGAACGCGATGATATCGATGCGGCCCTTGCCCTGCTCGGTGAATCGGTCGGGCGCCGGTTGCGCAGGCGCGGGCTGGCGGGTCGCACGGTTACGGTGAAGGTCAAGTATTCCTACGGCAATGGCCGCACGATCCAGCGCCGTCTGCCGCATGCCACCGACGACGAGAACATCTTCGTCTCCGTCGCTCGCTCGCTTATGGACGAGATCTGGACGGAAGGAATGCATATTAGGTTGCTCGGTATCGGCATGAGCGATTTCAGGTGCGATGGCGACGTTCAGACGGATCTGTTCTGTGAGGTCGACGAGCGTGGAGCCGTAGCGAGCAGCAAGCGAGAGCTTTCGGTTGCCGTCGACAAGGTGCGCGAGCGCTTTGGCAGCGGCGCGGTGAATTTCGGCCGAGCGGCGCGCTTCGGCGACGACCTGGTGAGGCCCGACAAGTTCCTCAACCAAAATAAACCGAGTGACGCATAGGATCGCAATACCGCACTGGCTTGCATTCTTTGATTTCATGCGTAAGATATGGAGGAGCCTGCGGAAATACCGAAGAAGTTGCCTGCTCGCACTTCACCTGCCCGCTCCGTTGGCGTATTATTACAACCTGTTTGTCTGTAGTCGCAGCCTTTTTGGCTGCATGGTTGGAGGAGTTTTCATTGGCAGTCAAGATTCGCCTTGCTCGTCACGGCTCTAAGAAGCGTCCGTACTATCGCGTCGTCGTGGCCGATTCCCGTTCCCCGCGTGATGGCCGCTTCATCGAGGAGGTGGGCCGCTACAATCCGCTGACCTCTCCCAAGACGATCAGCCTTGATATCGAGAAGATCAACGACTGGCAGAGCAAGGGCGCCCAGCTCACCGATGCCGTCGCAGCGCTCATGAAGGCTGCCGAGGAGGGTCCGAAGACCGAGACCGTGGCCAAGAAGTCCAAGAAGCAGCTTGCCAAGGAGGCCGAGGCCGCGAAGGCTGCCGAGGCTGAGGCTGCCACCGAGGAGTAGGCATCGTGGCCGAGGAGCAGGCGGTGGCTGCCGCAACCGAGGCCGAGCTCTCCGATCGCATCGCCGATCTCGTCGAGTACCTCGTGCTCAGCATCGTCGATGATGCTGATGCTGTGAGCCTCGAGGTTATCGATGGCGATAACGCCTCGGTCATCGAGATCACGGTTTCCGAGCCCGATGTCGCCAAGGTCATCGGCCGCCATGGCCGCACCATCAAGGCGATTCGCACGCTTGCGCGTGCACTTGCAGCTCGTCTTGGCACATCCGTCGAGGTCGAGGTCTTGGGTTAGGTCATCGTGTCGAGCGCCTATCGCAACATAGCCCGTGTGGTTCGTCCGCATGGGAAACGCGGGGAGGTCATCGTACGTGCGGTACGTGGCCTTCCCTTTGTTCTGGAGCCCGGGATGGAGGTTGCGCTCACGCCACCGGCACTCGAGCGCGATCGCTTCTGCACCGTGCGTTCGGTTACGGATACCGGCCAGGATTGGCTCGTTGCTTTCAGCGGTATCGAGGGCATCGATGGAGCAGAGTCCATCAAGGGCTGCTATGTGCTCGCGCACGCTGAAGATGTCGTCCTCGATGGTCTCGAGGCTGCATGGGAAGATCTTGTCGGGCGCAACGTCGTCGATGCCCGATTTGGTGAACTCGGCTGCATTACCGGCGTTATTGAGACTCCGGCCAACGATGTGCTCGAGGTCGAAGGCCCCTTTGGCGAGGTGCTCGTTCCCATCATCGAAGAAGCGATGGACGAGATTCCGCCTACGGGACCACTCAGCACCCATATCATGGATGGCCTGATCGATTCCAACAAGGTTCAGCAGGTCATGAGCGAACGTGCCGTTTCGAAGGCGCGCCAAGGAAACGACCGAACGGGGGAAGTGGACCAAGCATGATGCTCATCGAGACGCTTTCCGTCTTTCCCGAGATGTTCGAGCCCGTTATGTCGACATCCATCCTTGGACGCGCCCGGCAGGCGGGCATCTTCGATTTCAGAGCCTATGATCTGAGGGACTGGACCCACGACCGGCATCGTACGGTCGATGACGAGCCTTACGGCGGCGGTCAGGGCATGCTCATGAAGGCTCCTCCCATCTATGAGGCGGTACGTTCCATCGCAAGCTCGGGCCCGCGCCCGCACGTCGTGTTCTTCACACCGTGCGGCGCGCCCTTTACCCAAGCTGCAGCTGAGCGGCTTGCAATGCAAGAGCGCTTGCTGTTTGTGTGCGGTCGCTATGAGGGCATCGACGAGCGCGCCTACGACCTTGCCGATGAGCGGATCTCAATCGGGGACTACGTTCTTACCGGCGGGGAGCTTGCCGCTATGGTGGCAACCGATGCCGTGGTGCGCCTACTGCCCGGTGCGCTCGGCGACGCGATGAGCAGCGTAGATGAATCGTTTGCCACAGGCGATTCTGGTGGCCTGCTGGAATACGCCCAGTACACGCGCCCCGCCGAATTCGAGGGGGCCGCCGTTCCGGATGTTCTCCTTTCTGGAGACCATGCCAGGGTCGATGCCTGGCGTCGCGAGAACGCAATCGATCGCACCTGCCGCTGGCGTCCAGACCTGATTTCTTCCGCACGCCTCACGGACTCAGAGCGCGCCCTCGCAGAGCAGCTTATCGCGCGCTATCATGGGCCCAGTCAACAGAACGCTTAGGAGTGCAACCGTGGTACCGCAGCAGCATTCATTTGTGAGGAGCCTCCTCGAGTGGGTCGTCATCTTCGCGCTCGTCTTCGTGTTCTTCATCTTCATCCGGTGGTTCGTCGTGGAACCCTACCGAGTCCCCACGGGTTCGATGGAGCCCACGATTGAGGTGGGCGACCAGGTGCTGGCTCAAAAGGTCACCATCAACCTTGGGATGGGAGTGAACCAAGGCGACATCGTCGTCTTCCGTAACCCCGACGGCGGCTCGGACCACGATATCCTTGTGAAGCGCGTCATCGCGACCGCGGGCCAGACCGTCGACCTTCAGGGCGGCGTGGTGTACGTAGACGGCGAACCGCTTTCTGAGGCCTATGCGCAAGGCGACAGCTATCCACTTGCGGCGCAGGCGGAAGGGGTCTCAGTTGGGTTCCCCTATACGGTGCCAGAAGGCTGTGTGTGGGTTATGGGCGATAACCGCGAGAACTCTGCCGATTCACGTTATTTCGGCGCGGTTCCCGAAGACGACCTCATTGCCGTGGTGTTCTTCCGGTACTGGCCTTTTGACCGGTTGGGCGGGGTGTAAGCCAGCTCCGGCGCAGCACCTTTCCTCAACGCGATCTTAGCTTTCTATTCATCAGAAACCAGAAGGGTAGGCAAGGCATGGACACGAGCGTTCGTACCTTCCAAGACATCATCCTTTCGCTCCAGCGCTATTGGGGCGAGCAGGGATGCGTCATCATGCAGCCGTACGACTCCGAGGTGGGTGCCGGTACGTTCCATACCGCGACGACCCTGCGCAGCTTGGGTCCTAAGCCTTGGCGCACCTGCTACGCGCAGCCTTGCCGCCGTCCAGCCGACGGTCGCTACGGCGAGAACCCTAACCGCATGCAGCACTACTACCAGTTCCAGGTTCTCATCAAACCCTCGCCGGTGAACAGCCAGGAGCTCTATCTCGACTCGCTCAAAGCAATCGGCATCGATCCGGCTGAGCACGATGTTCGCTTCGTCGAGGACGACTGGGAGAGCCCCACGCTTGGTGCCTGGGGCCTTGGCTGGGAGGTCTGGCTGAACGGCATGGAGGTCACGCAGTTCACCTACTTCCAGCAGGTGGGCGGCATAGAGGTCGACCCCGTCCCCGTCGAGATCACCTATGGCCTTGAGCGCCTGGCCATGTACGTGCAAGGCGTGAACTCCGTCTACGACTTGGTGTGGAGCTACCTGCCCGATGGCACGCCCATGACCTACGGCGAGGTCTTCTTGGAGAACGAGCGCGAGTTCAGCGCGTACAACTTCGAGGTCGCCGACGTGCCCATGATGCGCCAGAAGTTCGACGACTACGAGCGCGAGTGCCATTCCTGCCTGGATGCCAAGCTGCCGCTGCCGGCGTACGACTGCGTTATGAAGTGCAGCCACGCCTTCAACATCCTTGACGCGCGCGGCGCGCTTTCCGCTGTGGAGCGCGCAAACTACATCCTGCGCGTGCGCACCGTGGCCAAGGCCTGCTGCGAGGCCTACCTTGCCGAGGTCGCTGGTGCTGATGCAAACGACGACGCCCGGGAAGGGGAGGTGGCATAAATGGCCGAGACCAAGGACCTGCTATTCGAGATCGGCACCGAGGAGATGCCGTCCGCGCCGCTCATGAACGCTGTGAAGCAGCTTAGGCCGCTCATGGAGCGCGGCCTCACCGAGGCCGGCCTGGCCCATGGCCCTGTGCGCGTCGCGTCTTCGCCGCGCCGCCTGGCCGTGCTGGTTGACGCTGTTGCCACGGCGACGGACGAGGTGCACGAGGTCAAGCGCGGCCCTGCGGCCAACATCGCCTTCGATGCCGACGGCAATCCCACCAAGGCTGCCGAGGGCTTCGCCCGCAAGTGCGGCATGACCGCCGCTGAGCTTGTGCAGCGCGAGGATACCGATGGCCGCACCTACGTGTTCGCAGAGCGCAACATTCCTTCCGCTCCCGCGATGCCGTTGCTTTCCGCCCTATGCGAGCGGATTATCGCTGGGCTTGAGTGGCCTAACTACCGAAGCCAGCGCTGGGGCTCGACGCACGAGACCTTCGTGCGCCCCATCCGTTGGATCTGCGCACTGCTGGGCACCGAGGTCATTCCCGTTCGCTATGCCGATGTAACGAGCGGAAACACCACGCGCGGCCATCGCGTGCTCGGGCCGGGTGAGCATGAGGTAGCAGAGCCCGCCGTCTACGAGCAGGTGCTTGAGGCCGCCGGCGTTCTTTCTGAGGAGCGCCGCCGCGAGGTCATCGCTGCCGGCATCGCTCAGGTCGAGGCCGAGCGCGGCGGGGCCCATGTGGACACGCCCAAGAAGGTGCTCGACGAGGTCGTGAACCTCTGCGAGTGGCCGACGGTGGTCGTGGGAACTTTCGACGAAGAGTTCCTGCAGGTCCCGCACGAGATCATTTGCGAGTCCATGCTCTCCAACCAGCGTTATTTCCCCATCTACGACGCCGAAGGCCAGCTGACCCGCGAGTTCGTGGTCGTGGCTAACGGCCGTCCTGAGTGCGCCGACACCATCATCGATGGCAACGAGCGCGTGGTCCGCGCCCGCCTGTACGATGCGAAGTTCTTCTACGACGAGGATCTCAAGGTCACGCTTGAGGAGTTCCGCGAGCGCCTGGCGAGCGTCGTATTCCAGGAGAAGCTCGGCACCGTGCTGCAGAAGAGCGAGCGCATCGAGGCCCTTGCCGGCGAAGTTGCCCGCGCCGCCGGCTGTGACGCCGTGGTGACCGCCGACGCGGTTCGTGCCGCGCACCTCTGTAAGGCTGACCTCGTCTCCAGCGCCGTGGTCGAGTTTACGAGCCAGCAGGGCGTCATGGGCGGTTACTATGCACAGGCCGCTGGCGAGACTGACGCCGTCGCTGCTGCGATTCGTGACCACTACCGCCCGCGCTTCGCCGGCGACGAGCTTCCTGAGGGCATTGCCGGATGCATCGTGGCCGTGTCCGACAAGCTCGATACCATCGCAGGCATGTTCGCGATCGGTGAGCCCCCAACCGGTTCCAAGGACCCCTTCGCGCTTCGCCGCTCCGCTATCGGCCTGCTCAACATCCTGCGCAGCCGTCTGGGATGTGGCTACGAGGAGCTCGTCGCGCATGCGCTTGCCTCCTACGCCGCCCAGGGCATCCAGTTCGATGCCACTGAGGTGCAGGCTGCCGTCTGCGCCTTCATCAAGGGCCGCATGGAGCAGATGACCCGCGACGAGGCTGTCTCCGCGGACGTCGTTGCTGCCGTTTCCGCTGGCTCCGTGCGCGTCCCGGCGAGTTACCTTGCGCTCGCTCACGCGCTCGAGGACGCTCGAGCCAATGATGCCGCGACCTTCGAGAACCTGGCAACCGCCTACGCTCGTGCAAGTCATCTCGCTGATGCTTCGCTTGGCTCCGAGGTTGACGCCGCGCTTCTGGGCGATGCCGAAGCAAATCTGCTCGCCGCAACCGACCAGGCCCAGCAGCGGGTTTCCGATGCGCTTGCCGCTGGAGACTTTACCGCGGTGATCGGCGCGCTCGCATCGCTTCGCGAGCCCGTCGACCGCTTCTTCGACGAGGTGCTCGTCATGGACGAGGACGAGGCGCTGCGCCAGAACCGTCTGCGCCTGCTCAACCGCTTCGCCGCCGTCTTCGCCGACGTAGCCAACATCGGCGAGCTCGCGAAGAAGAAGTAGCTAGCGTCCCGTTCATCATCGAACCCTGCGCCCCGCTGTGTCGTTGCACCGTGGGGCGCTTTAGCATCTTCGGTCAATCACGCATAGCTTCATTCGGAGACAGGGGCACCATGGATAAGCTCGCGACGGTACTTGTGATATCCGACGCTTTGGGCGAGACCGCTGCTTCGGTGGCGCTCGCGGCGGCGGGTCAGTTTGATGAAGGCGCCGTGGCTATCGAACGATTGTCTCGCGTTCAGGATGCGCGGCAGGTGAAACGCTATTTGGAATCCTTGGCGGGTGCAGCCAAGAAGATCGCCGCATTCCATACCATTGTCCAAGACGAGCTTCGCAGTGAGGTTGCGGGCCTGCTTGTCGAACAAGGAATTGCCGCGGTCGACCTTCTCGGTCCCGCTATCGATACCATAGCGGCGCTCACTGGGCTTGCGCCCAAAGGAATCCCCGGTATCATCCATCAGACCGACGAGCGTTATTTCCAGCGCATCGCGTGCATGGAGTATGCCGTGGAACACGATGACGGTAGGGGAGCGGACGACCTCTCCGAAGCCGATATCGTGCTCATCGGCGTGTCCCGTACGTCCAAGACGCCGCTTTCCATGTATCTCGCGCTACAGGGGTATCGTGTGGCGAACATCCCGCTCGCACCCCAGATTGAGCCCCCGCAGGCACTGTTTGAGGTCGATCCCGCTCGTATCTTCGGACTCGTAACGACAGTGGAAGCCATAGCCCCCATTCGGGTCCAGCGCCTTGGCACCGCGCAGGCGCAATCGGCCGCCGGCTCCTATGCAGATCCTGATGCTATCGAGTTGGAATTCGCATATGCTCGCTCCCTCATGAAGCGCCTCGGATGCTTTGTAGTCCATTCAGATGGCAAGGCGATCGAGGAGTCGGCAACCGAGATTATCGAGCGACTTAATCGCATACTTTTGGCAAGATTTGCATAAGCCGTATGAAACATGCCTGCAATCATCGCTTCATACACACTTCATAAGCTGGGATGACATTAACTGGTATCTACATACCATATCCACTTAAGCGACCACTTACCGCATAATCGCGGCCGACTACCGGAGTCCGCGCGGTCTGCACAGCTCCCCGGCCTGTGCATCGGATACTACGCCTGAGCAGTATGTGCTCAGTCGTACCACGATACGCAGCCAGGCGCTGCCGAAAGGGGGAGCATCGTGAACGATGTGAAGCGCGTCTACCGGTTTGGCGCAGATGCCGCCGGAAACGACGTGACGGAGGGCCGTGCGAGCATGAACTACGTGCTTGGAGGCAAGGGCGCGAACCTTGCCGAGATGTGCCGGATCGGCCTGCCTGTGCCGGGGGGATTTACCATCACGTGCCAGACCTGCACGGACTACACCAGTGCCGGCGACACGTGGCCCGAAGGCGCCCTGGACGAGATCGCTGATGCGGTGCAGGACCTTGAAGCGCGTATGGGAAAGCGCTTGGGAGATCCAACCGATCCACTGTTAGTTTCCGTACGCTCAGGTGCGCCATTTTCCATGCCTGGCATGATGGACACGGTGCTCAACCTTGGCCTTACCGACGCATCGGCACAGGGTCTCATTACACAGACGGCCGACGAGCACTTCGTCTGGGATTCCTACCGACGCTTCATCCAGATGTTCTCAAACGTGGTGATGGGAATCGATGCGGATCTGTTCGAGAACGCGCTGACCGAAAAGCGCCTCATGGCGGGCGTCCGCACCGATTCGGAGCTGAGCGCATCTACGCTCCATGAGCTCGTCGAGGAGTTCAAGCAGATCTTTTGCTCGCACGTTGACCCCAAGGCTCATC
>ENA-ORUF01003291-ORUF01003291.1-human-gut-metagenome-genome-assembly--contig:-NODE-3291-length-11958-cov-4.396959_pt1 | contig 11958 bp, 10 predicted proteins | sample MGYA00242077_ERZ509203 | MGnify/ENA primary metagenome ERZ509203 (study PRJEB26280, sample SAMEA2338834) | human gut metagenome | biome: human gut; feature: human-associated habitat; material: faeces...
AAAAGGAGACGGGCGGCCCTGGTTTTCCTCTTGACATTCGAGGGAAAAACGGATAAGATATTGGGCAAACAGGGTTATACTGCGCAGAATAGGACGAGTACCTGCCTCTGAGACGCACAGAGAGCCGCCGTTTGGTGCAAGGCGGACGGGAAGAGGCAGGGAAGATCACCTTGGAGCAGGGGAGCTGAATTTGAGTAAGCTTCTCCGGATGCCTCCGTTATCGGGCAGCATTTGAGTGGCTGGGATGGGATGACCTTCCGGCAAGAAGAGTGGTACCGCAGAGGTTTGTTCGCCTTTGTCTCTTTGAGAGACAAGGGCGTTTTTGTTTTTCTAGAAAGGAGTAGCTTTGATGAACTGCCCCAAATGTGGAAATAAACTGTCTCCGGGCTGGATGGCGCCGAGAAAGATCTGCTATCTGGAATGGGCGCCCGAGCATTGGTACTTTCCCCTGCCACCCAAGAATAGGGTGAGACTCAATCCTACTCCGTCCCGAAACAGCTTTGCGGACTTTATGGAATATCCTGCTTATCTCTGCGCGGCTTGTAAAACAGTGATCTTTGAATATGAATAATATGGAGGAATACGAGACATGGACTACAATAAGACCATCAATCTCCCCAAGACTGAATTTCCCATGCGGGCCGGTCTGCCCAAGCGGGAGCCGGAGATGCTCCAGCGCTGGAATGACATGGATCTGTACAACGAGATGCTGAAGAAAAACGAGGGTAAGCCCCGCTTCTCTCTCCACGACGGCCCTCCCTTTTCCAACGGAAATCTGCACATGGGTCATGCCCTGAACAAGTCCATTAAGGACTTCATTACCCGCGCTGCCGCCATGCGGGGGTACTACACCCCCTATATCCCCGGCTGGGACAACCATGGTATGCCCATTGAGTCGGCCATCATCAAGCAGAACAAGCTCAACCACAAGCAGATGTCTGTGGCGGAGTTCCGTTCCGCCTGCCACGACTTTGCTCAGCACTACATCGATGTGCAGATGGAGGGCTTCAAGCGCCTGGGCGTCATTGGCGACTGGGAGCACCCCTATAAGACCATGGATCCCGGCTTTGAGGCAGAGGAGGTCAAGGTCTTTGGAGCCATGTACAAGAAGGGCTATATCTACAAGGGACTCAAGCCCGTGTACTGGTGCCCTCACGACGAGACTGCCCTGGCTGAGGCAGAGATCGAGTATCAGGACGACCCCTGTACCACAGTTTATGTGAAATTCCCCATGAAGGACGATCAGGGGAAACTGGGCCATCTGGATCACAGCAAGCTGTTTTTTGTGATTTGGACCACCACCATCTGGACCCTGCCCGGCAACCTGGCCATTGCCCTCCACCCTGATGAGAACTATGCCCTGGTGAAGGCCTCTAATGGCGAGACCTATATCATGGCGGAGGCCCTGGTGGAAAAAGTGATGAAGGTGGGCGGCATTGACTCCTATGAGATCGTGGAGACCCACCCTGGTTCCTTCTTTGAAAATATGCTGGCCCAGCACCCCTTCCTGGACAAGACCAGCCGACTGCTGTTGGCTGACTATGTCACCATGGATTCCGGTACCGGCTGTGTCCACACTGCCCCTGGCTTCGGCGCAGACGACTATCAGACCTGCCGCCGGTATGGTATGGAGATGGTGGTTCCTGTAGACGATCAGGGCCGCCACACCGACTACGCTGGCAAGTACGCTGGGATGAAGACAGAAGAATCCAACCCTGTCATCCTGGCCGACATGAAGGAGAGCGGTTCTCTCTTTGCCAGCGAGGACATCGTCCACAGCTATCCCCACTGCTGGCGCTGTAAGAAGCCCATTATCTTCCGGGCCACTCCCCAGTGGTTCTGCTCTGTGGAATCCTTCAAGGACGAGGCTTGTGAGGCCTGTGACCAGGTGCGCTGGGTTCCCGGCTGGGGCATCGACCGGATGAAATCCATGATCCGGGAGCGTAATGACTGGTGCATCAGCCGCCAGCGCCGGTGGGGCCTGCCCATTCCGGTGTTCTACTGCGCTGACTGCGGCAAGCCCATCGTCACCGATGAGACCATCGAGGCGGTGAGCAAACTCTTTGGGGAGAAAGGCTCTAACGCCTGGTATGAGATGGAGGCCAAGGATATCCTGCCTCAGGGCTTTACTTGCCCCCACTGCGGGAAGAGCGGCGCCTTTACCAAGGAAGAGGACACCCTGGACGGCTGGTTCGATTCCGGCTCCACCCATTTTGCCTCTATGCAGAAGGATCAGGGTTTCTGGCCTGCCACTGTGTATATGGAGGGCCTGGACCAGTACCGCGGTTGGTTCCAGTCCAGCCTGCTCACCGCTGTGGGCGCATTGGGGAAGGGCGCGCCCTTCCAGGAGTGTGTCACCCACGGCTGGACGGTGGACGGCGAAGGCAAGGCTATGCATAAGTCCCTGGGCAACGGTGTGGATCCTGCGGAGATCTTCCAGAAGTACGGTGCGGACATGATCCGCCTGTGGGCTGGATCTGCTGACTACCATGTGGATGTGCGCTGCTCCGACAAGATCTTCAAGCAGCTCAGCCAGAACTACCTGAAGTTCCGCAACACTGCCCGGTACTGCTTGGGCAACCTGGCTGGCTTCGACCCTGATGAGCTGGTCAAGCCTGAGGGGATGCTGGAGCTGGACCGCTGGGCGGTGACCAAGCTCAACGAGCTGATCGAGAAGTGTTTTGCGGCCTATGATAACTATGAGTTCCATGTGGTTTCCCACGCCATCAATGACTTCTGCGTGGTAGAACTGTCTTCTTTCTATCTGGACATCATTAAGGACCGGCTGTACTGCGAGGAGACCAATGGCCTGGAGCGCCGCTCTGCTCAGACTGCCCTGTGGCTCATCCTGGATACCATGACCAAGCTGTTTGCGCCCATCCTGGCCTTCACCTGTGACGAGATCTGGCAGGCCATGCCCCACCGCGGAGAGGAAGACAGCCGAAACGTGGTCCTCAATGAGATGAACCAGCCCTTTGCTGACTATGCCCTCAGCGCCGAAGAGATGGAGAAGTGGGCTCTGGTGGAGGATCTGCGGGACGATGTGAACGTGGTGCTGGAGAACGCCCGGAACGAGAAGAAGATCGGTAAGGCTCTGGAGGCTCATGTAGTCCTCTATCCCCAGGGAGATGAGGGGAAGCAGATCATGGAGAAGCTGTCTGCCTTCTCCACCGACCAGCTGGCCGACCTGTTTATCGTCTCTGATGTTGAGATTGCTCAGGGTTCCGGCGCTGCTGGCGTCAAGGTTCCCGGGATCCAGGCTGCGGTGTCTGAGGCTAAGGGAGAGAAGTGTGAACGCTGCTGGAAGCACCATATTAAGGTAGGCGCATCCCACACTGTGCCCCCGCTGTGCCAGAGTGATCCGCACCATTGCTCTATAAGAAGCACAGGTCAAAACAGGCCGGAGCCCACCGGGCTCCGGCCTGTTTCCGTTAAAAGATGGTTGCGTAGGAGTAAATTCAATGATAGAATGAAAGGAAAGAGGATGAAATGCCCCGTTTTTTCGGGATGACTGGGGCAGGACGTCAGAATAGGAGATTGTTGCGTATGGAGAATGAAAGCTGTCTCAACAGAATCATTGCCAAAAGCGAGAGCCAGAACGCCACCGTAACAGAGCGGAAGATTGCCCACTATATCAAGGAAAATCTGGGAAAAGTTCTACACTGCAATCTGCTGGAACTGGCGGAGCTAATTGGCGTCAGCGATGCGTCTATGGTGCGATTTTGTAAAAGTCTAGGGTATAAGGGGTTCCAGGAATTTAAGATTCGGGTCGCAATGGAGGCGATTCCTTCAGAACAGCAGTATAACCCGAAGCTTCAGAAGGATGACAACCCAGAGCAGATCTGTCATAAAATTTTTGCCACAGAGATCACGGCACTCCAGCGTACGCTCCAGGCTTTGGATATGGAGAACCTGAAGCGTGTGGCCGAAATCTTGGGCAAAGCCCCCCATATTGTGTTTGCAGGTACTGGGGGCAGTCTTATTGTCGCAAAGGATTCTCAAAATCGGGATCCGTGTTTGTGCGGTGGAGGACAAGGATATCCAACTGATGGAAGCCTCCTTACTGCAGCCGGGAGATGTGCTGTTTGCTGTGTCCCACTCGGGTAATAACCTCCACGTACTGCGGGCGGCTGAAGTAGGAAAATCCTGTGGAGCCACAGTGGTGGGGCTGACCTCGGAAGGAAAGAACCGCCTGTCCAAGATCGCGGATTACATCATCACAACCATCAGCGAGGAGACAATTTTCCGGTCGGAGTCCGCCAGTACACGGCTGGCTCAGTTGGCTGTGATGGACAGTCTGATCGCGATTGTGGCATTCCAGGATTACGACAAATCCTTCCAGGCAATCTATAAGACTAGGGCCTCCACCTCAGATAACAAGGTCTGATGGCGCGAAACAACAAAACAGTTTAGGTGGAGATACGGAAAGGTATCTCACTTTTAGCAAATGAAATGTAGAAAAACTACTACAACACCAGCCTGAGCATGATGCATAGGCTGGTGTTTCTTCATTATATTTTACCATAATCAGCGTTTAGCACAAAAATAGGATGCGCTTTTTCGACAATAATACAAAGTTAAGTTTCAATTTACTTTCAAACTTGAAATTTTACTTCATAAGTGCTACGATACATCCATAGAACAGATGCTCCGAAGCCCACTGGGCACAAAATCGGAGAGACCTGTTAAACCATGTAAAAGGAAGAAGGAAATTTTCATGAGAGCAGTTGTCCTGTCTGGTCCCAATCAGTTCGCTCCGGCGGAGATTGAAAAGCCCCAGATCGGCCCTGATGAGATCCTGCTGGAAATGAAGGCTGCCGCCATCTGCGGCACGGATATGCGGATCCTCACCGGAAAAAAGACCAAGGGTGTCCGCTACCCCTCTGTCATCGGTCACGAGTTCTGCGGTGTTATCGCCGAGGTGGGTGCTGATGTAAAGGGATATGAGGTGGGCGAGAAAGTCGCCGTGGCCAACGTTATACCTTGTCACCACTGCAGCAGCTGCCTGCGGGGCCGCACCAACGCTTGCCTGGACCGCAAGGCCATCGGCTATGAGTTTGACGGCGGCTTTGAGGAGTATATCCGCATTCCCGCCATCTGCATCGAGAACGGGAATGTAGTGAAGCTGCCTGAGCATGTGTCCTATCAGGCTGGCGCTCTGATCGAGCCCCTGTCCTGCTGTATCCGCGGCCTGAAGAACGCTGGTACGGGCTTCAACGATGATGTGCTGATCGTGGGTGCAGGCCCCATTGGTCTGTTCCACCTGCAGCTGTCCAAGATCGCCGGTGCCCGTAAGGTCATCGTCAGCGAGCCCAACGAGCAGCGCCGCAAGGTGGCCCTGGAGCTGGGTGCCGACCTGGTGGTGGATCCCACCAAGGAGGACCTGCCCGCCATCGTCAACCGTGAGACCAACGGTCAGGGCATGGATGTCATTGTCATGGCCATCGGTGTGCCCGCCCTGGTGAACTCCACCCTGAAGCTGTGCAAGCGCGGTGGTACTGTGAACCTGTTCGCCGGCTTTGCTGGAACGGGTGAGTCCACCATCGAGGTCAACACCATCCACTACAACGAGATCAACGTCAATGGCAGCACTGCCTACAAGCTGGAGGACTATCTGGCTGCCGCCGAGATGATCAAGAGCGGCAAGATCGATGCAGACAAGATCGTCACCCACCGCTTCAAGATCGAGGACTTCCAGAAGGCCTATGACGTATGCGTTGCCGGCACTGGCCTGAAGGTTATTATCGAACCGTAAGCCGCCGCCGTGTGTACGGTGAATCCCAAGTTTCCATGACAAGTTGAACGATCCGTTATGAAAGGAAGTATTTCAAATGAGTAATATCGGCCTTGGTAAGAAAGTACGTATGTCCCGCATGGTCAACCCTGTGAGCAACAAGATGATGGCCATCACTGTGGACCACGCCATCTCCCGCGGGATCGCCCCTATGACCGGCCTGCACAGCATCCAGTCTACCATCGACAAGATCGTTGCCGGTAAGCCCGATGCCATGACTGTTACTCCCGGCATCCTGAATCAGTGCTGGGATGCAGAGAAGAACCGCGATGTGGCCATCCTGTGCAAGATCTCCAACTACAGCCCTGTGGCCCCCACCCAGGACATCGTGTTCGGCAATGTGGATGAGGCCATTGCTCTGGGCGCCTCCGGTGTTTCCATGGGCGCCATGACTCTGGGTACCTACCAGGGCGTGCAGTTCGAGACCATTGGCCGCTTTGCTGCCGAGTGTATGCAGAAGGGTATGCCCCTGATCGGTCATGTGTACCCCAAGGGCGAGAGCGTCCCCGTTGAGGAGCGCACCTCCTGGGAGAACATCGCCTACTGTATCCGCTCCGCTTGCGAGATGGGCATGGACATCGTTAAGACCACTTACTGCGGCAACCCTGATGCTATGGCTAAGGCTTTGTCCACCGTGCCCAGCGACTTCCGTGTCGTGATCCAGGGCGGTGACGCTCCTGCCGGTTTGGATGCCGAGGGCAAGCTGAATCACTTCCTGACCATCACCCGTGAGGCCATGGACTGCGGCGTGGGCGGTGTCACTATGGGCCGCTTTGTTTGGGACTACCCCGATGTGACCGCTCTGGTCGTGGCCCTGCGCTATCTGATCCACCACGGTTACTCCGTCAAGGAGACCAAGGAGCTGTTGGCTCAGCTGGAGAACGACAAGAACTACGACCAGTTCTAAGTTCCCGTCACTATCAACTCAAGGAGGATCACCATGGAAGAGATCTATCTCCTGGGTGTGGATGTGGGTACCTCCAGCATTAAGGTTACCGTCATTGACCAGGAAGCCCGGTTTGTGGCCCAGGAAAGCGCGACATATCGCCTGATCAACCCCAATCAGGTGTCGATCCAGATCGACACTGCGGATATGTGGAACGCATTTACCGGTTGCGTGGGGGCGTTGATCAGCAAACACGGGGTTGAGCCTGGAAAGATCAAGGCCATCGGGATTTCCAGCCTGTGTCCCGGACTGGCGGCCTTCGATGCCGACGGGCGGGTGCTGGTGGATCCAATCATCTACTCGGATCGGCGCAGTACGGAGGAGGCGGAAATCTTCCGCCAGACCATCGGGACCCAGCGCCTGTTTGAAATCACAGCCAATAGCCCCATGGCAGGAGCCATGTCTGGCACATCCATGCTCTGGATCAAGAGAAATCTGCCTGAGATTTATGAAAAGACCCGGTACTTTGGCCATGTGAATACCCTGATCGCCATGATGCTGTCCGGAAACTTTGCGATTGACCACTCTAATGCCTCCTATACTCTGCTGTATGAGACAGCGGGCCGGGGCGTGTGGTCTGAGGAGATCTGCGACAAAATCGGCATCGACATCCATAAGCTTCCGCCTCTGGTCAAGTCCACGGATGTGGTGGGCAATCTGATCCACCCGGTCCTGCTGGCCATGGGCCTGTCCCCTGAGACCAAGATCGTCATCGGCGGCGGGGATACCGCCTGCGCCACCCTGGCGGCTGGCGTGGTCAAGCAGGGTGATGTGTGTGAGTCGGTGGGTACCACGAATGTGCTGACCGTCTGTGTGGAGGAGCCAAAATTCTCCCCCAACTTCATCAACCGCCGCCATGTGGTAGATGGGGCCTGGATCTATCAGGGGGCGATGTCCCACACCGGCTCCTCCTATCAGTGGATGTATGACAATTTCTATCAGGATTACAAGGATTACCCCTCTGTCACCGGAAAGCGGGGCATGATGCTGATGAACGACGACGCCGAGCAGGCGGAGCCGGGGGCTGATGGGCTGGTATTCCTCCCCTATATGATGGGAGAGCGCAGCCCGGTATGGGACCCCTACGCCAGAGGCGTGTTCTTCGGACTATCCCTTAAAACCACCCGCCGGGAGATGAACCGGGCGGTGCTGGAGGGATGTGCCTACGGTCTGCGTCAGCTTATCGAGATGGTAGAAACGGTTACTGGACAAAAACTGACCAAGTTTTCTTCCATCGGCGGTGGAGCGAAGAGCAAGGTCTGGGCTCAGATTAAGGCAGACATTACCGGCCGCGATATCACAGTGCTTGATATGAATGATATGGCCCCTGTAGGCGCAGCTCTGCTGGCCGGTGTTGGTATTGGTGTATTTAAAGATGTATATGAGGCCTCTGCTAAGGTGGAGAAGAGCGTATACATGGAAATTAAACACAGCGACGCACACAAAGAGGTATACGACCGCCGCTATCAGGTCTATACTGGTCTTTATCCCAGCGTAAAGGAACTTTACAAAGTGAACCTCGGTGTTCAGTAACGAAGCCGAATTATAAAAAGATCAAAAAGGAGTAATTTAAGATGAAAAAGTGTCTCAGCTCTGTCCTGGCTCTGGCGCTGACCTTCTCTCTGGTCGGCTGCTCCGGCGGATCCGGCAGCACTCCCAGCACCTCCGGAAGCACTTCCGGCGCCTCCTCCGATCCTAAGGTCTCTATGAACGTCAGCGTGCCTGATGCCGACAACTCCTACATCTATGCTGCGGCTCAGGAGTTCAAGTCCCGCGTGGAGGAGTACTCTAACGGCAGCATCGAACTGAGCATCTTCCCCAACGGCTCCCTGTACGGCGGCGACGGCAATGCCGCTATCTCCTCTGTGGGCAATGGCTCTCTGGACATCGTGATCCTGGCTTCCTCCCTGTATGCCAGCTTCGATCCCAGCTTCTATGTGGTCTCTGTCCCCTATCTGTTTGATGACACCAAGCAGCTGCAGGACTACCTGAACAGCGACACCGGCAAGGATCTGTTCAACAGCGTAGAGAGCATGGGCATCTCCTGCCTGGGCAGCTGGACCCGCTCCTTCCGCCAGGTGACCAACAGCAAGAAGCCCATCAACTCCCCCGCTGACCTGGAGGGTATGGTCCTGCGTACTCCCAGCAACTCCCTGTATGTTGAGTTCTTCACCGCCTGCGGCGCCAACGCCACTCCCATGAGCTTCAGCGAGGTCTATAATGCCCTGCAGCTGAACACTTTGGACGGCCAGGAGAATCCCGTGGACGTGCCTGCTACCAATAACTTCTATGAGGTTCAGAAGTATATCTCCGCTACCAACCACATCGCTGACGCCTGGATCGTGGGTATGAATACCAACAAGCTGAACAGCCTTACCGAGAACCAGCAGAACGCTCTGCGTCAGGCTGCTGAGGAGTGCCAGCAGTGGTATGTGGACTACCAGGCCGAGAAGGATGGCGAGATGCTGAAGCTGCTGACCGACAACGGCATGGAGTACAACGAGGTCCCCGAGGAGGGCTTCCAGGAGTTTGTGTCTGTTTCCCAGAATCTGTATCCCAAGTTTAAGGAAATGGTCCAGAACGACGAGCTGTTTGATGCCACTGTCGCTTTCTGCGGCAAGGCCTGATTCGATCCCGATAAGAGATCGCAACTCCATCAACTGAAGCGTAAAGCGGATGCGGAGGAGCCCCTCCGGCTCCACCGCATCCGCTCTATTCTTGCCCGCAGGTGAGAGAAAAAGAATTTTTGTGTATTAGGAGGGGAATCAATGGAACGCAAGCATTCACCCTTGAGTAAATTTTTTGATGTTGTAGACAAGCTGGAGGATATCCTGTGCGGAGGTACCTTGGTCTGTCTGCTGCTGGTCGTGCTGCTTCAGGTAGGCGGCCGTCTGGTCGGTGTGACACTGACCTGGACGGAGGAGACGACCCGCTTCTTCTTCCTTTGGATGATGTTCTTGGCAGTGGCCGCCGGCTTCAATCGGGCAGAGTCTTCCCGTGTCGTGATTCTGGTCAATATGCTGCCCCGGCCCATGCAGAAGATTTGTACTGTTCTGTACTATGTGGTTACCCTGGGCTTCTTCGCTTTTATGGTTAAGTATGGTATCGACCTGACCATGCAGAAGTTTGCCTTCAACGAGATGGCAACTGCCGTTGCTGTCCCCATGGGTGCGATCATGATTTGTGTGCCTCTGTGCGGTTTCCTGGGCATTATCGGCACAATCCAGAGCTTTTTAGAGTATCCCCATAAGGTAGCGATCGGAGGCGACGAGAAATGAGTGTAGCACTGCTGTTGATCTTTCTGGGCCTGATGGCCCTGGGCGTGCCCATCGCCATCTCTCTGGGCGCAGCATCCGTCATCGTACTGATCACCATGGGCAATATGCCCCTGACGATGGTGGTCCAGCTGATGTACACCTCCATGAACAGCTTCGTTATGGTGGCAGTCCCCCTGTTCATCCTGGCCGGCTCCCTCATGGATGAGGGCGGCATCGCCGACAAGATCTACGACCTGGCTGAGGCCTGTGTGGGCTGGATCTATGGCGGCCTGGGCCATGTGGCCATTCTGTGTAATATCATCTTCGGCGCTATGTCCGGCTCCTCCGTGGCCGCCGTGGCTTCCATCGGCAAAATGAGCATCAATGCTATGGCCAAGAAGGGCTATCCCAAGGAGTACGGCGTGGGTATCAACCTGGCCGGTTGTATGCTGGCCTCTGTGATCCCGCCCAGCATCCTGATGATCGTAGCCGCCTCTACCGCCAGCGTGTCCATCGGCCAGGCTCTGATGGCAGGCATGGTCCCCGGCGTGCTGATCGGCCTCATCTACATGATTTATAACTATGTCCACTGCAAGGTCACCGGTATCGGTGAGAAGGCCCCCTTCCAGCCCAAGCGTCTGGGCAAGGCTTTTGTTTCCGCTGTCCCCGCCCTGATGGTTCCCGTGATCATGCTGGTAGGTATGTACAGCGGCATCTACACCCCCACCGAGGGTGCTGGTATCGCTGTGGCCTATGCCATGCTGGTCTCCATCTATGTGTACAAGCGTCTGAAGTGGTCTGACATTCCCCGCATCATTGCCAAGAATGCCCGCCAGACTGGTACCATTCTGTTCATCGCCATTGCGGCTAAGCCCGCCGGCCAGATCTTCGAGCTGGACGGCCTGCCCACCAAGCTGGCCCACTTCATCCTGGGCATCTCTGATAACCAGCTGGTCATCATGTTTGCCCTGTTTGTGTTCCTGATCATCGTGGGTATGTTCATGGACGCCACCGCGGCCATCTACATCCTGGTGCCCATCCTGCTCCCCGTGGTGAAGCAGCTGGGCGTCAGCCCCCTGTTCTTCGTGGTGTTCCTGGTCATCACCCTCAGCTTCGGCCTGATCACTCCTCCCGTGGGCGTGTGCCTGTACGCCGCAGAGAATGTCACCGGACTTTCGTTGGAAAAGGTGATAAAATCGGTGGTACCGTGGCTGTTCCTGACCGTCGGTATCATCTGTGTATTCATCCTCTTCCCGCAGATCATCACCGGGCCGATCGCCCTGATGTTCCCCAACGGCTGACGGGAGAACAAAATAAAAACCAAAACCGCCCTTCGGTGTACGGAGACGTACCACTGGAGGGCGGTTTCCTCATATATATAATGATTATATATGTGTGTAATTTTGGAGTCCACCTGCGGCGGGCAACGGAGTTCGCCCCGCAGGGCGAAACCCTGTACGGCGGCGCGCCGAGTCGCCGCGCCCTACGGGCGTCACAGTCCACGGACGGCGGGCGGGTCAGGAGACCCGCCCCTACGACTGGAAGGGGAAACATTCTGCGACGGAGGACAGGCGGGCGGCCACACGGGGCCGCCCCTACGGCATCTCAGGCGGGACACAGCAGAACGGGGCGGCGCACCTAAAAAACCCACAAGAACCACTGCAACTTTTCCCGGCACTTTACAGCAATATTTCACAAAAACAAAGTGTTGTAACAATCATGTCGCAATATTACGGTTGTGTTACACTTCGCCTAAACCCGTTGACGAGTGGCTTGTGTTAGAGTATAGTATGAACACAGGCAAGGGGAGTTATGCTTTCCTATAATTAGTATTTCACCTATTTTATGCCGGATACGGCTTAATATAAGGAGAAAATAAACTAATTTTGGGAGAAAATAACAAATCCCCCGCAGCTTGAAAAAATCAAGGAGGAATTCCAATGAGAAACCTGAAGCGTGCT
>ENA-ORUF01003303-ORUF01003303.1-human-gut-metagenome-genome-assembly--contig:-NODE-3303-length-11918-cov-2.768187_pt1 | contig 11918 bp, 5 predicted proteins | sample MGYA00242077_ERZ509203 | MGnify/ENA primary metagenome ERZ509203 (study PRJEB26280, sample SAMEA2338834) | human gut metagenome | biome: human gut; feature: human-associated habitat; material: faeces...
GCGGGAGATTCTGCGTCTGAAAAACAAAATGTATGAAGAGAAAATTAATTTCTTAACGAACATCAGTCATGAGCTTCGTACGCCTCTTACGCTGATTTGTGCACCGTTGAAGCGTATTATTAATCATGAATCAGGTAGTGATCGTGAGGTAGAAAAATTGTTAGTCCCAATTTATAAGCAAGCACACCAAATGAAGAACATTATCGACATGGTACTTGACGTGCGGAAACTGGAGGAGGGAAAAGATATGTTACATATCCTGCCCTACTCTCTGAATGAGTGGGTACGGTCTGTCGGAGATAAATTTGCCGATGAATATCGCGTGAAGGGTATTTGGCTGGAATATGAACTGGATGAGCGCATAGGGAAGGTTCCTTTTGATAAGAATAAGTGTGAGTTCGTTCTTTCCAACTTCCTGATGAATGCACTCAAGTTCAGTGAATCAAATACTACTACTACGCTAATCACCTGTCTGTTGGAGGGAGAAGGACGGGTACGGGTTTCTGTCAAGGACGAAGGAATGGGGTTGAATATGGTGGATACAGATTCTCTTTTCTCTAGTTTCTATCAAGGGATACATGAGAAGGGAGGGAGTGGTATCGGACTTTCTTATGCGAAGAGCCTTATTGCTCATCATAAGGGAAAAGTGGGTGCTTCGAATACAGAAGGAAAAGGGGCGGTATTCTATTTTGAGTTACCGTTATTGGCGGATACATATGGACGACAGGAACTGTTGCGGGCAGATACGTCTACAGGAGTGGAAGTGAATGAACAAGACAAGATTGATTATACATTCTTAAAGAAATATGCGGTGATGGTGGTAGAAGACACTTCTGAATTACGAAACTATTTGAAAGAAACGTTGAGTAATTATTTTGCTCGTGTATACGTTGCTAAAGATGGTAAAGAAGGGTTGGAGCAGATTAAAGACCGATTGCCTGACATTATCATCAGTGATGTCATGATGCCTCGGATGAATGGGTTTGAACTATGCAAGGAAGTGAAGACTAATTTGAAAATCAGTCATATTCCATTCATTTTATTAACTGCCTATCATAATTCACAAAATATGTACACCGGTTATAAGACTGGGGCGGATGTCTTTTTTCCGAAGCCTTTCGAGATAGATAGCTTGCTGGCGCTAATTCATAACCAACTACGGCAGCGTGAACAGATCAGGATACGCTATAAGGATGACAAATTGTTGACACATAAGGATATGAGTTTCAGTAATGCTGATGAGACTTTTCTGCTGAAGTTGAATACATTGATTGCGGACAACATGAGCAATCCGGAACTGGATGTTGCGTTTTTGGCTACTAATATGTGTATCAGTCGCTCATTGTTGTTTAATAAAGTGAAAACTATCACAGGTATGGGGATTGTAGATTATGTGAATAAGCAGCGTATTGAACGGTCTATCGTGTTGCTTACAACCACCACTATGAATATTACCGAGATTTCTGAAGTAGTTGGCTTCTCCTCCTTGCGTTATTTCAGCAAGGTTTTCAAATCTATAAAAGGAGAGATTCCTTCTGCTTACCGGAAACAGGATAAAGTGGGAGGCGACACCTGTTTGTGATTGATGTTAGAAAACCGATTGTAACAATGAGAGGAATGAAAATCATAAAGTATGTTTATGCTTTCATTCCTCTTCCTTTAAGAAGTCCCTAAAAACTTAGTTCTACCTTAATCAGAAAAACTATTTATTCAGTTTGCTAACCTTTACCCAATCTATTTCCATAATGGCAGGTAGATCGGTGTCATCAATAGGACCTGCCCATGAATCTGCGTTTCCTCCAAGTCCCATATTCAGAATGATATAGAAAGAAGAATCTTTGGTGAACGGCCATTGTTTCATTTCTTCTTCATTTGCCAGCTTGAGGTTCTCATAAGAGAAAGTCTTTTGGTCATTGACAAAGAACGTTATTTTATCTTCTGTCCATTCTACGGCATAGATATTCCAGTCCTCGTAGCTGCATGTTACCGATGTCGAGTTGATAGGATCTTTGATGTTCAAGTCGTAGGTATAGTGGGTATGCACTGTCTGATAAATCACATCTTCTTGCCGGATATGCTCCATTATGTCAATCTCACCGCCATTCGGCCAACTACTGTATAAGGGAGCAGACTTTTGAGGCATCAGCCAGATAGCAGGAAAGGCTCCGTCAGGATGTCTGGGGATTCTCGCTCTGACTTCAACACGCCCGAAGGTGAAGTCTACCTTACCTATTGACTCGATACCGCCGGCACGATATTCATTACCTATTTTTTCTGCCTTTAGTATCAGTTTGCCATCTTCTACATATGCTTGGTCGTAGCTTTCGGACATCTCGTCGCACCAGTCTGATGTTGATTTTTGACAGAGTACCCAGCTGTTGGGGTTGGGAATGCCATTTACGTTGAAATCGTCTATAAAGATAATGTCTTTCAACGTTTCGTCATACTTCGGTAGTACGATGGTATAAGTAATCGACTGATTGTTCGCGGTGGTGACAGTCACCTTTTGCTCTTTCTGCCAGTTTTGTATAAAGGTAGCGGGGTCTGGTGAAATGCTCGCTCCGTCCATCAATGTATAATCCACGCCGGTGATGACATTCGCATTTTCGATGGTTCCGATTTCTATCTTGTGGGTGGTCTGGTCTATCTTTCCGTGATAATAGGAGGTAGTACCCGTTTGTACATTATTCACTGCTACGGCAAAAGCTGTAAGCGGATAGTTAGTCTTTTTTTGAGTGACGTACTTCGTTTCATCGTCCAGACAAGCAAAACAGGAAATACCGATGAATGTCAGGCTCAATATAAATAATAATTTTTTTTTCATCATACTCTTTTGGTTTTATGTATTATGAGTTTAATAAGCACTTACCCGAATTGTTGTTGGCAAGCGGGCAAGCACTTTTTGACTAAAGAATCAGTCTCCCCAGTTTAACGGAGCCACATATTCCCATTTAGTAAATACGAGACTGCCACTTGTTGCTCTGACAAGGAAAGTTCCGCCGGAGCTAAGTTGCGAGAATGGCACTTTCCACGTGTCGCCTGTTCCGTCTGCATCGCTCACACCATCGCTGGTTGCTTTGGCGATTATCTTATTGTTCAGTATCCATTCGGTGTAGAGCCAGCTGCCGGTAGGTGTTACGCTCTCTTGGAGTTCAAACGACAGTACATTGGGTTGACTGGAATCTACAGTGTGGCGGCAATCAGATCTATCATCGAACACATCACTACACCAAGGTCTCGTACTTAGGAGGGTTATATTGTCACTGACATGGAAACGAAGTTCCACATCTCCCCACATAAAGAAGAGTTCGAAGTTGGCATTGAAAGGTTCGAAGTAGAAGTTGTAACGTCCGGGCATCAAGCTGCCGGGACCATATTGAGTACCTAACGTAACATCCATGTTGTGTACCTCAGGACGTTTGGGATTGGCCTGCTTGAACTTCACGGTCTTGGTCAGCGGTGTAGCGCCTTCGGCGGCTTTGGTTGCCAGTATGATTGTTCCCGTACGAACGCTGGACCCCGTATGTTCGGATACTTTGATTACCAGTTCTTCAGAACCGGAGAAAGAAGTTTTCTCGAAATCGTACCATGTATCGTCCAGTTCATTCTCTTTATAAACAGTCCATTCTGCATTGGATTCTATGGAGATTTTGAGCTCCTGCTCTTGCTCATAGATGGTAAACCACTTACCGTTCACTGGTGTTTCCGGTGTCAGCAGCACGCCGTCTTGTGTGCATTTCACTTCCATGGCAACTTTTCCGTGGCGGTCGTAAATGGTTACTACACCCGTTCTCATTTCACCTGTGTTGGGGGTAGCTTCTACTGTAATCTGTCCGTTTTGCTCGCCTTCAATCTTCCCGTCGTTACCTCGGATAGAAAGCCAGATGTCACCTTCTGTCACCTTAGCACTCCACTTCTGGTTACTGAGCACATTGAATGTCATAGCATCGCCTTCTTGGTTAATCATCTCTACGTCCTCTACATTCAGATAGGCAGTACCTTTCTGAGTGAGTACAAAGCGTTTGCCTGTCCAATAGTCACTCTTGATGTGAATGGTATCTATACGGTCGTCCAGTGCGGTATTCTCTTTGCAGGCAACAGTTACAGTATAGGTCTTACCAGCTTCACCCGTTGAGGGTGAAAGGGTATACCAGTCATATTTTCCGAAGACTTCCCATGAGTCAGTAGACTTGACTTCGAAAGAGAAAGGCTCCGGGTTGGAGGCTTGGATCACGTAAGAGTCTTCTACTCTATAACGCAAGTCGACCCACTTCTCTGCTTTGTCCTCTTCGCAGCTCTGCAACAGTAAACCAGTTGTAGGCAATGTCAAAAGCGGTAAAGCCCAGTATATTGCTTTATGTATAATTGATTTCATATTTACTTTATGTTTTTAGTATTATTCATAAGACTCAAAGTTGATAGATTTGAATGTCATTGTACAAATCTGGTCTGTTTCACTTTCAAATCCGAAGTAGAACTGTTGTCCACGGAAATTCGGATTGACCGCATAAATGTCCGTCTTATTTTTCATCCGTGCTACCTCTTGTTCGTTGACGTAAAGTATTAGACATATTTTGCCTTCATTTTCCGGATCGTCTTTGGCTTCAATGGAAATAGATTTAACGTCATTGATGTTTATATTAAAGTTTTGTAGTCTAAAGTAAGCTCCGTCCCATGCATCAATGTTTGAAGTCATCTCTGAACTTTCCGGTCTCAACCAGGCTTTGATATAACCGGAGCCATCTCCCCAAGTCCATGTATCTCCGTTAAGTTCGATTGCTCCATTACTGTCCGGTATATCCACTTTGTCAAACTCCCAAGCAACTTTTCCTTTTCTGAATCCAAAATTGGATACAAATCTGGCTGCGCCTTTACTTTGGATAGTAGTATATCCTGTCACCGGATCTACGGTCTCCTCTCCTCTGTTTAGAGACATATTTCTGGGTTGTGTCACTTCAATAGGCACGCCTTCAAATCCCGGAACATTCATTTTAGGATACAGTAAGATGTGTCCGGTACGCGGAACGAATAAATTATTAAACGTAGTAGACAGTTTTAACCGATTACCGTCTGCTTCTGCACTCAGCCATTCTTTGTATTCAGTCGGAATTTCTATTTTCCATTCTACACTAGAGTTGATTTCTATTGTTTTCTCTCCACCTTCTCCGCTCATTGTGTTAACAGCATCTTCTTCATTCTTGGTTTCAATCACAATACCATCTTGGGTAATAGTGAATGTCTCCTCCTGAAAAGCCGTTTTCACGGTGATTTCCGCACTTCTTATTGCTCCTGTATTTTGGGGGACAGTAATTGTAATGTTCTCTTTCTCACCGTTCTCATTTCCCGTACCGGATGTTTTATCGATATTCTCAAGGAACTGAGTCGTAGTAATGATTTCCCACGGTTTATTGGAAATGATATTAAATGAAACCATGCCTCCTTCGGTAGGAACGATATCCGTAGGGCGAATTACTACCAAGTCTTCTTTAGAAGCTTGTTCGATAGTCACTACCTTAGTTCCCTCAATGCCTTCAGCCTTGATGAACAGTTGAGCTGTACGCATTTGTTTTCCCACATTATTTTCGAGAGTTACTACAATCTCCGAAACCAGTGAACTTGCCGCACTCATAGTGGGAGTGGGTTTGCACCACTGTTGATTACTCTCGATTGTCCAAGGGGTGTTTGAACTTATATTAAAAACGATGTTGCTGGGAGAAGTTGCCAAAGCGGTATAAGCCTCCAGTGCATCTATCTGGATGTTGAGGGGTCCTTCCGGCTGTGAGTCGATATCGAACTCCTGACATGCTACGAAACTGAATGTGCACAATGCAAGAATCAGTTGCAATAATGTGTTGTTATATAACTTTTTCATATATCATATTTACTATTAGATTAGACAATAAATTACCATCCTGCATTTTGAGGATTTAAGTTTGTATTTTTGTACAGCTCGCTCTGAGGTATAGGATAGAGATACATGCAGTCTCTCCATGTGCGGCTTTCATAAAGGTTTTTATAAAAACTCAGTGTGCCGTTCTGTTGTTTTTCAATCTTCACTCCGTACAGTTCGCGCTGGGTAGTATCAGCTATTTTCCACCTACGTACATCCCAAAAACGGTGATCTTCGAAGGCAAATTCTACGCGCCATTCATTGTACAGACGTTCCAAGAATTCTTCTTTTCCCATAGAAGTAAGTAGCGGCATGTCGGCATTCTTTCTTACTTCGTTGATAGCCCACAATGCTGAATACACATAAGTCTCATCAGTGTAGTCGACATCATTGAAAGCATTAACCATGGATTCTGCATAGGTGAGCAAGGTTTCCGCATAACGGTAAATTGCCCAATAGTGCTTGTTGGCTGATTCCCTGCCCGGTTCAAAACTGGTACCTTCCTGAATGTACCGGCGTAGAAAATAACCGGTGGGCGAACCTCCTTCTGACACAATACCAACATCGATACCTCCTTTGAACGTTTCTACCGTACTCTCTTTAAATGTCATGCCATTGGCGAGAATTGTGCGATAGAATCGTTTGTCACGGTTTTCATAAGGAGCTTGCGGATTGAAATCGGGGTCATCGCAAACCCAACCGGTATTTTCCAGTGTCACTCTATAACCGTTGGCGGTTTCAAAGGCGTCCACCAGATTTTGTGACGGGAAGTTGCCGTAAGCAATCATGGAAGTGCGTGCCCCGTAAGTGAAACGAAGAGGAAAATTATATCTCTCGAAGTTTGTAGCTTCAGCATTGAGTCTCATCAGTACCACTTCTTTTGATGCGAAGTTGTTGGCACTCTCTTGACCGTCAAGGGAGTAAAGTCCTGTATTCATGATGTCCAATGCAGCTTTGGCGGATTGCTTCCATAATTCGGTATCCATAGAAGGATTATGTAAGCGGCTGGCTGCATATAATAATGCTTTTGATTTCACCGCCATTGCAAAACCTCTGGTTACTCTGCCTATCTCCGCTCCCGGTTCGTTTACATAATCATCCGGTAAGTTGTTAGCAGCCTCGTTACATTCGTTGACAATAAAATTAATCACCTCGGCAAATGGTGTTTTACCAATAGTGTTCGCTTCTTCTTCTGTAAGCACTTCCAATGGCATGGCGATATCACCATAGCGGCGTGCCAGCTCAAAAAAGTAGTGTGCGCGCAGCACTCTGGCCTCGTAAGGGAAGTATTTCAATTGCTTCATCCAATTCTGATATTGTCCGTCGTGTTCATAACGCGAGAAGTCCACTTGTGCAATCTCTGTAAGAAAACTATTGGCGGCACGGATGCCACGATAGAGCGTCCAAGCGTCATCATACGTTTTGATGGGTGACCAATTGCCGTTGTTCGCGTTTTGGATGTTGGCGGCGTAAGCTCCGAACTCACCGTCGTCTGAGGCACAGTCACGCATGGAATAACTCTCTTCGGAAAAGATTCCTTCAGTTGCGAAATACGCATATCCTTGCGGCATATATGAGTATACGTGGGACAGCATATCTTTGCTTGTACCGAAATACTTATACATGTCTTCTTTTGTCTTCAAACCGTTTGTTTCATCAAAATCGAGATAATTGCACGAAGCAAGGCTCAACGAAGACAAAACGGTTAAGATGATGTATTTGGTTCTCATAATGTTCATTTACTTTACATTAAAAATTAAGTTTCACACCCGCCCAATAGCTCCTTGCAGACGGATAAGCGATACCAAGTTGTTCGGGATCGGCAAAATGGATGTTATCTAGCGAGAACAAGTTAGTGCCTTGCACGAATACTTGTAAATCGGCAAAACGGGTCTGAGATTTCGGAAATGTATAAGCTACCAGCAGGTTCCGTAATTTCAGGAACGAACCGTCACGATACCACAATGAACTGGCACGGTAGTTGTTCTGGTTTTCCTGTGTAGTCAGTCTCGGCATAGTAGCTTTGGCTTTGTTCTCCGGTGTCCAGTAAACTTCCTCGTTCAGGAACGTGTTCGAGATGTTTCCGTTGTCCACAAGCGGTCGGTAAAGCGGGCTGTCAAGTAGAGAGACTGTTACACCGGTCATTCCTTGGAAGTCGGCAGAGAGTTCGAATCTTTTATAGGAGAAATTCAGATTGAATCCGAAGTAGAAACGTGGTAGTGAGGAACCGAACATTTTTACCACATCTTTTTCATCAATGCGGTTATCACCGTTTTGGTCTTTATACTTCACGTCACCGGGAGCGATGCCTGAGAATGTTTGCTGCGGGCTGTTGTTGATTTCCTGCTGACTGTTGAAGAATCCTATTGCTTCCAGACCGTACATCTGTCCCACACGGTTGCCTTTGGTGTACAAGTAGTCATACTCTTGATAGGCTTGGTTTACATTGACTACTTCCGAGTTCAAGTACGACATGGTTGCTCCGATACTGTAATGGAAATCACCGGCTTTGTCATTCCAGTTCAAAGAGGCATCAAATCCTCTGTATTTATAGATTCCTTCGTTTACTTGCCCCACCGTGACACCGATGATGCCGGACGTGGAATTGGCGCCGGACACAAGTATATCCGAACGTTTCTCGTAGAAACCTTCCACAGTAGCATTTAACCGGTTGTTGAGAGCGGAAAGATCAAATCCGAAAGTCGCTTTTTGGGATTTCTCCGCTACCAATCCGACTACTGGCAAGTTACCTTCGCTACCTCCTGAAACGCTTCCGGCGTTTTCGCCGAAGTTGTAACCTGCAGCATAACCGTATGACTGGCGCCATAATTCGTGGCTCAAGTTTCCATCCCAACCGGAAAGACCATAGGAGGCACGAATCTTGAAGATATTAATCGGAGTTATTTTCTCCATGAATGCTTCGTTGGATACGATCCAGGCGGCAGATATGGCAGGATAGTTCGCGAATTTGTCTCCATCCGGCAAATATGCCGAACCGGAACGGTTGAATACGGCATTAAGGGTATAACGGTCGTCGTAAGTATAGGTGGCATTCATTAAAACTGACAGATTTTTTTGTGAATTGTTTCTGCCGTTTCTATTTACTGACTGCATGTCGTAAATCAATGCTCCTCCTACCCGGTGTTTGTCAAAGGTACGGCTATAGTCCGCTTTTGCCTGGAAGTTGCTTCTGAACAACAGGTTTTCAAAAGGCTGGTTGTGTCCCAAGGTTTCGGAGTCTGTGCCCCAAATAGTAGGAGTGGTTATCAATGTGCCATCGTCGGAAATACTGGCTCCGCTGTTCATATAACGGTAACTTTTGCTGCTGGTTTCATACATTCCTCCGATGTTATCGAAAGAAATAGCCGCCTCGACTGCCAATCCCTTGGTCAGCATGTCCAGTTTTTGGCGGACGCTCAAGTCGGCGAGCAGGCTTCCGTATACATTACGGATATGTCCGTAATGTTTCAGTAAGGCAACCGGGTTCTTGTCTCCATAGACTGAACTTCCTCCAAAGATGCCGTTTTCATGACGGATGGGGAATGCGGCCGAAGGAATGCCGTAAATGTCATTGAAGATAGCGTTACGCCCGTAACGGGTTCCCCGAAGTTCTTTCAGTTTTCCAGTGATTCCGAGTTTCAGATAAGTACTTTTAGTCACGTTCACGTCCAGATTGGTACGCACAGTTAAGCGTGTATCTGTGGGCGTGGTGTCGTAACGTGTGTCTTCCGTATTTTTCTTCAGCATCGAACGGTCACGATAGTAATCTACTACGGTATAGAAACGGAACTTTTCGCCACCTCCGCTGAAAGCCATTTTTAGGTTATGTGTAAATCCGGTTTTGTTCAACGTTTCTTCCCACCAGTCTACGTTCGGATAGTCGTATGGGTAAATACCTGTACGGAAAGCCTCCAATTCCCGGATATTGTAGCGTGCGGACAGACCGTCTCCACTCAGTGCGGTATTGAGAGTGTTCGCATACGTATAGGCGTCTGCAAAGTCAGGAGAGCGGAACTGGGTGTTAACGCCGAAGTTATAGTCTACCTTTACTTTTAGTCCATTGCTTGTGCCGCGTTTGGTCGTAATCAATATTACACCGTTAGCACCGCGCATACCATAGAGGGCAGCAGCAGCGGCGTCTTTCAGTACGTAGCACGATTCGATCTCCATAGAACTAATATCGGTGATGTCGCGAGGAAAACCGTCGATCAACACTAACGGAGCATGACCGTGTATGGAGAGAGAAGAAACGTTGTCGGCTGACGAGCCTGCGCCTTGATATACGTTCAGACCGGCTACTTTCCCATATAGTGCTTTGCTGATGTCTATATGCGGAGATTTTTCGAATGCAGAAGCATTGACTCCGTTGACAGAATAACTACTGGTCTGGGAAGATACGTTTATACGGTATCCTACGCTCAAGGTGTCAGCCAGCTGCATATCCGATACCGTTGCTGGTGTCTGCGCGTTCAGAACTACCGCACCTCCCAGGAGTAGAGTGGTTAATATATAGTTTATTTTATTCATTGTTCAATAGAATATTAGTTTGCGTATCAATTTACCAACCCGGATTTTGGGTCATTCCATATCTCTTGTTGATTTCGTCTTGAGGTATCGGAGCCAGATACCATTTGGTATCCCAACTGTCTACCCAATAGCGGTCGCTTAATTCTACTTTCTCAAAAGTGAACGCTGTGGGATTGTGTTGGTCGTTACCTCTGCTCCGCAGTCCGTACAGTTGCTTTCTGAAATCGTTTTCACGACCTCTGCGCACAAGGTCGAACCAACGTACCTCTTCGAATCCCAATTCCAGTGCTCTTTCTCTCAGTACGGCTTCCAGAAACTCATCGTAATTCATGTTCTTGGGAAGTTCGGAGAGACCTACTCTCTTCCGTACATCGTTCACCAACTTGTAGGCTTCATCGTTCGGACGTTTATTCACTTCGTTGAGTACTTCCGCATATCCCAGCATGATTTCCGGCAGACGGGTATGAGGCCACTGTATCGGCCCTTCACGGTCACTGTTCTCTTGTAAGATGAACTTCATGGTCATGAATCCGCTACCGGCTTTGTAGTTGGGATGATTGAGATGGACAGGGGCGACTGTTCCATTGCAATAGGTGTCTCCCGGACAAGCCACATTTTCATACAGGCGCGGGTCACGGGTAGGTTCCATATCACCCACGGTAAAGAAAGGCTGACGGGAAGGAGACTGCCAGTTGAAGTCTTTCGGAAAATCGGTTCCGTCCGCCCAAGAGAACATATCGACATAGTTTAATGTGGGAAGATACCCCCAAGGACGGCTGTCGATATACTCCCAAATAGTGTTGACATCATATCCATGACGGGTAGAGATCAGTATTTCCGTACCGCCACGATTATAGTATGCCCGGCGGTAGGCAAGACGTCTTGCCCGATGAGTATCTTCCTCCGGCTGGATCAGCGAGTATCCGCCTTGTCTTTGCACTTCCGCAAAGAAAGCATCGCCTGCTGCCTTTGCAGCTTCCCAACGCTGGGCGCTATAGTTACCGTAGCAGGTATATTCGTCCGCTTGGGGATGCCATTTCTTGTCAGAGTTGAAAGTGGGGCTGGCAGCCCATTGCAGTACTTTGAATTTCAGTGCCATAGCTCCCGCCTTGGTCATACGTCCGTCATCCGCGTCATCCTGTTTCCATTTTAAGTTGGAGTTGATGACCTCGTCGAGCAAAGCTACAATCTTCTCCACGGTTTGGGCGAATGTGATGCGGGGGAAGTTCATCTCCTCGTTGACGTCTACATAGTGGTCTATCCACGTCACGCCGCCTACGTAGCGAAGCATCTCGAAGTAACAAAGGGCTATAACGGTTTTCGCTTCAGCGATACGTTGGCTCTTTTCACTTTCCGACATATCGGGCACATCTTTTACATTCTCGATATAGCACCAGGCGTAGCGGATGGCAGTCCAGTCGGCTTTACTTCCATAACGGTAGGCTGCACTTCGGGGAACGTTGGTGGGACTGAGTGCGCCGTTATAATAAAGTTTTAGAGG
>ENA-ORUF01003307-ORUF01003307.1-human-gut-metagenome-genome-assembly--contig:-NODE-3307-length-11911-cov-2.310813_pt1 | contig 11911 bp, 9 predicted proteins | sample MGYA00242077_ERZ509203 | MGnify/ENA primary metagenome ERZ509203 (study PRJEB26280, sample SAMEA2338834) | human gut metagenome | biome: human gut; feature: human-associated habitat; material: faeces...
CTCACACCTGAATCACTTTCTTACGCAGCGAAACAGCAAGTGTTTCACTGCTGAGCGAACCGTAACTTGGATTATAAAAGAAGGTTGCGAAACAGAACAAAAAGCTATATACTGAATAGGCTGGAGAAAATATTTTGACATGCCTGTTCCGTACACAATCCGTACAAAAAGGAAGAGGTGCGTCTATGAAAAGAGAAATGATCCTGCCGGTTCTTCTTTCCTTTGGCATCAGCCTGGCGCTGGGGCCGGTTCTGATCCCGTTTCTGCGAAAAGTCAAAGCGGGGCAGAAGGAGCGGGAAGAGGGTGTGCCGAGCCACCAGAAAAAAGCGGGAACCCCGACGATGGGCGGCGTGATGTTTCTGGCGGCGTTTACCGCAGTTTCCCTCCTTTTCCGGAAAGAGGGAGCGGAAGTGGTTCCGGTGCTGTTTCTGACGCTTGGTTTTGGCCTGATCGGCTTTCTCGATGACTATCTGAAAGTCGTGCTGCACCGCAGCGACGGGCTGTACCCGAAGCAGAAAATGGCACTGCAGGCAGTGATTACAGCAGTCTTTCTGTGGTATTTGGCGCGTTTTTCCGGAATTTCCCTCCGGATGCGCATTCCGTTCCTTCCAGGCAAAGAGCTGGACGCAGGGATTTTTACGATTCCGTTTCTCGCCTTTGTGATTCTTGGAACGGTCAACGGTGTCAACTTTACCGACGGCCTTGACGGACTGGCGGCGAGTGTGACGATTTTAAATGCTGTTTTCTTTTCCGTGGCATCGATCGGCCTCGGAAACGGTGTTTCCCCGTCTCCGCTTGCGGTTATCGGGAGTCTGCTGGGGTTTCTGGTATTCAATGTATTTCCTGCCCGCGTCTTTATGGGCGATACAGGAAGTCTGGCACTCGGCGGTTTCGTCTCGGGAATGGCGTGTTTCTTACGTCTCCCCTTATTTCTGCCGCTTGTGGGATTCATTTATATGATGGAGATTCTCTCTGTGATCCTGCAGGTGTCATTCTTCAAACTGACGAAGGGAAAACGGATCTTCAAGATGACGCCGATCCATCACCATTTCGAGCTGATGGGCTGGTCGGAGACACAGATTGTGACGGTGTTTGCTACAATCACAGCGATACTATGCCTGATCGCATTGATGGGGCTTTAAAATATGGAGGTAATCAAACATGATTTTCGCAGGAAAAAAAGTACTGGTTTTCGGAACCGGAAAGAGTGGAATTGCAGCGGAGGAGCTGCTGCACAAGAAAGGTGCTTCTGTCGTTCTTTACGATGGAAATGACAAACTCGAAAAAGAAGAAATCTTAAAAAAATTAGAGAGCCGTGACAGCGTGGAAGTTGTCTTAGGCGAGCTCCCGGAGGAGATGCTCGACAGCCTTGATCTTGTCGTTTTAAGCCCGGGCGTTCCGACGGATCTGCCGGTTGTCCTTAAAATGAAAGAAAAAGAGATTCCGGTCATCGGTGAAGTGGAGCTGGCGTATCAGGTAAGCCGCGGAAAAGTGCTTGCGATTACCGGTACTAACGGAAAGACCACCACAACATCGCTGCTCGGCGAGATCATGAAAGCATATCAGCCGGAAGTAAAAGTGGTCGGAAACATCGGAACCCCGTACACATCCGCGGCACTCGACACGACAGATGATACCGTAACGGTTGCCGAGATCAGCAGCTTCCAGCTGGAAACCATCAAAGAGTTCCATCCGGCGGCAAGTGCGATCACAAACATTACCGAGGATCATCTGAACCGCCATCACACGATGGAAGAGTATATCCGCGTGAAAGAGTGTATCACCGAAAATCAGACGATGGATGATCTCTGTGTGCTGAATTATGAGGACGAAATCCTGCGCCCGTTCGGCGAGAAACTGATGGCAGAGAAGAAAGTACAGGTGATGTACTTCTCGAGTCTGCGTGCGTTAAAGGACGGCATCTATTATCAGGACGGCGAAATCCGCATTGCAAAGAACGGCGAGACGGAGCTTCTGACCAGAACCGACGACTTAAAACTGCTCGGCCTACATAATTTTGAAAACGTCATGGTTGCTTCTGCGATGGCACTTCATGCAGGCGTGCCGATGGAAACTGTCCGCAAAGTCATTCAGGAGTTTGCAGGGGTAGAGCACCGCATCGAGTATGTCTGCGAGAAGGACGGCGTGGCATATTACAACGATTCCAAGGGAACGAATCCGGATGCGGCCATCAAAGGCATCCAGGCGATGAACCGCCCGACTCTGCTGATCGGCGGCGGCTACGACAAGCAGTCCACCTACGAAGAGTGGATTCAGGCATTCGATGGAAAGGTACGTTTCCTGGTTTTGATCGGAGATACGAAAGAGAAGATCGCAAAAGCGGCAAGAAACGTCGGATTCAACGACATTATCATGGCAGACAACTTAAAAGAAGCCGTACAGATCTGCCACGACAAGGCAAATGCAGGGGATGCGGTTCTTCTTTCCCCGGCCTGCGCAAGCTGGGATCAGTTTAAGAGCTATGAGCAGCGCGGTGAGCTGTTTAAGGAGTACGTAAGAGCACTGTAAAAAGTCATATCAGGAAACTATCCCGCATAAGCTGAAAAAGAGCGAACGGCGGGTGTGGCGCGGATGCGGAAGGAAAAAGAGAAAAAAATAGATGGGACGCTGCTGGTGACGGTATGGATTCTGCTTGGCCTTGGCCTTGTGATTCTGTACAGCGCCAGCGCGTATAACGGCCGGGTCAGATTCCATGACCCGGCTTATTATTTCAAGAAGCAGCTCTTTGCAAGTGCGCTCGGTGTAATCGGTATGTATGCGGTTGCAAAAATAGATTACCGGCGGCTGTTTGCACTGGCACCGTGGTTTTATGCGGCTTCCCTTGCGCTCTCGACGGCGGTGCTCTTTTTCGGAAGTGAGTACAACGGCTCGAAGCGGTGGTTAAAGCTTGGCCCCTTATCGTTCCAGCCCTCGGAATTTGCCAAGATGGCGGTGATTCTCTTCCTGCCCTGGGTGATGGAGCACACGAAAGGCCGGTCCGACAGTCTCTGGTTTATGACAAAGGCGGTGCTGTGCACCCTGCCGATTGCAGCGCTTGTCGGAAGCAATAACTTAAGTACGGCGATTATTTTGCTCGGAATCTGTGCATTTCTGATCTTTATTTCACATCCGGGCTACCTGCCGTTTCTCGGAATCGGAGGCGCCGGCATCGGGTTTATTGCCGTTTTTCTGATGATGGAGAGCTACCGCCTCGAACGCCTTGCCATCTGGCGCAACCCGGAGGCGTACGAGAAGGGGTTCCAGACCATTCAGGGACTCTATGCGATCGGCAGCGGGAGAATCTTTGGCTGCGGGCTTGGAAAAGGCCTGCAGAAGCTTGGCTTTGTGCCGGAAGCGCAGAATGATATGATCTTTTCGATTATCTGTGAGGAGGGCGGACTGTTCGGCGCCTGCCTGGTGATCGCCGTGTTTGCGGTGCTGATCTGGCGCTTGATGGTTATTTCGATCCATGCGCGGGATCTTGGCGGAGCACTGATTGCGGGCGGAATTATGGGGCATATTGCGCTTCAGGTGATTCTGAACATCGCGGTTGTGACAAATACGATTCCGAATACCGGCATTACGCTGCCTTTTATCAGTTACGGCGGCACCTCCGTGTTGTTTCTGCTCGGCGAGATGGGGCTTGCCCTGTCGGTCTCGAGGGACACCGATTAAAAAGGCGGAAAAGCGCTGCAGAACGGGAACAAAACGGGAGTGTAATGCATACCGTAAAAAGAGAGGCCGGATGGGAGAGAACAGGTGGGAGTATATCAGATTCTCGGCGGAAGGCGGCTTTGCGGAACGGTAACAGTCCAGGGTTCCAAAAATGCCGTTCTTCCCATGATCGCGGCGGCGGTTCTGACAAAAGAGGAGGTCGTGCTGGAAGGCTGCCCGAAGATTTCCGATGTGGAGGATATGGCGGAGATTGTAAGAAGCCTTGGCGGAACAGTCTGGTGGGAGAGGAATGCGCTCCACCTGAACTGTGAAAAGATCGAAAAAAGCCGTGTGGAGGGAGCGCTTTCGAAGAGACTGCGCGCCTCTCTTTTGTTTCTGGGAAGTCTTCTTGCAAGGACAGGGGAGGCATACCTTGCAGGGGCCGGCGGCTGCCGGATCGGAAAGCGGCCGACGGACCTGCATCAGAGGGCAATGGAGCTTCTGGGAGCCGAGGTCTTCGAGGAGGACGGCACCATTCGGGCAAAGGCAGATCATCCGAAAGGAGCCGTGCTCTGCTTTCCGAAAAAGAGTGTCGGGGCGACGGAAAATGCGGTTCTTTTTGCTGTCGGAGCGGAAGGTGCAACAAGGCTGGAGCATTGTGCGCGGGAGCCGGAAGTGGTTCATCTCTGCCGGTTTCTTAAGGCCATGGGAGCGGAGATTACCGGCGAGGGGACGGAGCAGATTACCGTTTACGGAAGGCGGGGAAAGAGACTGCTGTCCGGCTGCCGGTATCGTGTTCCGGGTGACCGGATCGCGGCAGGGACGTATCTTCTGATGGGCGCGGCGACGCGGGGGCACCTGACGCTTTCCGGCGCGCCGCTGGACGAAATGGGGGCGGTTCTGTCCCTCTATCAGAAAATAGGTGGACAATATACAAGGAAGAGTGGTACACTGGTAGCAGACAGCAAAAACGTGCAGCATGCTGTTCCGTACGTGGAGACAGAGGAATATCCCGGTTTTCCGACGGATCTGCAGTCGCTGTATCTGGCGGCAGCGATGACGCTGGAAGGAAAGAGCTGTATCTGTGAAAATGTATTTGAGGACCGCCTCCGGACGGCAGAGGAGCTGCAGAAAATGGGCGGTACGCTGCAGATCTGCGGAAAATGGCTGACGGCCGAAAAAAGCCGTCTGCACGGTGCAGAAGTTGTTTCCCAGGATCTTCGGGGCGGCGCGGCACTCGTATCGGCGGCGCTTGCCGCAGAAGGATTTTCCACAATCCGGCAGACAGAACTGATTGAGCGGGGGTATGAACGGTTTCCAGAAACGCTCCGGGAACTCGGAGCCAAGATTATCGTAGAAAAAGAAATATGAGACAGAAAAAAAACAGAAAAAAGAAGAAAAACAGAAAAATACGGATTCTGACCGGGGTGGTGCTTGGCGTCGGCCTTGCAGGTGCCTTGTTTTTTAATGTGTTCAAAATCCGCAATATCCAGGTGGCGGGGAACACCCGGTATACAAAAGATGAAATCAAAGAGATGGTCGCGGACGACAAGTGGATGAAAAACACGGTGCTTCTTACGACGTTTCATTCGAAGGTTGATATGAGCGATATTCCTTTTATGAACTCCGTGGAGTTTACGTTTGTAAGCTATGACACCATCTGCATCCAGGTAAATGAGAAAAAAGTGGTCGGTTATGTCGAGTACGAAGGCCAGAAGGTCTATTTTGACAAGAACGGCATCGTGCTGGAGTGCGTGGACGAGGAGCAGGAAACACCTGCGGAGGGTGAGCCTTCCGACGGAACCGCCTCCGATGGAACGAGTGCGGATGGATCTCTTACGAGTGAGTCGCTTGCATCCGAAAGCGTATCATCCGATGGCACAGCATCCGAAAGCAGTACGTCCGACGGTGCGCTCTCGGCGGATACGATTAAAAGTGCACGTGTGACAACGACAGACTTTCAGCCGACCCTTTCCGATGTTCCGCTTGTAACAGGACTTACGTTTGACTATGTGACCGTGAACAAGCAGCTCCCGGTTGAAAAACCGGCAGTTTTCCGCACCATGCTCGCACTTACGAGAATGACGGAGAAATACAATATCACGCCGGACAGTGTGGAATTTAATGAGAACAGCGAAATTATTCTGCATTACTATGATACCGTGCGGATTCTGCTTGGAACCGATACGGCGTTAGAAGAAAAGATGACGCGCGTAGCAGCAATCCTGCCGAGCCTTTCCGGTCTTTCCGGAGAACTCCATATGGAGGATTACAAGGACGGCGACAGCAGCTTTGTCTTCTCGAAAGATGTATAAGAGGAAAGGAAAGCCGTCAAAAAAACGCAATAATCCTGAATTTTTTATGAAATACGAAAAAAACAGTTGATTATTTTCCGAAGAAATTATATTATATCTTTATGTATGACCATCAGAATATCAGACTATTTTGAGATAGACAGCAGTTCATAATCAAAAGGAGGAAGTTGAAATTGTTAGAGATCATGACAAATGAGGCAGAATCATCTGCAAAGATTATCGTAATCGGTGTAGGTGGTGCAGGAAATAATGCTGTAAATAGAATGGTGGAGGAATCCATCGGCGGCGTTGAATTCGTTGGAATCAACACCGATAAACAGGCGCTGACCCTCTGTAAGGCACCTACCATTCTCCAGATCGGCGAGAAGCTGACCAAGGGACTGGGCGCAGGAGCAAAACCTGAGGTTGGAGAGAAAGCAGCCGAGGAGAGCATCGAAGAGCTCAAACAGATCATGGAAGGCGCTGATATGGTATTCGTCACCTGCGGTATGGGCGGCGGAACCGGAACAGGTGCAGCACCGGTTGTAGCAGGCGTTGCAAAAGAAATGGGCATTCTGACTGTCGGCGTTGTAACAAAACCGTTCAAATTCGAGGCAAGAACCCGTATGAGCAATGCGCTGATGGGAATCGAAAAACTCGAGGAAAACGTAGATACCCTGATCGTGATCCCGAACGACAAACTTCTTGAAATCGTAGACCGCCGGACAACCATGCCGGAGGCATTAAAGAAAGCAGACGAGGTTCTGCAGCAGGCCGTACAGGGCATCACAGACCTGATCAACCTGCCGGCACTCATCAACCTCGACTTCGCAGATGTTCAGACCGTTATGACCGACAAGGGTATCGCCCACATCGGTATCGGCGAGGCAAAGGGCGACGACAAAGCGCTCGAGGCTGTACAGCAGGCTGTTTCCAGTCCGCTGCTTGAGACCACCATCGAGGGTGCAAGCCACGTTATCATCAACATTTCCGGAGATATCTCCCTTATGGATGCAAACGATGCTGCAAGTTACGTACAGAATCTGGCTGGAGAGGATGCAAACATCATCTTCGGTGCTATGTATGATGATTCTGTTACCGATACAGCGAAGATCACCGTTATCGCAACAGGTCTCAACGATGCAACGGCGAAACAGGCAAGCGTATCCCGCAAAGAGCCGGCAGATGCAAGAAAGAGCGCATTTTCCAGCAGCAGCTTCTCTGCACAGGCAGCCGCTCCGGTACACACTGCTCCGAAAGCTTCCGCTCCGGTACAGCCGCAGCCACAGGTTCAGGTGCAGCCGCAGGTACAGGCTCAGCAGACCATGACAAGCAATGTTCCGAAAAAGGACATCCAGATCCCGGATTTCTTAAGAAACCGCAGATAAGCAAAGAATAATAAGCAAATAACGAATTTACCTCGACACGCCGCAGACCGAAAATGTTGCGGCGTGTCGAAGTTTGTTGATCAAAAAAGAAGGTCATTCTTCCGAAAACGACAAAAAATTCACCCCCTTCCGTCTATAATAGGGTCTGTTAGAAATTCAGACCATGCAAAAGGCGCAGGGGGTGTTTTTTTGCACTATGAGATCTTTCTGGATCTTCTCTTTGCAGAGAATCTTCTGCTGAATTATACTATTCTGCGCCTTTCCTCCTTTCTTCTGAAACGATCTGCCACGCGAAGAAGGAGTTTTGCGGCAGCCGCGCTCGGCGCCGGTTATGCGGTGCTGTATGCCGTGTTTGCACGGTATCTGCCGGGTGCGCTGCTCGCCCTGGTCGGAATCGGAATTACAACAGGGATGGTGAAATCTGGCTGCAGAATCACGACAGTACGGGATCTTGTGGTGGGAATGGCAGGCTATATACTGTCCGGTTTTCTGATCGGCAGTGCATACCGCCTGTTCCGGGAGCTGATGCCGGGAAGGGGAATTTTTCTTTTTCTTCTTTCCGGGAGTGCCGCATATGCGGGAACACTCCTCCTGCTGAAGATCCGAAAGGAGATGCTCCTGGAACACGCCAGGCAGGTTACGGTACAGCTTGTGCAGAATGGGAAATGGAAAAAAGTAAAAGGACTGTACGACACGGGCAATACTTTGCGGGATGCCACAACCAAAAAGCCGGTCTCGGTCGTACCGTACACTGTGATACTCGAATTGTTCCCGGACGAAATGCGGACAGGGATTGCGGCGCTTGCAAGGCACGAGACGGTGCCGGAGCCGGAACGGCTTCTTGCGCTGCAGCCCCGTTACATACCGTTTCGCGGACTGGAAGGCCGGGGCTTTCTGCCGGTGATCCGGATCTCGGAAATGATTCTTGTGACAGAACATACAGCCAGGCACATAAGCGGACCGCTGATTGCGCTTGGCGGAGAAAATAGTTCATCTCCCAGGGGCTATGAAATAATTTTGCATCCAGATCTCATGGAAGGACAGGAGGAATGAAGTATGCTGCAGGCTGCACTGCCAAACGGATTCCGGCTTCGTATGCTGCCGCGGTCCGTGCCGGCTGTATTTCGTCAGACAGGAGAAATTTTTTATATCGGGGGCACAGATGTTCTCCCGGCGCCTTTGGAAGGACAGGAGGAGGCCGATGCGATTGCGGGGCTTTCCGATCCGGAAAACGAGACGGCAAGGAGCGAGCTGATCGAACACAACCTGCGTCTCGTCGTCTACATTGCACAGAAATTTGATAATACAGGAGTTGGTGTGGAGGATCTGATTTCGATTGGAACCATCGGCCTCATCAAAGCGGTCGTCACTTTTAACCCCGATAAAAGTGTAAGACTTGGCACGTATGCGGCAAGGTGTATTGAAAATGAGATTCTGATGTATCTTCGGACAAAGAAAAAATCCTCCAGGGAGGTGTCTCTGTATGAACCGATTGGAACAGACCGGGAAGGCAATGAGATTCAGCTCTTTGATGTGATCGAGACAGAAGGCGAGGATGCACATTCGAAGGTGGAATTAAAAGAGGATATCCGAATGTTGTATCAGCGCGTAGAGAAGGAACTGACACCTAGAGAGCGGACGGTTTTGAAGCTTCGCTACGGGCTTTACTATGAGGAGGAATATACGCAGAAGGAAATTGCCAGAAGACTTGGCATTTCCAGATCTTATGTGTCCAGAATCGAGAAAGGTGCCATTGCAAAATTGAGGGGATATTTCGAAATGTAACCAGTGATGAGACGACAGATGAAAGAGGTGTTAGGATGGCATTTAGTACAGTGGCGTCTGCAGTTCTTCACGGAGTGCAGGCGGAAATTATTCAGGTGGAGACAGATGTAAGCAATGGTCTTCCGGTTTTTCATATGGTAGGGTATCTGTCTTCTGAGGTCAAGGAAGCGGCAGAGCGTGTGCGCACTGCAATTCAAAATTGCGGGATGCAGCTTCCGCCTAAGAAGATTGTGGTAAATTTAGCACCTGCCACAATGCGGAAACGGGGCGCGTCATACGATCTCCCGATTGCGTTGTCAGTTCTTGCGGCTATGGGTGTATTTTCGGCGGAAAGCCTTCGCGGAGTAGTAGTCGCAGGTGAGCTTGGGCTTGGAGGAGCCGTGCAGAAGATCTCAGGGATACTTCCCATTGTAAAGCGGGCAAAGGATTGTGGGTATCATACCTGCATTGTGCCAAAAGAAAATGTAACAGAAGGAGCGCTTGTGGAAGGGGTGCGGATTCTGGGAGCAGATACACTTCTGGCGGTATGCCGGTATTTGAAAGGAGAGGAAGAACTTTCCCGGGCAGCGGCGCTTGGGAAGGAGAAGTGGGAAGCAGTACGAAACGCAGAGGAACTGGACGAGCAGATTGATTTCTGCCATATCAGGGGACAGGAGATTGTGAAAAGAGCGGCGGAAGTAGCTGTGTCCGGCGGACACAATCTTCTTCTTGCAGGACCTCCGGGGAGCGGGAAGTCTATGACGGCAAAAGCTATTACAAGTATTCTTCCCTCACTTTCTATGGAAGAGAGTCTGGAGATTTCCAGAATTTACAGTGTGCTCGGACTTTTGAGGGAAGATCACCCGCTGATCACGGCAAGACCTTTTCGAAATGTTCATCATACAACGACAAAGGCGGCGCTTGTGGGCGGCGGGAATCCGCCCTTGCCGGGAGAAATCAGTCTTGCCCACGGCGGTGTCTTATTTCTGGACGAGCTGACGGAATTTCAAAAACCGGTGCTGGAAGTGCTGCGGCAGCCTCTGGAGGAGCAGGAAGTTCACCTGTCCAGAAGCCATGGAAATTATGTGTTTCCGGCAGATGTGATGTTGGTGGCAGCGATGAATCCGTGTCCCTGCGGCAATTATCCGGACCCGGAGAAGTGCAGCTGCACGCCGGGACAGATTCAGCGGTATCTTGATACGGTCAGTCAGCCGTTTCTCGATCGGATGGACCTGTGCGTGGAAGCTCCGAGAATTTCCTATGAGGAGCTAAAGAAAACGGAAGAGGGGGAGTCATCCGGGGAGATAAGACTTCGGGTGGAACGTGCAAGGGCGATTCAAAATGAGCGCTATGCCGGAACAAAGATCCGGGTCAATGCAAGGCTTGGAGTGAATGAACTTCCGATTTATTGTAAGCTGGGGGGAAAAGAAGAACAGCTGATGGAACAGGCATTTCACCGACTTCATCTGACCGCGCGGACCTATCACAGAATCTTGAAAGTTTCAAGAACGATCGCAGATATGGAAGGGGTTGACCGGATCCGGACGAAGCATATCAAAGAGGCGCTTGGCTATCGGACGCTGGAGAAGAAATATTGGGGGAGATAAAAGGATGATGTACGAATATTGGCTGGCGCGGGTGCATCCGCTGTCGAATCAGAAAAAACAAAAACTGAGAGCATGTATAGGAAGTGCAAAAGAAATATATTATATAGAAGAAACGCAGATATATCAGTTGGATTTTTTGACGAAGAAAGATCAGGCGGTATTGGCAGAAGCAAAAAAAGAGCTCCGTCTGGAAGAAACATATCGGGCATTGGAAGAACACGGAATCCGGTTCCTTCCGTACTTCGATAAAGAGTATCCTGGCAGGCTTCGTAAGGCGTTATCTCCTCCTTATGCACTGTATGTCAAAGGGCGCCTTCCAGAAGAAGAGAAGGTATCTGTGGCGATCGTGGGGGCGAGAAAATGTACTCCTTACGGTGAAGAGATGGCGCTTGCATACGGAGAGAGGCTTGCAGAAGCAGGAATCCAGATTATCAGCGGTATGGCAAGAGGGATTGACGGAGCAGCACAGAGAGGGGCGTTGAACGGAGGAGGAAGAACGTATGGGGTGCTTGGGTGTGGAGTGGATATCTGTTATCCGAGAGAGCACCGGGGACTCTACTGTGATATTTTGAAAGAAGGAGGACTTCTGTCAGAACAACTTCCCGGAGAGCCGCCTCTTGCAGGCTATTTTCCTGCCAGAAACCGAATCATCAGCGGACTGTCTGATCTGGTGCTTGTGATGGAGGCAAAAGAACGCAGCGGTTCCCTGATCACGGCAGATATGGCGCTGGAGGAGGGAAAGGACGTATTCGCTCTGCCGGGGCTTGCGACAAGTCCCATGAGCCGGGGCTGCCACAGATTGATCGCACAGGGGGCAGGGATTCTTTTAAGCCCGGAAGATTTGTTGGAAATGTTAGGATATCAAAAGGAAAAACTCTGTCAAAAACCAGACAAAAATGAAAAAATGCTTGAAACAACAGAAAATATAGTGTATAGTTGTCTCGGTTTGTATCCAAAAGGCGTTCAGAGTCTGTCTGTTGAGACAGGGCTTGCACCGCCAGACTTGATAGAGCAATTGATGACATTAGAATTACAGGGATATATCAAAGAAGTATCTAGAAATCAATATATCAAAGTCCGTTAAAAGTAAGTACGGGCTTTATGGAGGAAGTATTTTTATGGCACGTTATCTTGTGATCGTGGAGTCACCGACAAAGGTGAAGACAATTAAAAAATTTTTGGGGAGCAATTATGTAGTGACTGC
>ENA-ORUF01003319-ORUF01003319.1-human-gut-metagenome-genome-assembly--contig:-NODE-3319-length-11855-cov-2.106271_pt1 | contig 11855 bp, 16 predicted proteins | sample MGYA00242077_ERZ509203 | MGnify/ENA primary metagenome ERZ509203 (study PRJEB26280, sample SAMEA2338834) | human gut metagenome | biome: human gut; feature: human-associated habitat; material: faeces...
CATGCCTGTGTGTAATAGTCAAGCATTTCCTGTACATATTCCTCACGCACACTGAGCTGTTCCGCAAGCTGCCAAACCTCTGTGTAGCCTTCTTCCATCAAGGACAGTAGCTTTTCAACAGAATAATATTTTTTAAAGCCGTAGCGAACCGCGATGTTTTCCTGATGTTCTCGCACCGTGTACGGACTGTCCAACTGATAAAAGGTGTTCGTGGCAAAGTGGCCCTCTTCGTGAATGAGGATTTCACGCTCGTGTTCAGTGCTTTCTACTTTTTGGGGGTCAATGCAAAGATAGCCGGATGGCTCTGCAACTGCGACAACTTCTTTTGTGGAACAATGAAAGACTTCTATTCCTTGTTGATCTAAATTGTCGTACAATTCGTCAAGAGGAACCGTGGCATTCATTTTCTCATTCTTCTCCTTTTTCGCGTTTTCTGCGTTTTTTCTCCGCTATCATTTCCATAATCATTGTTATATCGTCAATCTCAGCTTGGCTAAACTCTTCTTTTACCTTGCCGTATGCAGCGAAAAGTTGGCCGGCGAGGGGATCGTTTTTTATAAGCTCGTCGGCCTCTTGGCCGGCGGGCTTTTCTTCGTTGGGGGCCATCAGTTCTTCAACGGTGACACCAAAATAGCCAGCTAGCTTTAAGGCTGTAGCATCTGTGGGGGTTTTCCCGTTTTTCCAACCACTTACACTCGCGCGAGAGAGGCCAATTTCGGTAGCCACAGCGGAAGGGGCCTTTCCAATGCTATTGCATAGCCGGACAAAATTGTCATAAAACATATATTTTGCAACTCCAATTTGGCAAAAAAGCCGAAGTTAACAAATCTTACAATTTTGTCTTGACTGTCATCAATGTTAACTGATATAATAATCTCGCGGAGTTAACAAAGAAAACAAAATCGACATAGTTGTAAGATTCGAGTGTTAAATGTTTACTGCAAACTCATAATAGCACACTTTGTTAACTTTTTCAACTTTATTTTATAAGAAAGGAGTTTTTTGTATGCCCGATGCGTGGACGGGGCTTCTTGTCGGCAAAATGCACAATAAAAAAATTACATACGGCATGCTAGCATCAAGGCTAGGAGTTACTAAAGGCTATGTATCAATGGTGCTTAATGGCGCTAGAAAACCCGCAAATGCAGAGGAACGTTTTACTGCCGCGCTCGATGAGCTAATCGCAGAGAAGTCTGCACAATCAGAGTAGCAGGAAATATGCACCATAAAGCGGACAGAAAGGAGAACGTAATGGATACTGAAAAAATCAATCGCCTAACCGACGCGCTGCTTACGTTTGTTGAGCGCACATCAAAAGAGGCGGCCAGCGAAACAGAAGTGGAAGTTCTGCCGCAAGTCGCCTCTGTGCTGGTTGAGATTATCAAACTGAATGTTTAAGGAATGCTTTTTGTAATCTCAACCACCTTGTTGTAAATTGCTTCAAAGAACTCTCCTAAACGTTGACCGCCTTCGGCACTTACCCCTAAATTCGTGTTGGCAACCTTGGAGACACAGATTTGCGTAGCAATTTCCAACGCTTTTTCTTCTGGTCTATTCAATTTTAATTCACCTCCTTCCACGACCATTGTAACAGGTACTTTGGAGGTGTACAAGCAAGAAAGGAGGCGACACAATGGCCCGTGAATCCCCAGGGTACCGTGACCAGCTTGAGAGCATCATCACGGCGTTTCCCAAAGGCGAAAGACTGACAGTGGCGGACGTTGCGCATTATACAGGCTGGTCTCGCCGCGTCGTATCAAGGATTTTCCCTTTTAAAGAGCTTGATGGAATTAAGTTTATTACGCGCACCACACTTGCACGATTACTTTCATAGGAGGGACCACGCATGGAAATTGAGATCAAAGTGAGCATCACGCCCCAGCAGTACATACGGCTGGACAACATGGCCCGCAGGATGCGCCGCCCGATGGACAAGGCGCTCGGCTGGATGGTGACGCACCACATGGACAGCATCCTCGAAAACACGCACATCTCAGCGCCGGCAGGGCCGAAGCCAATCGACTGGGGTGTGATCGAATGACGGGCCTTGCATGCATCTGCTTCGGGTTCGTACTCGGAACAGCTTTCACGGCGGTCTGCCTTATGGCGGACAAAAAGAAAGCGCCTGCCCGATCTTGCACATCGGACAAGCGCAACCCAAATGGGTAGCCCTCAAGCTACCTTCAATATAACAGTTTTGGAGGAAAAAAGCAAATGAATACGAATTTTACGCTTGACGTCAACATCCATCTGCCGGCTGCGGTGCTGGACTTTTTGGAACGTCTGTCAACCGGGCACGCCGTGTCCGGACCCGCAGTTCTGGCGGCGTCTGTTCCGGCTCCGGCGGCGCAGCCGTCCCCCGCTCCGGTGCCTGTCACACCTGTGCCCGTGGCTCAACCCGCTGCGGCTCCCGCGCCCGTGGCTCAACCCGCTGCGGCTCCCGCGCCCGTGGCTCAACCCGCTGCGGCTCCCGCGCCCGTAGCCGCACCTACGACGGCGAGGGCGTTCCGGTTTGAGGATATCCAGCTGGCGGCGACCTCTCTTTGCGACACAGGCAAGCGCGCGGAGGTTCTGGCGCTGCTTGCGAAGTACGGTATCCAGGCACTGAGCGCGCTGCCCGCCGAACAGTACGGAGCTTTTGCCACCGAGCTGCGCGGACTGGGGGCGAAGATCTGATGGCTGATAAATTTAGAATCCGCGCCCCTTATCCGTTCCCGGCCAAGAACAAACAGCCGGTTGTACGGATATCCATGGAAAATTACCTGTGGCTGGAAACGATGAGCGTCAAATTTGGTGGCCTGCCGCGCGGCAACCTTTGCGACCAGTGCATTGATTTCTGCCGCGAACACTGGGACGGGGAGGTTCCGCAATATGCCAACACCTGAGAAACACGCGCTGCTGTCCGCATCCAGCGCGGAGCGGTGGCTGAACTGCACACCGTCCGCACGGCTGGCCGAGGACATGCCGGATAAAAGCACCCAGTACACCGAGGCCGGGCGGCTGGCCCATGCCATCGCGGAGCTGAAGCTGCGCAAGCAGTATCTTGAAGCAATGGGGCCGAGAAAGTTCACCACCGCCCTGAACAAACTGAAAACAGACCCGCACTTCGAGCCCGAAATGCTGTCCGCCACGGACGAATATATGGACTTCATCAACGAAACTTTCCTCGCATTCCCCGCGCGGCCGTACATAACCGCCGAGCAGCAGGTGGATTTCAGCGAATATGTGCCGGAGGGATTCGGCACGGCGGACTGCATCATGATCGGCGGCGGCGTGCTGCACATCGTTGATTACAAGAACGGCGCCGGCAAGCCCGTGGAAGCAGAGCGCAACCCGCAGATGATGCTGTACGCCCTGGGCGCGGCGTCCCGCTATTGTCTGATGTACGACATCCAGACCGTGCGCATGACCATCGTGCAGCCCCATGCGGGCGGCGTGAAGACCTGGGAGACCAGCTATGCGGAACTGCTGGACTGGGGCGCCAATACCGTGCGGCCGCAGGCGGAAAAAGCATACAGAGGCGAAGGCGAACAGGTCCCGGGCAGCTGGTACCAGTTCTGCAAATTGAAAGGCAGCTGCCGGGCCCGGGGACAGCATTTGGCCCTTGAGGCGTTCGGCCAAAAACCCGCGCCAACGTACAGCGACGAAGAGATCGGCGGCATCCTGCGCCGGGCACAGGGGCTGGCGGCATGGGTAAAGGACCTGGAAGAATATGCGCTGTCCCAGGTTCTTGCGGGCCGGGCCATCCCCGGCTGGAAGGCCGTGGCCGGGCGCAGCGTCCGAAAATTCGACGACATGGAAAAGGCATTTGCGGATATCAAAGCGGCCGGCTATGAGGAAGCGCTGCTGTACGAGCGCAGGCCGTTGACGTTGGCAGCCATTGAAAAAGTTTTAGGAAAAAAGGCGTTCCAGGACGCCGCCGGCGCGCATGTGGTGACCCCTCCGGGAGCGCCCACGCTTGTGCCGGATACCGACCGCCGTCCCGCACTCAACGCGGCAGAAGAAGCTTTTAAAAATCAACAATAAAAGGAGTATAACGTTATGAACACGAATCCCTGCACACTCACCACCGGAGAAGTCCGTTTTTCCTATCTGCATGTTTTTCAGCCCTACGCGCAGCAGCAGGGCGCCGAGCCGAAGTACAGCGCGACGCTGCTCATCCCGAAAACCGACGTTGCGACAAAGGGTCTGATCGACGCGGCCATCAACGCCGCGACCAACAACGGCGTGAGCAGTAAATGGAACGGCATCCGCCCGCCCCAGTTGTTCATCTGCGTACACGACGGCGACGGCGGCCGCCCCAGCGACGGCATGCCGTTCGGCGACGAGTGCAAAGGCCATTGGGTGGTGACCGCCAGCAACAAAAACGCCCCCTTCGTGGTGGACGCCAACGTGCAGCCCATCCTGCAGCAGAACGAAGTGTACAGCGGTATGTACGGCCGCGCAAGCATCACGCTCTTCCCGTATGCCAGCAACGGCAGAAAGGGCGTCGGCTGCGCGCTGAACGGCATCCAGAAGCTTCGCGACGGCGAGGCACTGAGCGGCCGCGTGAGCGCGGAGGATGCGTTCGGCACACCCGCGCCCGGCACGCCTGCATACGGCGCGGTGCCGCCGCAGGCCCCGGTTTACGCCCCGCAGCCGCAGGCACCGGCCTATCCGGCCTACGCTCAGCAGCCTGCCGCCGTACCCGCCGGCTACCCGCAGCAGCCCGCGGGGCCGCAGATCGACCCCATCACCGGCCTGCCTGTGTAAGGGGAGGCCGGACGGTATGCACCATCTCAACATTGACATAGAAACATATTCGTCCGTAGACATCAAAACCGGGGGCCTGTACAAATACGCGCAGGCCCCCGACTTTGAAATACTTCTGTTCGCCTGGTCGCTGGACGGGGGACCCGCTCACGTCGTCGATCTTGCGCAGGGCGAGGCCATCCCCGACAGCATTCTTTCCCTGTTGTTCTGCAAAGACTGCCTGAAGCATGCGTACAACGCCGCATTCGAGTGGTACTGCCTTTGCCGGCATTTCAAGCATCTTCCTTTTGACGCCGGGTGGCTGACGGAATGGCGGGACACGATGCTTCATGGGCTGTACTGCGGGTATACCGCCGGCCTTGCGGCTACAGGCGAGGCGTTGGGCCTGCCGCAGGACAAGCGCAAGCTGTCTACGGGCAGGGCGCTGATCCGCACGTTCTGCGTGCCCCGCAAGCCGACGGCACGAAACCCGAGCACCCGCGTGCGCCCGGCAGCGGAGCCGGAAAAATGGCGCCTGTTCAAGGAGTACAATGCGCAGGACGTAGTGACGGAGCAGGAGATCGAGCGGCGGTTATCCGTTTGGCCGGTACCCGATGCGGTACAAAAACAATGGGAGACGGATATCCTCATCAACGCGCGCGGCGTGGCGGTGGACCTTGACCTTGTGCACGGTGCGCTCTCCTGCAGCGCACGCGTTACGCAGGAGCTGACACAGGAAGCCGTACAGATATCCGGCCTTGATAACCCCAACAGCGTCGCGCAGCTTTCCCGCTGGCTGGAAGACGAGACGGGCGCGGAGGTGGCCGACCTGCGCAAGGACACGGTGGCCCGGATGCTGGCGGACGGCGCGCCCTCAAAGGCGGTGCAGCGTATGCTGGAGATCCGCCAGGAGCTTGGCAAGACCAGCAACAAAAAGTATACGGCTATGGACGCAGGCGCGGGCGAAGGCGGACGCGTGCGCGGCCTGCTGCAGTTCTACGGTGCAAACCGCACGGGGCGGTGGGCCGGCCGGCTGGTGCAGGTGCAGAATCTTCCCCGGACGCATCTCCCCGGCATCGAGCTCGCCCGCGAACGTGTAAAGGCCGAAGACGTGGACACGCTGCGCATGCTGTACGGCAGCGTGCCCGATACGCTGTCGCAGCTGATCCGTACGGCGCTGGTGCCCGCCCCCGGGCACCGGTTCGTTGACGCCGACTTTTCCGCCATCGAGGCCCGTGTCATTGCATGGCTGTCCGGTGAGGAATGGGTGCTGGACGTGTTCCGCACCCACGGCAAGATCTACGAGGCCACCGCGTCGCAGATGTTCGGCGTTCCGATGGAGCGCATCAAAAAGGGCAACCCCGAGTACGACCTGCGCCAGAAAGGCAAGGTCGCCACGCTGGCGCTGGGGTATCAGGGCGGCGTGGGGGCGCTCATCAACATGGGCGCATTGTCCATGGGCATCCCGGAGGATGAGCTGCCCGGTATCGTGCAGCGCTGGCGGCAGGCAAACCGGCGCATCGTGGCTTTCTGGTACGCGGTGGAGGCCGCTGCAACCGATGTGGTCCGCACCGGACGGCCGCAGGCTGTGGGGCGCCTGCTCTTTGCACTGCAGGGCGATGCGGAGACCGGGCAGTGGTTTTTAACGGTAACGCTGCCCAGCGGGCGCGTGCTGTTCTATGCAAAGCCGTTTCTTGCACAAAATGCCAAAGGATTCGAACAGCTGCACTACTACGGAATGAACCAGACCTCAAAGAAATGGGGCGTGCAGGAGACCTACGGCGGCAAGCTGGTGGAGAACATCACCCAGGCCGTGGCGCGGGATTGCCTGGCGGAGAACATCGAGCGGCTGGAAGCGGCGGGATACCCTGTGGTATTCCATGTGCACGATGAAGTCGTGATCGAGACGGAAACAGAACACGCAGACCTTTCAGCGGTCTGCGATATCATGGCCCGGCCTATCCCCTGGGCGCCCGATCTCCCATTGAAGGCCGAGGGCTGGACAGGCGGGTTCTACACGAAAGACTAAGGAGGCGCAGCGATATGAAAAAATACCAGGGCCAAACAGTACTTACGATAGAGGATGCCGTTCCGTGCCGGAACGGATGCGGCGCAGAGCCCGTGCTTTGGCGCCGGGGCGCCCGCCGTGCGGTGGTCTGCCCGAGATGCGGAAGCTTTGGGCGCAAATTCGACGAGGGCTCGCTTGCTTTCACGGTGGACGCAGCGGTGAGAAGCTGGAACAGCGGGACGCGGTTGTATGTAGATCTGCGTGACGAAAAGAGGGCAAAACGTGCTGCAAAATGACAGGAAAATAAAGATCAGTTCCGCGGGCAGCCGCCGCGCCGCACGGTGGCCCGCGCAGGAACTCTGGATCTCCGAGCTGTATGACCGGCTGCGCGTGCCGGCGCGCGGCACGGAGACCATGGCGGAGTATCTGTCCATGAAGAAGGCCCGGCAGGATGAGCTCAAGGATGTGGGCGGCTTCGTAGGCGGCGTGCTGCGCGGCGGCGTGCGCAAGGCCGGGGCCATCGAGGGGCGCGACGTCATAACACTGGACATGGACCATGTGCCGGCGGAGGGCACGGCGAACGTGCTTGCGCGTCTGGATGGGCTGGGCTGCGGGTATGCCGTCTACTCCACCCGCAAGCACAGCCCTGCCGCTCCGCGCCTGCGCGCCATTGTACCCACGGACCGGACGCTCACGCCGGACGAATACGAACCGGCGGCGCGCAAGCTGGCGCAGCTCATTGACCCCACGCTGGCACTGTTCGACCGGACGACGTTCGAGGCCGTGCGCCTCATGTACTTCCCCAGCTGTTGTGCGGACAGTGAGTATATTTTCCAATATGCGGACAAGCCGCTGCTTTCGGCAGACGGCATGCTCGCGCTGTACGGGAACTGGGGCGACGTTTCACAGTGGCCCCAGTGCCCCGGGACCGCGGGCAGGACGCCCGGGAAAGCCGCAGGCAAGCAGGAGGCCCCCACGGCCAAGCACGGCGTGATAGGTGCCTTTTGCCGCACCTATGACGTATATGCCGCCATGGATAAGTTCATCCCGGGCGTGTACGTCCCTACGGATATCCCGGAGCGGTACACCTATACCGGCGGCAGCACGACGGGCGGCGCCATCATCTACGAGGGCGGGCAGTTCCTCTATTCCCACCACGCCACGGACCCGGCCGGCGGGCAGCTGTGCAACTCGTTTGACCTTGTACGGCTGCATCTTTTTGCCGACCAGGACGACGATGCTGCCCCGGGTACGCCGGTGAACAAGCTGCCCAGCTACACTGCCATGCGCCGCCTTGCGGTGGCGGATGAGAGCGTCACGGCGCTGCTGGATTCAGAGCGTTATGCCGAAGCGGCGGCAGCTTTTGCCACGCCCGCGGGGGAAAGCCCGGAAGAAGCCGCGAACTGGATGCGCGGCCTGAAACGTCATCCCAACACCGGGCGTTACGACAACACCGTGGACAATGTTCTCCTTATCCTGAACAATGACCCGCGGCTCAGGGACCGCGTCGCGCTGGACGAATTTGCAAGCCGTGCCGTGGCACGGGGGCCCTTTCCCTGGGACAGCCGTGAAGGACGGCGCATCTGGGGCGACAACGACGACGCGGGTATCCGCTGGTACATCGAAAGGGCCTACGACATCACCGGAAAGGAAAAGGTCATGGACGCCCTGTCCCTCTGCGGCCGCGCCCACGCCAGCGATCCGGTGCGCGAATATCTGGAGAGCCTTGTATGGGACGGAACGCCCCGGCTGGAGACCCTGTACGTGGACTACCTGGGCGCAGACGACAACATATACACCCGCGCCGTGACGCGCAAAGCGTTCTGCGCCGCGGTGGCACGGGCTTTGATGCCCGGCACGAAATTCGACTGCATGACCGTGCTGACAGGCGCGCAGGGCATCGGCAAGAGCACGCTGCTGCGCAAAATGGGCCTCCGCTGGTTCTCGGACAGCCTGAAAACGTTCGAGGGCAAAGAAGCCTGCGAGCTGGTGCAGGGCGTGTGGATCGTCGAAGTGGGCGAGCTGGAAGCCATGAACCGCAGCGAAGTGGGCCGCGTAAAGCAGTTCCTTTCTCAAAACGAGGACATCTTTCGCGTGCCATACGGCCGGCGCACAGATATATACCCGCGCCGGTGCGTATTCTTCGGCACCAGCAACAACAGCGAATACCTGCGCGACGGTACCGGGAGCCGGCGCTTCTGGCCCGTAGACGTGGGCATACACCATCCAACAAAATCCATTTGGGCGGACCTCGGCAACGAAGTGGACCAGTTATGGGCTGAGGCCGTGCTGCTTTGGCGTTTGGGCGAACCCCTGTTCATCTCTGACGAGGCCGCCGAACGGGCAAAAGAAGTGCAGGAAGGCCACCGCGAACGCGGCGCCCGTGAGGGCTTGATTCACGATTTTGTGGAGCGTCCGGTGCCGCGGGACTGGATGAAGTGGGATCTTGCCCGGCGGCGCATGTTCTGGGCGGGCGGCATGAAAGGCGACGCGGCGGCAGACCTTGTAGCGCGCAGCCGTGTGTGCCCGCTGGAGGTGTGGTGCGAAGCACTGGACGGCGACCCGAAGAACATCAAGTACCAGGATGCGCGGGAAATAAACGATGTGATCGCCCGTATAGACGGGTGGAAACGCGTGGACAAAGCGATGCGGTTCGGGCCATACGGCGTGCAAAAAGGCCTTGTACGGGAGGCGGCGGAGGACACCGAGGAATAGACGTCTTCCCGTGGAAAAGGCCCGAAGGGCCGTAACGATTGGTGTAATCTTTGGCGTAACAAATACCTTTTTCGTAACATTGGCCTGTAACCGCTGTAACCTTTTGTAACGTTCAAAGTTGCGCCGATTTTCCGCAGTGTGAAGCCAAAAGCTAGCTATTGTAACTTTGTAACCTTTTTTTCTTAGAAATATATAGATTAGAGGAATTAGAGAATATATGTACATGCCTAAACGCCTAATACGCCTAATACGCGGACATATACGCGCGTGCGCGCGCGAGTTACGCGGGCGGTTTTTCAAGAAAGGAGAGATATGTTTTGAAGGAGAGCCAGATCGAAGCGCGGCTTGTGCGCATGGTATGCGAGCGCCGGGGGCTGTGCTACAAATTCGTTTCGCCGGGCAACCCCGGTGTACCGGACCGGATCGTACTTACGCCTGACGGGCGGATCTATTTCATAGAGCTGAAAACAGAGGAGGGCAGCCTGCAGCGCATTCAGGAATACCAGATCGGCGCGCTGCGCAAACGGCACGCAGACGTGCGCGTTTTGAAAGGGCTGAACGCAGTGAAGGCTTTTGTGGATGAGGTGCTGCCGATATGAATTTTGTACCTCATCCTTATCAGGCCTATTGCATCGGACAGATCATTGAGAAGCCGGCACTGGCCCTTTGGCTGGATATGGGACTGGGCAAAAGCGTTATAACCCTTTCGGCCATCGCACGGCTGCGGTATGACCTGCTGCAGGTAGGCAAGGTGCTTATCGTTGCGCCGAAGAAGGTGGCGGAAGCCACCTGGCAGCAGGAGGCCCGCAAGTGGTCCCACCTGGAGATGCTGCGTGTCTCCACGGTACTGGGCAGCACGCAGAAACGCATCCAGGCGTTGGCCGAGCCGGCGGATATCTACATCATCAACCGGGATAATGTGGCGTGGCTGGTGGACTATTACCAGCACGCGTGGCCTTTTGACATGGTGGTGCTGGACGAAAGCAGCAGCTTCAAGAACCAACAGAGCAAGCGGTGGAAGAAACTGAAGGCCGTGCGGCCGCATATCCGGCGCATCGTCGAACTGACGGGCACGCCCGCACCGCAGGCACTGCTGGACTTGTGGCCGCAGGTCTTCCTGCTGGATGGCGGGCAGCGGCTGGGGCGCACGGTGGGCAGTTTCCGGGAGCAGTATTTTTTGCCCGACAAGCGCAACGCCACGACGGTGTTTACCTACAAGCCCCGAGAGGGCACGGAGCAGGCCGTGCGTGCGCTGCTTTCGGATATCTGCATCAGCATGCAGGCCAAGGACTATTTGACGCTGCCCGATATGGTGGAGCACGATATCCCCGTTGTGCTGGACGCCCCGGCGGCGCGGGCCTACACTAAGCTGGAGCGCGATATGCTGCTTGAAGTGAGCCCGGACGAAACGGTACTGGCCGGCACGGCCGCCGTGCTGACGAACAAGCTGCTGCAGCTTTGCAACGGAGCGGTCTATGACGACGCACATGGTGTACACGAGGTGCATTCGTGCAAAATCGAAGCCTTTTTGGAACTGGTGGAGCAGCTGAACGGACAGCATGCGCTGGTGTTCTATACCTTCCAGCATGACCGGGAACGCATCCTCACCGCGCTTGCCCGCAGCGGCCTGCGGGTGCGGGCGTTCACCGGGCCGCGGGACGCCGACGCATGGAACGCCGGACAGGTGGACATATTGCTGGCGCATCCGGCAAGCTGTGCATACGGCCTGAACCTGCAGCAGGGCGGGCACCACATTGTGTGGTTCGGGCTGAACTGGAGCCTTGAGCTTGTACTGCAGGCCAATGCCCGACTGCACAGGCAGGGCCAGCGGGAGCCGGTGATCGTCCACAGGCTTATCGTACAGGGCGGCGTGGACGAGGACGTTGTGGCCGCCCTGGGGGATAAGGACGAAGTGCAGCAAAGTTTGCTGCGGTCTCTCAAGGCAAGAATCGAAAAAGTGAAAGGAGCAGCTTATGTCTGATTTGATAATCCGAAAGGCCCTTATGAAGCGATTGCATGACACCGGAGGCTGCGGAGCGCCACCCGAAAGCTGGGCCGATGGATATGACAAGGCAATCGATCTGGCCTATGGGATGGCAGAGAACGCCCCCACCATCGACCCGGTACACGCTGCCGGTGGGTGCTACTGCCGGGAGTGCCGAAACTATAACAAACCTCGATTAGGATGGTGTAGCCATCATATGGACAGAGAAAATCCAGACGATTTTTGCAGTTGGGGCAAGCGCCAGGAGGATACGAAGTGAAAATTTTAGTAGCCTGCGAAGAATCGCAGGCGGTGACGATTGAACTGAGGAGGCTAGGTCATGAAGCTTACAGCTGCGACATTGAACCATGCAGCGGCGGGCACCTGGAATGGCACATACAAGCGGATGTTTTACCG
>ENA-ORUF01003330-ORUF01003330.1-human-gut-metagenome-genome-assembly--contig:-NODE-3330-length-11821-cov-2.681200_pt1 | contig 11821 bp, 10 predicted proteins | sample MGYA00242077_ERZ509203 | MGnify/ENA primary metagenome ERZ509203 (study PRJEB26280, sample SAMEA2338834) | human gut metagenome | biome: human gut; feature: human-associated habitat; material: faeces...
ACTGAGGAAATCACCGTGCGGGTCGACAATTGACGGTCTGATCGTCCCGTCACCGTCCTTCACGAAAAAGAGGAAATCCGGGTGCAGGGCCTTACGCCCCACCGAAGACATGTACGGAATCGAAAACGCCTTGGCAGACATGCTGCCCGACGGATTGCGATAGAAGGCAACCGTGCGATTCTTTGCCAATTCGTTCCTAACGATATAGTCTTCCGCCGGGTTCAGGTCGAGCGGGCAGAGGCCGTCCTCTTTCTGCACAATATGGCACGGATACTTAGCGAAGTCGTCCGACGTGCTGGCAGACGTGGGCCACTCTATCTTTGTTAGGCGCTTGCCTTCGGTTTCACGGTCCAGTTCGTCGTAACGCTGCTTTGCCGCGTCGTTAAGGTAGTCATAATCGCCAGATCCATCGACCTTATCGAAGTATTCCTTTCGGCATTGAGCCGCCCAACTCTCGAGCGCATCGACGATGGCCCGTGTGCGTACCGCTGCGGCAAGGCGCAGGTCGCACTCGGGGCGCCCCAGCTCTTTGAAGTTGGCACGACGATACGCCTGCGCGAGCTCCTTCGTGAAGCGGATATCAGCATCGCGGGCGGCCTTCCTGAGGCCCTCTGCGTCCGTGCGGGCCTCCTCCTGCTCCTGGTCCTCGGTCTCGTTGAGCTTGTCGAGCGTGATCTTGACGGTCTCGGCTACCTCTACATCGTGTTTGGCCTCGTTGTACTCGTCTTCGTTGGCAACGATGAAGCCCGAGAGCTTCTGGACGAACCGTCTGTTCACGTCTGCCGCGGCCCCAGTGTCGAGACCGGTCTCCACGAGCAGGGTCGCCGTCTTAACCAGGCTCCGGAATTCGTTCCTGGCCTTCTTTGGAATGCGCTGCACGGGGATGGAATCGAAGGCCGTGCGGATTCCCTGCCACTCCTGGTGCGTAAAGGACTGCTCGCGCTTGGTGGGCGGCTTGGGCCTTGCCATGGGCACGGGTTTTACGACCGAGGCGGGCTGGGTCGGCTCGGACTGTGTGGAACTCGGCTCAGGTGTCGCAGGTTGCTGCGGGGCAGACGCTGCAACGTAGTTGCCCGTTGCGGGCTGAGGCGCCGGCTCCGCTTCTGGCGCCGGGACGTCGACGGGCCTGACCGCCGAGGCAAGCGAGGGCTGCGTTCCCTGCATGTCCAACGGCTCCTGAATCGCGATGCCGGCAAGCGGCGCCTGGTAGCCGGGTTGTGCCTGCCGCGCCGCCTCGATGGCCTTCTCGTTCTCCTCGTACGCCTTGAGCTCCTGTTGGTAGTCGGCTTCGGACTTGGGTGCAGCCGCCGTGATAGTCACGGGGTTGAGGACGATGTTCTGCCTGCCGATGGAGCTCTCGCCCATGTCGTCCTTGCGGCCCATGAGGTAGTCGACCACGTCCTGAGTGCTCTCGGGATTGAACTGGGGCAGGTAGCAGGCGACGGAGTTCAAAAGATCATCGGATTCGATGCGCCGCGCAAGTGGAGTGCGTACCATACGTCCCACGAGCTGTGCGATATAGGTCGAGTCCGAACGCCTGCGCTGCGAGAAGATGACCTCCGCTCGAGGGCAGTCCCATCCGTTGGAGACAGCCTCCTTGGCGAAGAGCACGCGAATGCGCGAGGTGTCCTGAACGAACTCGGGCTCGACATAGGGGATGAGGTATTTTCCCGCCGCGATGTCCTTATGCTCGCCGAAGACGTTGGCGAACGACATCACCTCGGAAAGGCCGGGAACCAGGCCCGTGATCTGGTCGCACATCTCGACCAAGGCCGAGCCACTCACGTTGTCAGCGGCCTGGATGAGCAGCAGGGGGTTGATGTAGCTCTCGCCCTCGCGGGCGCAGTACTCACCCCACTCGTTGCAAGCCAGGGCATAGCGCTCGCACGCCATAGTAAGGTATTGGTGCTCGACTGGATCGTCCTTCTCGGGCACGCGCAGCTCGATAATATCTTTAAGCAGGCCCGATTCCTGGACCTCGCGAGGGGTCACAGCAACCTTCGGCATACGCACGCGATCAGCGCGCTGGTCCATAGCCGCCTCGAACCTCTGCGGCGTGGCAGAGACCCCAACGACGATGGGCATTGCCGCACGGCCGTCTAGACCATCAATGAGGTTGGCGTAGATCGTCGCCGTGCCGCGCTCGCTCGAGACATTGGCCCCCAGGCCGCGGTGGGCCTCGTCTATGAACAGATAGAGGTTACGCTCCGGGTCCCTGATAGTGCGGTCAAGGATGTCCCAGAACACACGGCCGGAGTTGGCCTCACCACCCTTGGTGAGCAGACCATTCTTGCTGAGTAGGTCCTTGCTGAGAAAATAGACGTGGCGCGGCTCGAGAATGTCGTGCGCGGCTCCGAAGTCGTTGGCAATCGTGACCAGATGGCGCCTGTCAAGGATGCTGTCTGCTAGCTTGTCCGCCACGTTGGAGAAACGCACACTCGTCTGCTCGTTCAGGCTCGGGGAATCCGAGAGCCAAAGAACGACGGCGTTCTCGTCGGGCATGAGGCCCAGGTCGTCGTCTCCGAAGAAGAGTGCTTCGATCGTCGCCGCGCACATGACAGTCTTGCCCGACCCCGTGGGGGATGCGAGGCATATCGAGGACAGCTCGCCGTCCTGCTCATAGCGTCGACGCATCGACTGCAACTTGTTCACCAGGGTCGCGACTGCCCCGGCTTGAAAATCCTTAAGTTCGACTCTCATGTTTACCTCACCGCATCCTCGGCGGCAATCTTGAACGATTGCAGGTAGTTCTCGTACAGGCGGACCACATCGAGCCCGGGGAGCTGGGCCTTGACCCCAGCGAAGCGCGCCGTGTCGTCGGTGATCACAAACGCGCAGGCGACCTCGGGGCGGCCCTTAAGCGCCTTGACGAAATCGCGAACGGCGGCGAAATCGAAGAGCACGGCATAGGTGTCGGAGACGGCATAGCCCGGCTCCTCATGCTCGATGACGCGCCCGCGAGCGCCGGCGCGCAGCCACAGCAGAGGCGCTATCTCCTCAAACGCCACGCCGAGCTCGACGGCGTCAGGGTCCTCGTAGGTGAGGTCCTCGAACCCGTCGGCCATGGGGAACTCGTCGGTGAACTTGTAGTCGCCCTTGATGGGGTCACCCTCGGGCGTCTTGCCCGTGATGGCCGCCGTGACGCGCGGCTTGGTAATGTACTGGCAGATGCCCAATGCCTCCCAATCGGGATCGCCCTGACGGAGCCCGCGCTTGGTGAGCTTCTTTGCCTCGTCCTCGGAGACCTCGTTGTTCGTGATGCTGATGGAGCGCCTATGCCCGCCGTCTTGGTGGTTCAGGCGCATGACTGCATGCGCCGTGGTGCCCGACCCTGAGAAGAAGTCGACCACGAGCGCATTGGGCTTGCTAGCAATAAAGAAACGAATGGTGTCTTCGACGGCATAAAGAGATTTAGGGAAGGGGAAGGTGCGGCCGGGGAGCAAGTCCTTCAAGAGCGTACTGCCATAAACACTCGCATCGAACGAGGGCTTCATCCACATCGTACGCGGCTCTTGCTCGGATACCTCACCTTCTTCCGCGTACTTCAGAATCAGCGCACCGTGTTGATCGGTTCCCAGCGTCTTGATTGTTCCGTCTTTCACCTCATTTAACTGCTTGCGTTTGAGATAATTGATGGCCCATTGTCCCGACTTACTTCTACTGCCAAGCTTTGCCGTTCCATTCTCCAGATAAAGCCTCAGCTTCTCCGGCGACATCTGCCAACAACCCTCAGTTCCATCGGTGTGCATCGGCCAGACGGGTATGGCTCCAGTTGGCGGGACAATGGTAGCGCGGTCGATGTTCGGTTCTAGGCAATCGCCCACTCCAACAATTTCCGCCCTATCCTCATCAACAAACACCGGGTAGAAGAGTTTCGGCCTTTCCCACCTTGCAGAATGCGTTCCTCTCCGAAGAAGACTGTTCCAGATGGTTGGTTTCTTTTTTCTGGCAGCTAATGGCACATCTCCAAGCATCGAATCGTTACCGCGAGTAACTGAAGCCGATCCAACAAAGACAACATAGATGTATTCGTCGACGCGAGCGAACGTTCCATTGCGCGACTGCCCTTTCTTGTTTGTTAGGGCGGTAATCATCTGAATGCGATTACCCTTAAAAATATCCTCAATAAGCAGCCCCAACCTCAGGTACTCCTTCTCATCGATCGTGACGATAAGTACGGAATCGTTGGGGTTGAGCAGCTGCTTGGCGAGCTTGAGGCGGCGCTCCATGAAGGCAAGCCACTTGGAGTGGCGATAGGCGTCGGAGCCGTCGACGTAATCGTTGTTGTATTTCCAGTCGCGGGCGCCAGTGTTATAGGGCGGGTCAATATATATGCAGTCCACTTTGCCTGCATAGGCAAAGGCCAAGGTTTCAAGAGCATGGTAGTTTTCGCCGTTAATGACTACCTGATAGGGCTTATCGCCACCGCGCTCGACACGCCCAGTCTCTCTGAGGCCAGAATAAATCGGCTGGTCATATTCAGCAACAGGCACGACATCGTCGACAGCAACGGAGCGGGGCTCACATTCGTTTTCGTCATATGAGGGCGATTGATATGGCTTTAGATCAGCAACCCCCCCCCGAACGGCATTTACCAACCATAGCAGTTGGGAGTTAGAGTCCTCTTTTTTACCACGCTCGGGAAGCACCTGTACGACATCGCCCTTCATGATAGGTTTGCCATAAAGGCGAAGTCGTTCTGGACGGTTGTGTTCAAATACAAGCCCAAACTGGCGCTGCGCCGCAAAGGCGCGAATGTCAGCGGCAAGCTGACGGTCGCCCAGTTTAACCGCGCGATCAACGAGGTTTTGAACGACGGCCTGTGCTGTTTGAGACATTAGTTCTCCCCCTTGCACTTCTCGTCGATCCACTCGCGCAGAACTTTAGCCACTGTCTTATCTTGGCGCGCGGCATAGGACTTAAGAGCCCGCTTGTCCTCGCGGGTTATCGAGAGCGTGAACTTGTCCAGCTCCTTCGCGTTCTCCTTGAGTTTCACTTCGGACATGTGGGCCTCCTTTGTTCAGTTGTACTGATTTTATACGTAATTACGTATAAGAAACAGCAAAGAGAAATCTGCTGCTAAGCGTTGACCTATTTGAAAAGCGCTTTTTGCCTAAAAGGTTGAACGTTGACGGAATAATCCAAAACACAAGCTAAAAGGTCGTTTTTAGACCCCGTGAGTACGCGACATTCGACCCTCAAAAGGTCGTGAGTACAATCTGAGTACCAAGTCACGCGGCTTTTCGCCGACGACAACGATCGGCCGGTCAGCATCAATTCGCTAAAGATTGATGGAGCGGTTTGACGAATTGGAATTGAGCCGAAACATACCATCAAACAATAATCCCAGCTAGACAGCTTGAGAGGTTGTTCCAACGGCTTGTATGCACCACACGCACAAGAGCAGACGAAAGCCCGCGGTATCCAAATAAAAAACGAGGGAGGCCGTTTCCGACCTCCCTCGCAAAGGGCTATTTACTATTCCCACTCGATGGCGTCGGTTCTGCCGTCCCGTCACTCCAGTTACACCCAGTTTTCGGCATCGACACGGAACGCGTGCCGCCGAATGACGCGATGTCGCGTTTCGTCGGCTTCGGGGACAAAAGCTGGGACAACCTCAAAAACTTTTTTCAAACTCAGGGCTTTGAGTTTTTGTTTTTGTCCCAAAGTGCGCGGCGGGTCGCCTTTGGAGGCTCGATGGCGCCGAAAACGCCCGTTTTGAAACTCAACCGCCCTTTTGCCCGCAAGCCGCCAGCTGCAATCGCAAGTGAATTAACGCGGGTGGCTTGCGCGCCATTTGCAAAACCCCAGGTCGCAGGTCTTCGCCATTCGTGAACAAAGTGAGTAGTCTCAGGTGGCTTGCTTATGAGTTGGCGAACGGGCCTTCAGGATTCAGGGCAAACATGCTGGTAGAATAGGATTCTCAAATCAATGACAGGAGACCGAGCATGGCCGAACCCCACGATAGGAAGCCGATCCTCACGATCGAGCAGCAGATAGAGCACCTCAAGCAGAAGGGCGTAGCCTTCGAACTGTGTTCCGAGGAAGAGGCCGCGGACTACCTGCGCGACAAGTGCAACTTCTTCAAGCTCGCATCCTACCGCAAACTCTTCTCGAAATACGAGGGAGGCCCGCGCGACGGCCGCTACGTAGACCTCGACTTCGGCCAGCTGCGCCTGCTCGCGGCGCTCGACCAGGAGCTGCGCCACGCCCTGCTCGGCATGACGCTCGACATCGAGCATTTCCAGAAGGTGACACTGCTTCGCGAGATGGAGGACCGTGGAGAGGACGGCTACGCCATCGTGGCCGACTACATGGCATCGCTTACCACTGCAAACAGGGAGTACCGCCTGCGCGAGCTCAAGATGAGCGGCCGCAGCCCCTACAGCTCGAGCCTCTACGCGAAGTACTCCGGCGACATGCCTGCCTGGGCCTTCCTTGAGCTCACCTCGTTCGGCACCCTCATCGACTTCGTGCGCTTCTGCGCCAGGCGATGGGGCGACAGGCGCCTCGAGGCCTCCCACTACGACCTCAAGCGCGTGAAGTCCGTCCGCAACTGCGCCGCGCACGGCTCGTGCCTGATCAACTGCTTCGCCGAGAGGGGCGCCGCCCGGGGCTCGGCGTCCAGCGGCGTCTCCCGAAGGGTCGCCGCCGTGGGGATTCCCAAGGCGACCAGGAGGAAGTGGATGGGGAATACGGCCATGCAGGAGGTCGCGACCGTGCTCGTGGCGCACTCCGGCTTGGTACCCGAGGGCTCCTCGCGCTCGCGCGCCGCATCCGAGCTCGCCGAGATGTTCGCCAGGGCCGACGGCGAAACCGAGGCGCTGCCCGACAAGGGGCCCGACGCCGCAGCTCGCTCCGCGCTCGAGTTCCTTCGCAGGTTGACAGAATCGCTCGGGTTGGTAGAATAGCCTGCAGATAGCAAAACCTTCACGGTTTTAGGGGCGGACTTGCGCAAGCGACTCTGCCCTATTTTTATATTCACTCGCTATAGGAGACGAATGATACCTGGGTCAATGACAGAACTGAGAAGCCCGAAATAATGGAGCCAGTTAGAAACCCTCGGGTTTGCGGGGCGGGATCGTGAGAGCGATTCTGCCCTATTTTTTCCTCCGTCTGCCCCAACCAAGTAGTTCGAAGATAGCCTGTAGGTGTCCTCGTGGGCGCCTTTTATTTTCAGGGAATCGGCCGCTTCATGAACGAGCGACCGGCTTGACCTAGATCGAACCGCCTTCATCTCCGTCTAGGCGCCGGCAATCAACATCGTGAATCCGCGCGTGCTACAATGCGGGCACCAGAGATGAAAACACAGTCCCCGTCGGGTAGTCGTGGGCGTGCGGGAGTCCGCATCAGTAACCTGCCTCCTTGGTTGTCCCTTCTCTGCATGGTCATCTACATAAAGGAGGAACCAGCCATGCAGATCAGCGTGTCGTCCACCCTGACCGTATATCACGACGGCCAATTCTGGGTCGGGCTGGCGGAGCATGTCAAGGACGGCAGGTACGGCGTCGCCCGCATCGTCTTCGGCGCAGAACCGTCCGATGAGGAGATCCTGCGATTCGTTACAAGCAAATGGGCGAAGCTCGCGTTCTTCGGTGACGATCCGTCCGAGGCGAGCGAGCCCGCGAAGAACCCCAAGAGACGCGCCCGCGAGGCGGCGAAAGCCCTCAAGCAGCCGGCGATGAGCACCAAGACGCAGCAGGCGCTCGCGAATCAGCGGGAGACGATGAAGCGGGAATCGGCTCAAGCAAGAAGCCAGCGTCGCGCGGATGAGGCGGAGGCGCGCTTCGAGCAGCGAAAACTGAAGCGCAAACAGAAGCATCGCGGTCATTGATACCACCATCAACCCATATATAGCAGCAGGCGTAGTTTCGATTGAAACTACGCCTGCCACCTGGTGCTATAACGTTATACAGAACGTATGTTCTATACCCACTCGATGACTAACCCAGTCCGAGCACTACCGATGCGTGTCGCGTCATACCGCCTAAGAGCTGATTCGTTCAGAAAAGGTTCAGGGGGATCGTCGAGTTTATTGCACCCTCGCGTTTTACAAAAGAGAGTACAAGGCCCTTTAGCTCGAATTATTGCATTTAGAACCCCGCCGCTCATCCATCCTAGCTTGCCCAAACAGCCCTCCCGCGATGTCCATGTTCCAACGGATGGGTACCATTTACCCGGGTGCACCTGGGGCAACGGGCCGGCAGGCCCGCGCAAGGTCGCTCGCATAACACACAACATCAAACACGACAGAAGAGGCGAACGACAGATGCCGGACCCCGGACGACAGCACCGCGGAAGAGAAGCATTCCAACCACAACCGAACGAACATCGCTCCTAGGCAGGCGCCCGCATGGGCGCCTTTTACTTTTCAGGGACTTAGCCGCGAGCTAAGGCACGCGGCTCATGGCCGTTTCGTGGAGGCCCGACCAGCTCGACCCACCTCGACCCGTCTCCGTTCCCGTCATGCGCGCGATGCGCCAGCAGGCGGTTCAATCGTCGCGCAGACGAAAAGGGACACTGTGCCGCGCGGTGTCCTCGCGCGGTGCCGCACGGGAAGATTGGAGGAACCATGGCACGCACAGCCGAATGCGCCGCGCCCGAGAACAACCAGGGCCGCGACGAATGGATGACGGTGATCGAGATGCAGCAGTACATGAGGGCGAGCCGAAACAAGGCGTACGACCTCATCTGGTCGGGAGAGATCGATTCGTACAGGCTCGGCAGGAAGCTCCTGGTGTCGAGGGCGTCGGTGGACGCCTACATCGAGTCGAGGAGCGGCAGGAAATGACGGCGGCGACCGCCCCGGGAGCCGCCCGCGGCCGGGCACGCGAGGGAGCCTCGAGACGAGAGGAGCTCGAGGACGACCATGACCAAGAGCACTAGCAGGAGCCAGGTGAGGCTCATCGCATCGACCAACGCGATATTCGGCGCCGACGAGGCGTGCGCGATGCTGCGCATCAGCCGCGACGCAATGTACCGGCTCGCCAAGGACCCCGACGACCCGTTCCCGATCCGCTACATCGGCGGCAAGACGCGCGACGGCATCGTGCTGCACGACGAGCTCGTCGCATGGGTCGAGCGCAACAGCGTCGTCGGCTCGCCCAGAAGGGGCTAGCGCCGATGGCGGCCGCAGGCCCGAAGGGGCGCGACGGCCCCTCCCCGCGCGAGTTCACGGCGGTACGGCACTTCATGATGGCGGACCTGGGCCTCTCCGGCCTTCCACTGCTCGTCTATGCGCGCATCTTCGGCTTCTGCGACGGCGGGTGCGACTACTTCGAGAGCAAGGGCAACTTGGCCCGCTTCCTCAACGTGCAGGAGCGCAGCGTCCACCGCGCCATCCGCGACCTGCTCGACCGGGGCCTCATCGAGGAATGCGGCGTGCACGCCCCGGCGCGCGGGCACGCCACCAAGCGATACCGCATCGTGCGCGAGAGGCTGCCGCCCGGAGCGCTGGCAACCCCTGACGATTCGTCAGGGTTCCAGATGCGAAAGGGTGACGAAATGACAGGGTTCGCTGCGAACAAGGATGACGAACCGTCAGGGCTCGCAGCCCGAACCCCTGACGGGATGACAGGGAAACCCCTGACGATATGCCACCCGATAAGCAAAAGGGACAACAAGGACTTCAGAAGATAAGGAAGGGGCGCCCGATGGACCGAGCGGGACTCATCACCCTGGAGCAGGCCCGGGCCGCCGGGCTCTCCTTCGACGAGCCGGAGCCGAGGGCGTGCCCGCACTGCGGCGCCGCCCTCGAACCGCTCGGCGCAGCGCTGGCGGGCAGGGTCGCCTGGGTCTCCAGCGCCCCCTGCCCGTGCGAGGGCGCAACCAGCGAGCGGGAGGCCGAGGCGCGAAGGCGCGCGGCCCTCGCCGCCAAGGAGGAGGCCGCCCGCCGGGAGAAGGCGCTCGCGCGCGCGGGCATCCCCAGGCGCTACTGGGCCGCCGAGGCCGACCGCCCCGAGTTCGCCGAGTACATCGCCTTGTTCGCCGGCAACGGAGGCGCCGGGCTCTACATACACGGGGGCGTCGGCGCCGGAAAGACGCACGCCGCCTCCGCCATGGCCAGGCTGTTCGCCGAGGCCGGCTACGACGTCGCCTTCACGACGGCCAAGGGCATGCTCGAGCGCGTGAAGGCCACGTTCGACGAGGGCGGCACCGAGGCGGCCGTCGCGCGGTACGCCAAGTGCGACGTCCTCGTGCTCGACGACCTCGGCAAGGAGGACGCGACCGAGTGGTCCGTCGGCACCGTGTTCAGCGTGCTCGACGCGCGCTACGAGGACATGCGCCCGACCATCGTCACGTCGAACTACGCGCCCGGCGCGCTTGCGGACAGGCTCGCCAGGCGCGGCGAGCGCGTAACGGCAGAGGCGATCGCGAGCAGAATCTCCCAGACCTGCAGGCCCGTCTACCTGGGCGAGAGGGACAGGCGCCGGCGCAGCTAGCTTGTGCGCTTCCCGTGGAGGCGCGGACGGCTCGACCCAGCTCGACCCATCGCAGGCGGCCCCGATGCCCGCCGCAATCGAAATCGCTATACACGTCTTGGGCGGCGCCGACGCGCCGGCACGCACGCCTGCTCCGACTCGCACCGTGCCCCCATCGCGAGGACGCCGCCCGCCAAGCAACAAACGAAAGGCGGAGGGCCCATGGACGGCTTCGAGAGGATAACCGGCCGCGAGCACGACGGGCTCGTGGAGAAGTGCCAGGAGAACGGCTGGCTCAAGGTCGGCGGCTTCGACTGGCAGGACGACCCGTTCCTCGAGGAGTACCCCTACGAGTTCTCCCGCACGGACAGCGTCGACAGGCTCCGCGAGGCGCTCGGCTCGGGCAACTGGGCCATACGCCAGGGGTTCTGCTACCGCGACCTCGCGTTCATCCAGCAGGTGAACGGCGGCGACGAGTGGTGGACGCTCAAGCGCGACGGCGACGCGTGGACCGGCTTCGAGAGCTGGAGCTTCGGCGCCATCGCCCAGGAGCCCGAGCGGTTCGAGCGCGCCATGCGCGACATGTGCGAGGCGACGCCGGAGCAGTGCCGCAGCGGCGAGTGGGCCCATCTGCACGAGAAGGCTCCCGAGCCGCTGGCGCAGCGCGCCGCGTCCGCCCGCGAGGCGAGCCGCGCGCACGCCGGGCAGGAAGCCCGCGCCCCAATGGCGCGCAAGAGGGCCGTCGGGGCCGAATAGGGACGACCGGGGCGCGAAGGCGCCCTTTTTCATCTCGACTGGAAGGGAGGCGCGGGATGGCGAGCGACTACGGGGACGAGGCGGGCGGCAAGCTGCTCGACTGGATGCTGAGGATCGGCCAGGAGGCCGGCGCCGAGGCAATGGCGCGCAGCGCGAGGGAGCTCTCCGAGCGCCTCGCGGGAATCCGCGGGACCATCGCCGGCGGGCGCGCCGAGCCCATCGCGGCCGACGGCGTGCCGGCCTACGCGAAGCTCAGCCTCGAGGAGCTCTCTGGGCTTCCCGAGTACGCGACGATCAAGGAGGTCGTCTCCGACAAGCTGCGCGCCGCGTCGGTCGAGCACCACATCATCCCCGGCGAGGGCCGCGACTGGCTGCTCTTCAAGGTGGAGGACGCCCCCGAGGTCGACGAGGCCTTCCGCCAGCTGGAGCAAGAGACGGGAAAGGCCGCCGATCGCGCAAGGGAGCGGCTCTCCGAGATCGCCGAGAGGCGCCAGGCGCCCGAGCGGCTGGCGGAGCGCGCCGAGCGGGCGCGCGAGGCGTCGAGGGCCCACAGCCAGGGCATCGGCCGGGACCGCGGCCCGCGCCAGATCGAGGGGCCCGAGAGATGAGGTGGCAGGCGGCGGCCGCGCTGGCCGCGGCGGCGT
>ENA-ORUF01003335-ORUF01003335.1-human-gut-metagenome-genome-assembly--contig:-NODE-3335-length-11808-cov-7.954224_pt1 | contig 11808 bp, 9 predicted proteins | sample MGYA00242077_ERZ509203 | MGnify/ENA primary metagenome ERZ509203 (study PRJEB26280, sample SAMEA2338834) | human gut metagenome | biome: human gut; feature: human-associated habitat; material: faeces...
CACCAAACAATGAAAATCCGAACCTTTTCTCGATAGGAGAAGGGTTCGGATTTTTGTTTTATTGGCTCATGGATCGTGCCGGAATTTACGGCTCATGCAAGACTTTCAATGACCTTGGCACATTTTTCGATGCCGATGACCCCGCTGTCCAGCGCAATATGATAGTTGGCGGCATGATGATGCGTTTTTCCATTAGACTTCTCCTTTCTGGCTCAGTTCACGGTAGGTTTTGCAGATCAGATAGCCTGCAATCAGGAAGGTGAGGATATCCGACATGGGCATGGAGTACAGCACACCGTCCAGCCCAAAGAACCGGGGCAGAAGCAGGGCAAAGCCCACGCCGAACACCACCTCACGCACCATGGACAGGGCGGTGGATTCCGCCGCCTTGCCCATGGCCTGCAAAAAGATGAAGCACGCCTTGTTGACACAGGCCAGAATGATCATGCACAGGTAGATGCGGAAGGACTTCACGGCAAAATCGGTGTAGTAAACGCTCTCGTTGGCGGCACCAAACAGGGCGATGAGCTGCCGGGGAAGCAGCTCCACCAGCACCAGTGCAACGGCACCCACGGTGGCTTCTGCCAGCAGCAGTTTCGTGAACAGCTCCTTCACACGGGCGGGCTTTTTGGCACCCATGTTGAAGCCCACCACGGGGATGCAGCCAGCCGCTATGCCTACCACGATGGAGATGACGATCTGGAAGAACTTCATCACGATGCCCACCACGGCCATGGGAATCTGGGCGTACTGCTCCTGCCCGAACACGGCATCCAGTGCGCCGTATTTGCGGATCATGTTGTTGATGGCTGCCATTGCCGCCACAAGGCTGATCTGGGACAGAAAGCTGGTCATGCCAAGGGTCAGGGTACGGCCGCAGATGGAGCCTTTCAGCCGGTAGTCGCCCTTTTCAGGGCGAATGATCTTCATGTGCAGCAGATACCACACTGCCAGCGCTGCCGTGACCAGCTGACCGATGACGGTAGCCACCGCTGCGCCCATCATGCCCCAGCGGAAGCCGAAAATAAAAACAGGGTCCAGAATGATGTTCAGCACCGCACCTGCAAGGGTGGAGATCATGGCAAAACGGGGGTTGCCATCCGCGCGGATGATGGGATTCATGGCCTGCCCGAACATATAAAAGGGCACGCCCAGCGTGATATAAAAGAAATACTCCTGGGAGTGGTGGTAGGTCTCGGCATTGACCGTTCCGCCGAACATGGCAAGAATGGTGTCCGCAAAAACCAGATAGAGCGCGGCCAGCACAATGCTGCTGACCAGACACATCACCACCGCATTGCCGACGCTCCGCTTTGCCTTGGGGACTTCGTTCTGCCCAAGGCTGATGCTGACGAAGGCGCAGCAGCCATCACCGATCATGACTGCGATTGCCAGCGCCACCACCGTCAAGGGGAAAACGACCGTATTGGCGGCGTTGCCGTAGGAGCCAAGATAGCTGGCGTTTGCAATAAAGATCTGGTCCACGATGTTATACAGTGCGCCGACCAGCAGCGAAATAATGCACGGGATCGCATACTTCTGCATCAGCTTGCCGATGCGTTCCGTGCCGAGAAACTGATTAGAACTTTCCATGGGATTCACCTTACCTTTCCATTTTGGGGCAAATAAAAACAACGGGCAGCCCTCATGCAACCGGTTTTACGCATGAGTGCTACTCGTTGTACGAAATCATTATAGCCTGCCTGTCTGGAATTTGCAAAGGCAGTTTTGCACAAGAATTGTACTGGCCATTCTGCGCAGATTGCACGAGGAAAACTTTGTGGAAGATGCCCTTTGAAGCCCACCAACCTACCGTGGTACAATAAAGTAAAGAGTAAAATTACGCTGGAAAGTCTGTTTTTGCAGCCTTTTCATACAAGGGAAAGAGGCAATACCATGTCACGGTTTCAAGCGGGGGCGCTGGTGGTTTACGGAAATCTGGGAGTGCACGAGGTGGAAGGCGTCGGGCTGCGGCGCTTTTGCGATGAGTCCGCCAGAGAGTATTACACCCTCCGGCCCTATTTTTCGGATTCCCACGACCGCAGCTATATCCCCACGGAAAAGGAAGCGGCACTGCGCCCGGTGACCACGGCACAGCAGGCGGAAGCCGACCTTGCACGCATCAAAGCGGAGAAGCTGCCTATCCCGGCGGAGGTACAGACAGCGCTGGCAGAACATTATCAGGCACTGCTGCACACCAATGATTTTTACCAGTACCTGACCCTGTTCAAGGAGCTGGGGCAAAAGCAGACCCAGCAGCAAAGCCGCGGCCGGAAGATCAACGCTATGGATGCCTACTTCTACCAGATGGTAGAGCGTGTCCTGCGGGAGGAGCTGGCGGTGGCGTTTGGGGAATCGCAGCAGGAAGCCGGCAGGCGGCTGCTGGAGGTTTTGCGCTAAAGCCCCATGGTGATTTTTACCAACAAATGCAAAGGCTCTTTTTGTTCGGAGCAACTTTGTAGGAATCAACAAAGAAGGGTGGTTTGCCATGTAAAACCTTCGTGGGAGTTTGCCACTTGAAACCCATCAATGCCTTATGATATAATCCCTCCAGCAGAACGCGCTGTGTGTGAACACGTAAGACCAGTTTCTTCACACACAGGCGTTCTCTTTTTATTTTCAAAAAGTTAGTTTGCACTAATCTTGAGGAGGGCTTTTCATTCGTAATCATCGTTCCACTGTTTTTCTCGGCGTTCTGCTGATGATTCTTTCAGTTTGTTCTTTGTTTGTCGGGGTGCTGGATATCCGGCCTTCTGACCTGCTTATAGGCAGCGTGGAAACATGGGAGATCTTTCTGATCTCCCGCCTGCCGCGTCTGCTTGCCATCCTCTGCACAGGCATCGGCATGAGCGTGGCGGGGCTTATCATGCAGCAGCTCTGCATGAACAAGTTTGTTTCGCCCACCACAGGCGCAACGATCTCTTCTGCGCAGTTTGGCATTCTGCTGGCTTTGCTGTTTGCACCGGGTTCTACCCTGTGGGGACGTGCTGCCTTTTCCTTCGTTTGTGCTGTTCTGGGCACATGGGTTTTTGTCTGGTTCATCCAGCGTATCCAGTTCAAAGATGTTGTCATGGTCCCGCTGGTCGGCATCATGTTCTCCAACATCGTAATGGGCGTTACCAATTATCTTGCCTACAAATATGAAATGACACAGGCTCTTTCCAGCTGGCTGGTCGGCCATTTTTCCACCGTCATTCGTGGGCGGTATGAGCTTGTCTGGCTGACGGTACCGCTGGTGGTTCTGGCATTTGTATTTGCCAACCACTTCAATATCGTGGGCATGGGAAAAGACTTTTCTCAGAACCTCGGCGTTCCGTATGATCTGGTGCTGTTTATGGGTCTGACCATTGCTGCCATGATCACGGCATCCGTTGTTGTCGTGGTCGGCTCAATCTCCTACATCGGCCTCACCGTGCCCAATATCGTAACAATGTTCAAGGGTGACCAGATCCGCGGAACGCTGGTGGATACCGCTCTGTTTGGCGCTGTGTTCGTGCTGGTCTGCGATATGATCGGGCGGGTTGTGATCTATCCCTACGAGCTGCCCATCGAGCTGATCGTTGGCGTCATCGGCAGTATCCTGTTTGTCGGTCTGCTGCTGTATCGGCTTCGGCATGGACGCAAGGCAGTCCGGCTGGGCAAAGCTGCCAAGAAAACCGGAGGTGCAGCATGAAAACGCACAAAAACCATCTGCACCTGCTGATCCTTCTGCTTCTTGTTCTGCTGGCCTGCGTAGGCTATATGACAGTGGGTGTCCATTTTGAAAACCAAAAATTATTTGCCTACGCCATGCGCATCCGCACGCCCAAGCTGATCGCCATGCTCATCACGGCATTTGCCATCGGAAGTGCCTCCATCGTGTTTCAGTCCATCATCAACAACACCATCGTCACGCCTTGCCTGCTGGGTATGGATCAGCTTTATTCGCTGATCCACACGGCGGTGTTCTTTGTGGCGGGTTCGGGCAGCTTTCTGGCGGTCAATGCCAACGCAGCCTTTGCGGTAGACCTTGCCATTATGGGCGCTGTTGCCACCGTGATCTACAGCTATCTGTTCCGGAAAACGAACCACAATGTTCTGTACGTCCTGCTCATCGGCACGGTGCTGACCTCGTTCTTTTCCAGCATCCAGACGACTTTGACCCGTGTGATGGACCCCAACGAGTACGACACGCTGCTGACGGATCTGGTCGCCAGCTTTTCCAATGTCAATTCGGCGATTCTGGTACTGTCCGTTGCGGTTCTGGCGCTGGTCGCCTTTGCCTTCCGGAAAGAGCTTGCGCTGCTGGACGTTCTGACACTGGGCAAAGATCAGGCAATCAATCTGGGTGTAGATTACGACCGCTGCATCCGCCGGCTGCTGCTGGGGGTCACACTGTACATTGCAACAGCCACCGCTATGGTCGGGCCGCTGGCATTTCTGGGACTTATCATTGCCAACCTTTCCCGGCAGTTCCTGCGCACCTACCGGCACAGCCAGCTCATCACCGGCTCTGTTTTGTTCGGTATGGTCGTTCTGATCGGCGGACAGCTTCTGGTGGAACGGGTGTTCGTTTACTCGGTTCCGGTCAGCGTGTTCATCACCGTGGGCGGCGGCGTGTATTTCCTGTATCTGCTGCTCACCCAGAGAAAGGCATAACACCATGTTTGTAAAAGAAATCACCAAACGCTACGATGGCAAAGCCGTTGTCGATGGCGTGAGTTTTGAGATTCCGAAAGGCAAAGTCCTTTCCCTTATCGGTCCGAACGGCGCAGGAAAATCCACCGTGATGGGAATGCTGTCCCGGCTGATTACACGGGACAGCGGTCTTGTGGATTTTGAGGGGACGGAGATCACACGCTGGAAAAGCCGGGAGCTGAGCAAGCGGCTCGCCATCCTGACCCAAGCCAACAATGTTCAGATGAAGCTGACTGTCCGGGAACTGGTTGCGTTTGGCCGCTTTCCGTACTCCGGCGGGCGGCTGACCCAAGAGGACAACGAGATCATTGACCGTGCCATCGCCTACATGGAACTGGGCGATTTTGAGGAGCAGTTCATCGATGAACTGTCCGGCGGTCAGCGGCAGCGTGCCTATATAGCCATGGTCATTGCACAGGACACGGAATATATCCTGCTGGATGAACCGACCAACAATCTGGATATTTACCACGCAACCAACCTCATGCGCATCGTCCGCCGCCTGTGCGATGAGCTGGGCAAAACGGTGATCCTTGTTCTGCACGAGATCAACTATGCTGCGTTTTATTCCGACTACATCTGTGCCTTTGTGGATGGAAAAATCGCAAAGTTTGGCACCGTGCAGGAAGTGATCACCAAAGAAAACCTGTCCGATATCTACAAGGTAGACTTTGAGATCATGCAGATCGAAGGCAAGCCTTTGTCGATATATTATTGATTTCAGTACTTTTTAAAAAGGAGCATTCTTATGAAGAAAATTTCTCGTCGTTCGTTTTTGACCGCTATGGCCGCTGTGAGTGCAGCGGGTGTTCTCGCCGCCTGCGGCGCTTCCTCCTCCACGGCAAGCTCCGTGGCATCCTCTGTGGCAGCATCCAGCGAAGCTACCACTTCCTCGGAAGCGGTGCCGGAGTCGGTGACTATCAAGGCGTTCAACGGTGCAAAGGAACTGGTAGATGTGGAAGTGCCCTTTGACCCGCAGCGCATTGCAATCCTCGAACTTGCTTCTCTGGACATTCTGGATGAACTGGGCGTTGGCGACCGTGTGGTCGGCACGGCATCCACCTCTCTGGACTATCTTCAGAGCTATGTCACCAATGACAGTATTGCGAACCTTGGCAACATCAAGGAAGCCGATATGGAAGCAGTCATGGCCTGTGAGCCGGACATCATCTTTATCGGCGGACGCCTGTCCAAATCCTATGATGCTCTGTGCGAGATCGCACCCGTTGTTTTCCTTTCGACCGACGCCGAAAAGGGTGTTGTGGAAAGCACCCGTGAAAACGCCATGACCATCGCTTCCATCTTTGGTCTGGAAGACCATGTGGAAGCTTTGATGGCGGATTTTGACAGCCGCATCGACGCCCTGAAAGCCTTTGCAGAGGGCAAGACTGCCATCGTTGGTATGACCACCAGCGGCAGCTTCAATGTTCTGGGCAACGATGGCCGCTGCTCCATCATCGGCAAGGAGATCGGCTTTGAGAACATCGGCGTAGATGCCAATATTGACACCTCGACCCACGGCAACGAGGCTTCCTTTGAATTCATTGTGGACAAGAACCCCGACTACATCTTCGCAATGGATCGTGATGCAGCCATTGGCACCGATGGCGCACAGATGGCACAGGAGATCCTGGAAAACGAGCTGGTCAAGAGCACGGATGCTTACAAGAACGGCCACGTCGTTTATCTGGCACACCCGAATGTCTGGTACACCGCAGAGGGCGGCATTCAGGCACTGAGCGAAATGCTGAGTGATCTGGAAAACGCACTGCTGTGATTTTTTCGCAAGTTAAGAAAATAGTGCAACACGAAAACAGCATATTTGCGATATGCAATCCAACGATGTTGCAAACGATCAAAAGTTGGATTGCGATGGCTGCTGCGGTTCCGCAAGCTGGATATGCGCCTGAAAGACCAGCGGCAGGCGCTGGTGGATACCTTCATCAATGCGATTTACCTGTATGACGATAAGGTTTTGATAACCTTCAATTATAAAGAAGGAACACAGACCGTCACCTTTGGAGAAGCGGCAAAAGCCGCATCAAAGGGAAATGGTTCGGATTTGGATTGCATTCCTGCACCACAAGAAAGACAGCTTTTGATAGCTGTCTTTTTTGTTTTATCCCGCAATTCCGTTTAACAGCACCGGCGGGGCAGAGAACTTGAACGAGATGTGACAAAAGGGGAGTACCGGCAGAGCTGCCGGGTGCCGCGCCCCGTTGCACAGACCCGTTCAAATCTTTCTCTGCACTGGACAATCACCCCCTGTTCGCGGTATACTGAAAGCTGAATGAATGCAGAAAAACGAGGTCGCAGCATGGTGGAACAGGCAAACGAACTGATATTGGATATCTTGCCCCTTTCGGCACAGACGGCACGGCTGGTGCGGGTGTACGGCACAGCGCCCTGCGTGGCGCTGCCGGGCACTCTGCCCGCCCCGGCGGGCGGCAGTTTTGCCCTGACCGAGCTGGGCGACTACTGCTTCTCGGAAAAGCCCCGCAGCCTGCCTGCGGCGGATGCCCTGTGCCGGTACGCAGTAAGTGCGGACGGCACGGTGCGGCTGACCCGGGCGTTCGGGCAGGCGATGGGGCAAAAGCCCGCCCGCCGGTACGATTTTGATCTCGATGCCCCGGCTGCGGACGAAATGGAACTGCACCCGGTGTGCGGCAGCTTTCTGGAAGAAGCCACCCTGCCGGACAGCGTACAGGTCATCGGCAGCTGCGCCTTTTACAACTGCCGCAGCCTGCGCCTGCTCACGGTGGGCAGCGGGGGACTTACCGTGGGCAGCGATGTGTTTTTGAACTGCTTTGCGCTGGAGACCCTGCGGGTGCAGGCCGCACCGGAGCAGCCCACCGGGCTGTTTGCGCTGGTGAACAACATCACCGAGGCCGTGCAGGCGCAGTTCTGGCCCGCCGATGCCCCCGCGCCGCTGGCGGCGCTGTGGTACCCCGCCTACTGGGAGGATATCGAGGAGACCCCCGCCCACATCCTGCTGCACACCTTTTCCGGGCAGGGATACCATTACAGACAGTGTTTTCTCGACAATAAATTCCTCCCCGCAGAATATGATGCCATCTTCCCGCAGGGGCACGATGCCGATGACGCCGCCGTTATGGCCATGCTCTGCTTTGCCCGCCTGTGGTACCCGTGGCAGCTGACCGAAGCTGTCGCCGGGCACTACCGGGCGTTTCTGGCAGCCAACACCGACCGGGTGTTCGCCCGCCTTTTAAAGGCGCAGGACACCGACAGCATCCGCGCCCTGCTGGCGCTGGACGTGCTGGATAAAGCCGCTTTTGCATCTGCCGCCGCCCTTGCCGCCAAGGCAGAGAACGCCGCTGCTGCCGCCCTGTTGGCAGATGCGGAGCACAAAAAATATGCTCCCCAGTCCAAAAAGCAGCGGTACGATTTTGATTTTTGAGAGGTGACCACACGTTGCCAAAAGAAAAATTTTTCGACCCCCGCAAGCCCTTCCAATCCCAGCGGCCGGAGACCCACGAGGAGTGGCAGGCGCGCATGGGCGGTGAGGTACTGGCGGTGGTGCGCAGCGGGCTGTATCTGGACTTCCGGTTTCTGGATATGGCACTCAGCGCCCTGAACCCCGCCTCGGACGAGCGCTGCCGGGTGTTGGCTACGGACGGCCAGACCCTGTATTACCAGCCGCAGCGCCTGCTGCAGCTCTATCAGGAGAACCCGAAATATCTCAACCGGTTGTATCTGCACACCATCTTCCACTGCATATTCCGGCATTTGTGGCTGAAAGGCCGCCGAGAGCCGCAGCTGTGGAGCCTTGCGTGCGATATCGCGGTGGAAAACGTCATTGACAGCTTACAGCGCAAAAGCGTGATGCGCCCGCTGACCTATGTGCGGCAGAACGCCTACCGGCAGATCACCGCTGAGGAAAAGGTGGTGGCAGCAGCGCCGGTGTACCGCTGGCTCACCCGGCAGACGCCCGGCGTGCTGCGGCAGCTGGAGCGGGAGTTCGTCACCGATGACCACCGCCTGTGGCCGAAGGATGCCCCGGAGCAGCCCCAGCAGATGCCCACCCCTCTGCCGCAGAAAACGTGGCAGAAGATCGGGGAGCGGATGCAGACTGAGCTGGACCTGCGGGACAAGGAGGCAGGTGAGGGCACCGATGCCTTGAAGCAGCAGGTGAAGGCTGCCAACCGCAGCCGCCGCAGCTACAAGGACTTTCTGCGCCGGTTCTGCGTCCTGCGCGAGGAGGTAAAACTGGACCCGGACGAGTTCGACCTGAACTTCTACACCTATGGCCTTTCGGTGTACGGCAACCTGCCCCTGATCGAGCCGCTGGAAAGTCGGGAAAGCAAAAAAATTGAGGAGCTGGCATTGGTCATTGATACCAGCTACTCCACCTCCGGCGAGCTGGTGCGCGCCTTTCTGGCCGAGACCTACACCCTGCTGAAGGGGCGGGAGAACTTTTTCCACCGCATGAATTTGCACCTCATTCAGGCCGACAACGCCGTGCGGCAGGATATCCTCATCCGCAACGAGGATGAACTCATCCACGCCATGAACCACTTTGAGCTGCGGGGCGGCGGCGGAACGGACTTCCGCCCGGCCTTTGCATATGTGGATCAGCTTTGCGCCGAAAAGAAGTTTTCGAACCTGCGCGGCCTGCTGTACTTCACCGACGGCATGGGCACCTACCCGGCGCGGCGTCCCGGCTACGATACTGCCTTCCTGTTTTTGGGGGAGAGGTTCGATGACGCCAACGTGCCGCCGTGGGCGATGAAGGTGGTACTGGACGAAGAAGAATTTACCGGTGCGGCAGCCCGCCCGGCCAGCGCCCTTGCGGACGCTCTGGCCGAAGAGGATGACCTGTACCGCGAACTGAACAACTCCTGACAAGAGGGGAAATCATTATGAATATCAAACGTGCCAAAGAAGAGATCGAGCATACCGTAAAAGCCTACCTTGCTAAGGATGCGCTGGGCGAATACGCCATTCCCGCCATCCGGCAGCGCCCCATCCTGCTGATGGGCCCTCCGGGCATTGGCAAAACGCAGGTGATGGAGCAGGTGGCCCGGGAGTGCGGGGTGGCACTGGTGGCCTACACCATCACCCACCACACCCGCCAGAGCGCCGTGGGTCTGCCCTTTATCCGGCAGCGCCACTACGGCGATAAGGACGTATCGGTGACCGAATACACCATGAGCGAGATCATTGCAAGCATCTACGCCAAAATGGAGGCCACCGGCCTTTCGGAGGGCATTCTGTTCATCGACGAGATCAACTGCGTGTCCGAGACGCTTGCCCCCACCATGCTGCAATTTTTGCAGTGCAAGACCTTTGGCAATCAGGCCGTGCCTGCGGGCTGGGTCATCGTGGCGGCAGGCAACCCGCCGGAGTACAACAAATCCGTCCGGGATTTTGACATCGTAACCCTTGACCGCGTGCGCCGCATGGATATCGAGCCCGACCTGCCGGTGTGGAAGGACTACGCCCGCGCTGCGCATATCCACAGCGCCATCCTGAGTTATCTGGAACTGCATCCCCAGAACTTCTACCAGATCAACGCGGACGTGGACGGCACCCAGTTCGTCACCGCCCGCGGCTGGGAGGATCTTTCCAACCTGCTGGACACTTACGAAACGCTGGGCTTGCAGGCGGACGAGGAACTGATCCGGGAATACATCCAGCACCCGAAGATCGCCGAGGACTTTTCGGCTTATCTGGACCTGTACTACAAGTACCGGGACGACTACGGCGTGGAGGAAATTCTTGCCGGGCAGGCAAAGCCTGCCGTGTTCGCACGGCTGCTGCAGGCTCCCTTTGACGAGCGGCTCAGCCTTGTCAGTCTGCTGCTGGCGGGGCTGGACACCCGTTTTACCGCCTCTTTGCAGACGGATGCCGTGGCCGATGCCTGCTACGCCTTTTTGCGGGAGACCAAAAAGGCACTGGCTACCCTGCCGGAGGATATCCCGGACGGCTCTGCAGAGCTGTTCAGCCAGCAGATCAAGGACTACGAAGCCGAGACCCAGCAAAAGCGCGATGCCGGGCTGCTGGGCAAGGCAGAGCTGACCAACCGCCTGCAGGTGCAGGCTGCGCTGCACCAGTGGGAGGGCAAACTGCGCCGCGCCAACGCCGCCGGTACGCAGGAGGCCTTTGACCTGCTGCGCGGTCAGTTCCGTGCGCTGGCAGACCAGCGCGAAGCCACGCAAAAGACCGCCGCTGCTGCGCTGGAAGCCGCTTTCGACTTTATGGAGCAGGCCTTTGCGGAAAGTCAGGAGATGGTGGTGTTCGTCACCGAACTTACGGTGAACCCCGCCTCTCACCAGTTCCTCACCGAGAACGGCTGCGAACGGTATTTCAAGTACAACAAGGACTTGCTGCTGGATCACCGCAAGGCCGCTTTGCAGCAGGAGCTTGCCGCCGAGCAGCGCCGCCACGGCGGGGTGTAAGGCACGGAAAACGATTGAATTTTTGAACCCCTTTTCTCACAAGTTGGAACGAAAAAAAGGACACCGCACGAAGCGGTGTCCTCTTTTTTGCTTAGGATACTGTCAGAATCAGTTGCCGCAGCTCTCGCAGTGCTCGCAATCCTCTTCCAGCTTGCCCACGATGGGCTCCGGATCGATGCCCTGACGGCGGTAGTAGTCGGACAGAGCAGCCTTGACGGCCTGCTCGGCAAGAACAGAGCAGTGCACCTTGACCGGGGGCAGACCTTCCAGAGCCTCCACAACGGCCTTGTTGGTCAGCTTCAGCGCCTCATCCACGGTCTTGCCCTTGATCAGGTCGGTGGCCATGCTGCTGGTGGCAATGGCTGCGCCGCAGCCAAAGGTGAGGAACTTGACGTCCACGATCACATTGTTCTCAATTTTCAGGTACATGCGCATGATGTCGCCGCACTTGGGATTGCCCACTTCACCCACGCCGTTTGCATCGGGCAGCTCACCTACGTTGTGCGGATTTGCGAAATGCTCCATGACCTTGGCACTATACATACTTGCCATAATTACTGCTCTCCCTTCAGGCTGAACTGGCGGGCCTTGTTCTGACCCTGCAGCCACATACAACTCATAGCGCGGCGGCGGGGAATGACCTCCTCCAGCACGTCACACAGATATTTTGCTTCTTCCATGGTGTTCTGCGGGCCAAAGGTGAACCGCATGG
>ENA-ORUF01003343-ORUF01003343.1-human-gut-metagenome-genome-assembly--contig:-NODE-3343-length-11779-cov-3.259297_pt1 | contig 11779 bp, 10 predicted proteins | sample MGYA00242077_ERZ509203 | MGnify/ENA primary metagenome ERZ509203 (study PRJEB26280, sample SAMEA2338834) | human gut metagenome | biome: human gut; feature: human-associated habitat; material: faeces...
CGGCACCCCTCCCGTCAGATACCTACCCTGTGTAGTCCCTTGTAAACTGTACTTTCGTATGCGATAAACTATTGATGTCATTCAGGCTCATTCTGAATGTCCTCCTTTTGCTTTTTAGATGCAGTTGGCAGACCGCACCTTTATTATAGCAAAAGGAGTTTTTATTTTTACATCATCGGCAATAGCCTTTTTTTGAACCACTCGCCCAGCGAGTGGTTTTGCTATACAAAAAGAGTGAGAGGTTTTAAGCCTCTCACTCTTTGGTTCGTATGCACTGTAGGATGTCGAGCGCATCATAGCAGATATGCTGCCCAATTCACACTACAATTTCCGCGCGGCTGCCGCCTGCGCGGTCTTTTTTGATCACGATCTGCTTATCGATCTTCTCTTTCAATTCGCCCACATGAGAAATGATGCCCACCAGACGGCGGCCCTCGCTCAGTTCGCTGAGAACCCGCAGGGCCTGCTGGAGGGAGTCCTCGTCCAAAGAGCCAAATCCCTCATCCACAAACATGGTATCCAGCTGGACGCCGCCTGCGGCAGATTGTATCTCGTCTGCCAGTCCCAGCGCCAGGGAGAGAAACGCCTTGAAAGACTCGCCGCCGGAGAGGGTCTTTACGCTGCGGAGTGAGCCATTGTAATGATCAATGACATCCAGTTCCAGACCGCTCTGGCTACGGTTGTTGTCCGCCTCCACCCGGCGGCGCAGCTCGTACTGTCCGCCGGACATCATCATGAAGCGGGTGTTCGCCCGAATCAGGATACGGTCGAAGTAGGTCATCTGAGCGAAGGTCTCCAGCATGATCTTCTCTCTGCCAGTGATCGTACCATTGGCTGTATTGGAAAGAGAGCGCAGCCACATGAGCCTGGCCTCTTTGTCCTCCAGTGCCTTGCTCTGCCGGTTCAAACCGTCCAACGCATCCCGGTTGCGTGCCAGGCGGGTATGGACCGCCTGTTCTTCCTGACTCAGAGCGGTCAGTTCCGCCTTCAGTTCCGTCTGCCGGCGCTCCAAAGTCTCAAGTTCCTCAGTTCCAGTCCCACCGGCCAGCAGCTCGGACAGGGTCCTGATCCGCCCCTCAGCTGCACTGCGCTGCTGCGTTAGCTTCTTGACCGACTGCTCTGCAGATGCCAGCAATTCCCGATACATGGACACCTGCTCATTCCAGTTCTCGATGGCTTTTTCAGCAGCCTGCCGGTTCTTGTACTTCAGCTGCGCTCCCTGCTGGGCGATCTGCTCGGTCATGGACTGAGACTGGATCTCCAGCTTGGTAATTTCAGTCTGGGCCGTCTGGAGTTCCTCCACCTGCTGATGGACAGATGCCTCGCCCTCCGGGATCCTTGCCCGCAGTGCTTCTGCCCGCTTGGCCCGCTCCTGTGCGGAGCTATAAGCCGAGCGAAGGTTATCCAGAATATCTTTCAGAGCCTCCTGGGCTTTTGTCAGGGCGGCAGGCAGCGATTCCACGGTCCCATGGCCCAACAGCGACTCTGCGGCGGCCAGAAGAGCCGCTGCATTCTCATCCCGTCTGACCTTCAGTTCCCGGGCAGACTGACCGGCCTCCTGCTCCGCCCTGCGGGCATCCTCTGCATGGGCCTGCGCCTGCTCCAGTTCCTCTTCACTTGGTACATCCCGGGCCAGAGGGGCAGGAGCGGGATGCTCTACCGAGCCGCATACTGGGCATGGACTACCAGTCTGGAGTTTTTCGGCCAACAGTCCAGCCTGACCCGCAAGGAAGGCACTGTTCTTCTCCCGCCAGTCATCCTCACAGGCCTTCGCCTGTACAGCAGCGGTCTGATAGTCCTCAAAGGCAACCCGGAACTGCGTTCCCAGTTTCTCCAGCGCACGCAATTCCATTGCCAAATCTGCCAGCTTCTCTTCCTGTTCCTCCTGCTTTTCCAACTCATGCTGAATGGTTACAGCCTCCACATCTGCTGTGTTCAGTTCCTGCAGTTCCGCTTTTCCTGCGGTCAGCTGCTCCTGCAGTTCAGAGAGCTTCGCCTGTGCGGTGGCGGCATCCTTCTTGCGCCTCTCCAGCTGTCCAGACAAGCGCGCCCGTTCCTGACGGAGCTGTTCCAGGGCGTCGTACTGGGGCACCTGCTCACGCAGTGCGGCCGCCTGCGCTTTCAAGTCTTCTGCCTCTGGCTCCTGAGCCTTCCGCTCTGCAAGTGTCTGTTCCGCTGCCTCCACCTCAGGTATCAGTGCAGCCAGTTCCATCCGGGTTTTCTCCAGCACCTTCCGATTTTCCTGATCTGTCCGTCCTTTCGAGATCTTCTGGGCTAGGATGCTGTTTTCCTCCTCCAGGTCTAAGCGTTTTGACACCAGAGCTGCCTGATGCGTCCTGTCGTCCTCCAATAGGCCCTCCAGCAGGACTTTGATCTCCTCCACCGGCAGCCCACTGACCGGTACAGTCCCCTCTTGGCAGACGATCCCATCTGCATACTGCAGAATACTGTCCCGCAGTTTGCCGCACTCCTTGCTCAGAGCCGCAGCATCGTCCCGCAGCCGATACTGAAGTCTCTGATAGCGGGAAGTATTGAAAATTTTTCGGAAAATATCGATACGCTGATCGGTGGAGGCCAAAAGCAGCTTTAAAAAGTCACCTTGGGCGATCATAGCCACCTGGGTGAACTGATCCCGCCCAATGCCGAGGATATCCTCCACAGTCTGGTTGACCTCCCGAACCTTGGTGATGATACGCCCGTCCGGGCAGTGGAGCTCGGCATCTGCTTTTTGGGTGGTGAAACCGCCGCCCCGTTTGGCGGGGCGCTCATACTCCGGATTGCGCCGGATGATATAGTGTTCGCCCCGACACTGAAACTCAAGTTCCACAAAGGTAGGTGTCTCCGCTTCCGCATATTTGCTGCGGAACATATTCGGCTCCCGTGTCTCGCCGCTGGGTTCTCCGTACAGTGCGTACGCGATGGCATCAAAAAGCGTGGTCTTGCCCGCTCCAGTGTCGCCTGTGATAAGATACAGGCCCTGGTCGCCCAGCTTATCCAATTCCAGCGCAGTCTTGCCCGCATATGGTCCGAACGCGGACAACGTCAAATGGATCGGTCTCATACTTCACCCTCCCAGATATCCTCCATAGCTTCCATCAGATAGTTCCGCTGCGTGTCAGACATGGGGCCGTTGTTCTGCTGCTCGTAAAAACGCTCAAACAGTTCCAGCGGAGACTGTTGCTCCACATTCACAGCGTCCAGCATCTGAATGCCGCCTCGAGTTCGGCGGTTGTCATAATCCAGTCGCATCAGGTTAGGATAGATGACCCGCAGCTTGCTGATGGCATCTGGCACATCCTCCTCATCGGTCAGTGTGACCCGAATGTAGGCATCCCGGTCCAGGTCCTGGTAGAACTTCAGCGCGCTGACCTCCAGATAAGTTCCACGCAGTTCGATCAGGTCTCGCTTTGGGATGAGCGGCACGGTACGGAGGGTCAGACTTCCCTTTGCGCCCAGTTCCACCACGGTAACGGACTTCTGGTGCTTCACTTCGGAAAAAGAGTATTTCAGCGGGGTACCGCAATAGCGCACCCGGTTCCCATCCACTGCCTGAGGACCATGGAGATGTCCCAGCGCCACATAGTCGAATGGTTCAAATACCGCCTTGTCCACACTGTCAGTACCGCCCACGGACACCTCCTCCGACTCGCACCGCTCTGAACCGGTGACAAACTGATGGGTGATCAGAACATTACGGTGCAGCATGTCGATGTCCATGTGCCGGACGGCACAGGCGACGGCCTCGGTGTAAGACTCGATTTGCTCCTCCGGAAAGTAGCGGCGGACATGGACGGGTTTCACAAAGGGCAGCATCCACAGATCCACGGGGCCATATTCATCAGAAAGGGTAACGGCCTCCACTGCACCATCATAGACCGAGGTGATATGAATATCGCTTTTTTCCATTAGGCGGGCGGCAAAGGCCAGCCGCTCTGGGGAGTCATGGTTGCCGCTGATCATCAGTACAGGCACGTTTCTTTCGGACAGCTGCACCAGAAAGTCGTCCAGCAGGCTTACCGCTTCGGCAGGCGGTACCGGACGGTCGTAAATATCTCCGGCAATGAGGAGCGCATCTGGCTGTTCTCCATCGATGATGCGCAGAATCTCTTCCAAAATATATCGCTGGTCATCCAACATCGGAAACTCGTTGACCCGCTTACCGATATGCAGGTCAGAGAGATGGATGAATTTCATGGTCATGCCCCTTCCTAAAAATCATGAGATATTTGCCGCAGCTGAACTGGATCTTCCTGACAGTCCTGCTGTGTGTAGACGTCAGACAGTTTCCTGCCTCTGAGCAGTTAACGTTCAGAATGACACTGTGCTTGGAGGAACACTGTGCGACTCCCTTCTCCGGTTTCCTGGAATCCTTGCGCTCATTCCATCGTAGAGCGATAAAAAATAAAAAGGCAGAAGAAGAATCGAACTCTCCTGTCTTTTAAAGTTGCTTTCTCCCGACCAGAATTGTCAAACGGAATTCTTCCCATTTCATACCTTTCGTCGTGATGTGCGCCAGGTTCTTGCCAACGGCCGGTCACAGGTATTTTCCGAACTTATCCATATTATAGCACCAAATTTTTTCTGCAACAAGGCGCGAAATACTGCTTTATACCGTTCGAAATTTGTATTCTGGCCACATACTTTCTTAAAAAGTTTTGAAATGGATTTTTGACTTGGAAAATAAGACTGATTTCAGAACTCCCAAAAATATGAAATGACTGAGCGTTTGAAGTATAAATACCTTCTGCGCCAACGATTTTACAATTTTTTACGATTCAAAACCCATCTACTAATTCATTGGTAAACGATACCCCACATATCACCCCGTCTATTACACGGAATGATATGTGGGGTACCAGTTTCATTCATCTAGCTTCACTTGAAAGCCTCATAGGCAGCCAGCGCTTCCCGGATCGCCGCTTTATCGCTGTCCTTCACCGTAAGATCATGCAAATAATCATCCCCCTCAAAGCGGATAATGGTTTCTGAAGAATTTGCAATTGCCCTCAGCATCTTAAGATCGGAATCAAATGCCTCGACATCAATATATTCCCATACAACGCCACCACCATTATCGTGAACCATATCAAAATACTTGAAACTCTTACTAAAAAGTTCCCCATCAGCCACAACGGTAATATGGTCAAAAAACACCCAATCATCGCCAGTATAGTTAAATACCATACGCATCCAAATCCGATTGGAATCCCGTCCGATATATGGAAGGAGGAAGCACCTCTGATCCGCAACCCAACTGCCATCCGCATAGAACTTCCATGCAGAAGGATAGTAAAAGCTTACGCCTTGTACCTTATCCTCTTCCTTACGCATTTTACTCAGCAGACCCTCTGCCTGTTCTTTTTGTATTGTCTCCAGCATCTTGGATGCTGTTTCTAATTCCCCTGCGTTGGCTACCTTGGCAGCATCCTCATCCGAAAGTTTTTCCAACATATCTTGAGCCGTTCGGATGGTCTCACCGTCCTCTAGTGTCACCTCACCAATGGCACCAATTAACTCGGAAACCTGCTGAACCCGAAGATCGCTGATGGCCGTTTCGGCGGCAGCCAGTTGGTCGGCGTTGGACACGGCGGCCTGCACCTCAGCGGAAGCGCTGTCATAGGCGGCGCGGGCGGCAGAAATGGCATCGCCGCTGTCCAATGTCACGGTGCCGATGGCGTTGATCGTCTCCTCCACGACCAGCGCATCATACGCGGTGCGGGCCTCGGCCAGCTCCCCGGCGCCGTCCACCTGGTCCCGGTCCTCCTGGGACAGAGCCGCCAGCGCACTTTCTGCCTCAGTGATTTTGCTCTCACTGTCCAGTGTTACCTCACCAATGGCGGAAATTTGATCATCTACATTCTGGGCAGCGTCACTTTTTCCACAGGCTGATAGTGAAAATACCATCACCATCATCAGTGTCAATGACAACAATCGTTTCATCTCTTTATCCTCCTGTAACCATCATTTTTTATTTGCAGAGCAGCAAGTCGCTCCAGCAAATGCCGTCAAGCATCTTTCTAAAATAACGTCTTCTCCCCCTCCGCGAAGAGTTTATCATTGATTTCCCCCAGAGATGTCTGGTGGACCAGGCCATAACTGATGATAGCATCCCGCCTAGTGCGAGGATATAACAGGGCATATCCTCCTTGTGTCAGCATACGCTGGGTTTCATCCAGAGTAGTACCCAAACCGATACAAATACACAAAAGACGGTCACGCGATAGATTCCTCCGTCCCGCAAATACCTGATGCAGATAGACCTCACTGATGCAGGCCCGTCGAGCAAGTTCTGCTTTGGTCAGTTCCTTTGTTTTATAAAGTTGTACCAGAAGTTCTGCTATCCCCTTCTCAGAAAAGAAGGGCTCATTTGCATGGAGATATGCTTCAAAATTTGGTTTGCTCATCAGTTCGCCAAGCAAATCGTCAGTCGATTTATCGTTCACGATTCCACTCCCCTTTCCTCAGCATTAGTAAAATCAGGAAAATCTGGGTTGTCCTTTTTGTCCTGGTAGTATATACTTAATTTATAACACTTCTGCACATGAAACAATATGCTGACAGCATAGTATTGAGGTTTTTGGGAAATGTTTTACGACTGGCTGCTCAATGTTCTCCATCAGGAGTACGATTTGGTACATATCATCAAAGAGAGTCCTCGAAGCAGCATCCGTCTGCTCCGTCACCGAAAGACCGGAAAGAGATTCATCCTCCGAAGACTGCATGGTTCCCCGGATGTCTATTGTCAGCTGCTGAAAATCTCCTGTACAAATCTGCCTGACATCTATGAGGTAGCTGCTCAGGACGGCGAAACACTGGTGCTGGAGGAGTATATTGAGGGAGATACCCTGGGACATCTGCTCCAAGGCTCCCTGTTCTCCGTCTGGGAAACCAGGGATATTGTCACTCAGGTTTGTCAGGCCCTCTGGGTCCTCCACTCCATGGGAGCCGTCCACCGGGACATCAAACCTGAAAATATCATCCTTCGGGGGCGGGATGCTGTGCTCATCGACTTTGATGCAGCCCGCATCCACAAGCCAACTTCGGAATCAGATACCCAGGTCCTGGGTACAGTGGGTTTTGCCGCACCAGAGCAGTACGGCATCTCCCAATCTGATCCCCGGGCGGACATCTACTCCCTGGGGGTCCTGATCAATGTGATGCTCACCGGTGAGCATCCGTCCCGTTGTATGGCATCTGGACGGATGGGCCGTATCGTCGAGCGGTGCACCCGTGTCAATCCGGCCAAGCGGTATAAAAATGTTCTGCGTCTGATGGAGGCATTTTGATATGAAAGATCCCAGCACAATTCCAGAGCCGCAAACTCTCTGCCCATTTTGCGGCTCTTCTCTTCCGGACAGAGCAGCTTTCTGCCCTCACTGCGCCCGCAGCATCCGCCCACGGGCGCGGCGGAAAGCACCCCGACCCCTGCGGAAAAAGTTCCTGTATCTCGCATCTCTGCTGGCTGCCGCCGCCATACTGTCGGGGGGCATCTGGCTTTCTACCCGCCCCCAGATCGTGGAGGGGGAGGGCGGCGTATCCTACACCGACGAGGACGGCTCCTACCAGGTGATCGTGGCGAAATCAGACGGCTACTATAAGCCCACAAAGGAGGTGCTTCACCGCGCCGAAGCGGGGCAGGAGTACCGGTTTCCTATGTGCGTCACATTTTACGACAGTAAGACCGGACAGAATGTAAGCCACGCCATGGGGGAGAAGATCACAAGCGCCACAGTTGCCATTGAACCCCAGCAGGAAAGCGGCCATCCCTGGAAGAATACAGAGCCCGCATACAACGCCGCCCGCCCGGGCTGCGCCCTGACCACCCTGATCGACTTCCGGCTGGAGAGCGGTGACGCCCGCCTGACTTGGACCTTGAAGATGAAAAACGGCGACACCCTTCGGATGCACACCGATCTATTCATCGAGGAAATCCCTACCGCCCACTACTATCCGGATGCCACTCCCATGCACACCATGGAAGAGTTGCAAACTCTGGTTGACCATATCAGCGCCACCGTACCTCATGGCACTGTCATCTATATCCATCTGCCAGCAGTGACCTATGAGGGAGATTTGTTCCTAGACGGCCGCTCGCTCAACCTGTTGGGCAGCCAGGAGGGGCGGACCGTCTTTACCGGCAATACCCAGGTCACTGCCGACAGCGGCTTCATCTGCAACTTTGACAGTCTGGATTTCCTCGGGGACGGCAGCGGTATCGGCCTATCTGCCTCCGCCCGGCTTCACTTGACAAACTGTACAATATCCGGCTGGAAAACCGGCGTGCTGGCCTATGGCCGCACTTGGGTCAACTGCATGAACTGTCGTTTTGAGGATAACCAGGTAGGATTCCACTTCAACGCAACAGATGATGCTGTTTCCCACACCACTTACTCAGACAATGAGTTTATCAACAACGGCACCGCAGTCCTGCTGGAGAGTGTCCCCACCGATGTTTCTCTCAAGTTTCCAGGCAGTGTGTTCTCTGGGAACGGCACCGACATTGACAACCGCTGCGATCAGGACCTGGATATTTCCCAGGCAACTTTCCGTTAACTGTCATTGATACATAGCACTGAAACCTTCCAGGTCAAGAACCATTCATTTTAAATCTTATAGATATCAAACAGGAGCGCTGGTATCATATTTTATGATACCAGCGCTCCTGTTTGACATATCATATATATCCACTCACAATTTAATCCAGCCCGTCCGCAATCGCCCGAAAGAATTCAACATGCTTCAGTTCATAGCTTTCTGCCATAAATTCCGGATCTGCATTGACCTTGACGATGATCACCCGTTTTGTCGGATTCACATAGATGAACTGACCATATACACCGATGGCCATGAACTCACCCTGATTTCCCTCTGGAACCCACCATTGATATCCATAGCCAATTGCGTTGTATCCATCCTGGTTGGACCCGGGTTTTGAATAATCTGCACTGATATCCAGGCTATCTCTCACCCACTCCTTGGACAGGATCTGCTCATCTTGATAGACTCCCTCATTCAAATATAGTCTCGCAAGGAAATACTCAGACCACCGTTTGCCAATTCTGTTCCGCTGCTCAGTGTCCAAAATGCATCATGCTCCGCACCGATCCTCTTCCACAGCTTTTCCTCCATATAGGACCCTAAACCCTGACCAGTTGCATTTTTGATGATCTGTCCCAAAATCTCGGTATTGATACTCAAATACCGCCTGTATGTATATGGGGATTCCTGTACTCCATATTGGGCAATCACCTTCATCGCCGGCTTTCCCAGCAGCGTTCGCAGAGAATACCCGCTCATATCAGTATCCTCATTGAAGTCGATGCCGGACGCCATTTGCAGGCAGGCCTTAATTGGGATACTCTCCAACTCTGTCCCAACAAACTCAGGAATATACTTTCCCAAGGGGTCATCAACGCTCTTGATGTCCCCTTCCGATATCGCAATTCCCATCAATGCAGATACAAAGGATTTTCCCATAGAGTTGGAGGAAAAAACCGTGCTGGTATCCCCGCCGGAAAAGTATTCCTCATAGCAGATGGCATCGTCCTTTATAACCAGCATAGCCAATGTCTTAGTCTGTTCTATAAAGAAATCTGTGGGGTAGAAATTACCTCCAAACCAGAACCCTTCTGCCAACGAGGCGTCATCCGCATTCAAAAATTGAAATGGATCATCACTCTTTTCAATTTTGACGGTTGGCTGTATTTCTGGAGTATGCTGAAAGGTATGCGCCAAATTTTCATCTTTAAAGCTGTTCAGAGAAGTATAGAGCAGGGAGAATTTCTTACCTATGCAGAGCCATACTGCACCGATGATAACTGCAATGCAACCAGTTGCTATCCCGCACCATTTCCAAATTTTCATGGATCCTGCCCCCTTCCACATCAAGTATTATGATCCTGTTCCATCTATGATTTTGATTTTGGATAATTTGAAAAACAGATTTCCAAGGGCATACTTCTGCAAACTCATATAGTCCTCTTTGGAAACCATTCCGCCATGGTTCATAATCTCCATATCGCCGCTGACACCAGAAATAAAAATGTCAGCGGAGCTAAATCCGTTCTTAAGATAGAATTTCCGCCGTGCAATTCGCTGATCCCGATTGTCCGCCATATCATCCAAACGTTCAATGAGTAGGACGACCTTCCGATCTGCAAAGTACTGGCAGATATGCTCCATGATATAGCTTCCTGTCCCCTTGCTTCGGATCTTGGAAGATACCGCCAAGTAATCGACCATGACCATATCCTGATATGGGATCAAAACAGCAAATCCCATCAGCTGGTCACCCTCGGCCGCTGTCATGACCACAGCCTTTTTCTTTCTGGCAGAGTGCCGCAAAGCAATATAAGGCTTCCTCTCCCGCTTCGGAAATGCTTCTAGATAGATCTCTTTGATCTGTGTCCACTGATTTTCCTTTGCAACTGTAAATTCCATCATTGTTCCTTCTTTCAATTGATTTTTCCCTTGTCATTGCGTATCATATAATGTACAGTTGCTGTACAGTCAAGGAGAATTTTTATGGAACATAAAAATTATTTATATCCATCGGGTGAATTTGCGAAACTGGTAGGTGTCAACAAGAGGACACTTCATTATTACAATGATATCGGGTTATTCTGTCCAGCTGTCATTGGTGAAAACGGCTATCATTACTACACCTGCTTTCAATTTGCCCCTCTGGAACTGATTCTGACTCTGCGCAAAATTGGCCTGTCGATTGATGAGATCCGTCAGTATGTGAATCGGCCATCGGATAAATCTTTTTCGCAGATGATGACCAAAAAGGTTCAGGTGATCGATGAATCAATCCGCCAGCTTTTATCCGCCCAAGATTTTTTAGCGCAGAAAGCAGAGCGCCTGAAAATCGGAATGGAGGCACAGCATGGACGCATCGAACAATGTACACTGCCTGAAAGAAAAATCATTTTGTCGGCTCCAATTTCAGGAAGGTATGATGAAGCAGATTTCTCTGTTGCAGCGGAGTTCTCTCTGCGATTGAAAAAGCTATTCCATTTGTATGACAGCTTTGGAAGCTGTATTTTTGCGGATTCCATTCAAAACTGTGCATTTAATCATTATGATTCCTTCTTTGCTTACTGCCCAACCGCATCAAACATCTATGACAGAGTTCTGCCGGCTGGCAGTTACCTACGCGCCTTTTGTGTCGGTGAATGGAGCAAACTTCCAGATATCTATCGTTCTATTCTGCTGTATGCTAAGGATCACAATCTGACTATTACCGGTCATGCTTATGAAGAAGGGCTCAACGAAATGGCAATCCAATCTCAGTGTGATTATGTGACGATGATCACGATTGCCTATGAAGAATCATGTTAACCGAACTTCCGCAGCCTGTGCCAGGGGAAATCACGGGTTCTCAGCTAAAGCAAACTAAAACACACAGACGCCAAACTGAGAAGCCGTGGCACCTGTGCACTTACGAAGTTGTCAACCTTTTTGCCCAGGACATCATTATGGATAAAGGAAACATATCCGTTTAGTTCCCTGTGATTTTCAGCACTCCCCTGTAACGACCACCTCCTCAGGAAGTGACTGAACCTCCTGCCCTCATAGTTCCTTGCCACAAAATGATTTGCCCTGGTTGACCAGAAAATTTGGGAGCGACTGCTGGATGGCGGCCGCTCCCCTGCTCTTTGCACTTCCTAATCTAGAGTGCCTTTTCAAATTTTTCTGCTTAACCCGTGTAAAACCGATCCAAATTCACTTCGCAATGTGCTGGCAGAACTGTTTCAGGATCACGGCCACCTGCGCA
>ENA-ORUF01003344-ORUF01003344.1-human-gut-metagenome-genome-assembly--contig:-NODE-3344-length-11774-cov-2.568905_pt1 | contig 11774 bp, 10 predicted proteins | sample MGYA00242077_ERZ509203 | MGnify/ENA primary metagenome ERZ509203 (study PRJEB26280, sample SAMEA2338834) | human gut metagenome | biome: human gut; feature: human-associated habitat; material: faeces...
CTGAAGGATTTATCTGCCCATAAACAATATAATGTGACCGGCTGTTCCCTGCACTCGGATATCTTTCCAGCTTTAGAGAATACAAAGAAGTATCGTTTCATTGAAGTTGATATACGGAATGAAGCGTCCGTAAAAGAGTTGTTCAAAGCAATTTGTCCGGATGTAGTTATCAACTGTTCCGCTTTATCTGTTCCCGATTATTGTGAAACACACCATGAAGAGGCTTACCTCATAAACGTTACCGCGGTAGAACAACTGGCACACCTTTGCAAAGAATACCAAAGCCGTTTCATCCATTTATCCACTGATTTCGTATTTGACGGAAAGATAAATGAAAGAACCGGACAGCTATATACAGAAGAAATACTCCCCGCTCCTGTCAACTATTACGGATTCACCAAATGGAAAGGAGAAGAAAAAGTTGCCGATATTTGTAGTAATTATGCCATTGCACGTGTAGAGATTGTGTATGGAAAAGCACTGCCCGGACAGCATGGAAATATCGTCCAATTAGTAATGAACCGTTTGAAAGCCGGACAAGAGATTCGTGTTGTATCCGACCAATGGCGCACGCCAACTTTTGTAGGAGATCTATCAGACGGGATACGACGCCTGATAGAAAATACGACCAACGGAATCTTTCATATCTGTGGTGACGAATGTTTGACTATTGCAGAAATAGCTTATCAGGTAGCAGACTACATGAAATTAAACCGCACGCTCATTTATCCTGTTACGACAGAAGAAATGCAAGAATCCACTCCCCGCCCGCGTTTTAGCGGAATGAGTATCGAGAAAGCACGAACAATACTCGGATACAATCCGCGAAAACTAAAGGAAGTCCTTCTGGATTGGAACAGCATATAATTATTGCATATTTATTTTGAAAATATACAAAAAGTTCATATCTTTGCACCAAAATTAAGAAGACCAATGATGAATCAGAGATTACAACTACATAACACTGCTTACTTTCTTGCGGAAATCCCCAATTTCTGTAAGTCATGTTGCGTGCATGTACATTGGTTCAGTGGATTCATCTAAATTCCCCTTTCTTTGATTATAGGAGCTACCTGCTGATTCACTCTGTTGCTCACAAGTAGCATTTATCCTGACTTTCAATAAGATAAATTATCTTTTTGGAGAATTATTCGTGTGGCTTATTCAAATGTATAACCTGACCTAAATATATACAATATGTTTTCTATTATATCTACCATGTTTCTAGGAATCGGAATCGGCTATGTATTGCGTAACTGGACTATTTTACAAAAGACAGAAAAGACGATTTCTCTTACAATATTCCTCTTACTCTTTATACTTGGCGTATTTATCGGCTCTAATAGTCTGATAGTAAACAATCTTGGTAAGTTCGGTAAACAAGCAATCATTCTTGCCATATCGGGTGTATTGGGAAGCTTGATTGCTGCCCGGCTGGTTTTACAACTATTCTTCAAGAAAGGAGGCGAACAATGAAAGGAAGTCTGATTGTAATATTATTCTTTTGTGTAGGCTGTATCATGGGAGCTCTCAATAAGTTTCAATTTGACACGCATACTATTTCTATGTACATACTATATGCGCTAATGCTTCAAGTAGGAGTTAGCATCGGTTCCAACAAAAATCTGAAAACAATCATTTCACACCTGCATCCCAAGATGTTACTAATTCCGTTGGGAACTATCATCGGAACATTATTATTCTCTGCTTTGGCAAGCATACTGGTAAGTCAATGGAGCGTGTTCGACTGTATGGCAGTAGGAAGCGGATTTGCCTACTATTCACTCTCTTCCATTCTTATCACCCAGTTCAAAGAACCGTCTATCGGACTGCAACTTGCCACAGAACTAGGCACAATCGCCCTACTGACTAATATCTTCCGTGAAATGATGGCACTTCTCGGCACTCCGCTTATCAAAAAGTATTTCGGGAAATTGGCTCCTATCTCTGCGGCAGGAGTCAATTCCATGGATGTATTATTGCCTTCTATCAGCAGATATTCGGGAAAAGAAATGATTCCGATTGCTATCCTACACGGCATTCTCATTGATATGAGTGTTCCGGTATTCGTTTCTTTCTTCTGCAAATTCTAAGAGCTTCAACGCCTAGCATCATCGGCTGCGAATACAAATCTGATATCGGCATAGGAGACCTCGTCTCCTAACGCCGCTTTTATTCCTGCCACTCCGGAATTCTCGTTCTTTTGCTGATACCGACGAATCTTCTCTATCTTTTCTACAGCTACTACTTGCTCCAATTTAATCTTTCCCATACGAACATAATGTTCTAAGTGCGTAGCAATTGTTCCCGTCACCAAATCACGTGATTTAGCTATCTCCTCCATACTCATTCCCTTACAAAACATCTCATAGCTCATCCGTTTCGTATCTTTCTTCGGTTCCTTTTTTTCTCCCCTCTTACTTTTTTCCGGAAGAAATATCTCTTTGATTTCCGGTCGTTTCACTTGATTCTCCCTCATATACTTACGGACAATCCCCAAAATTTCAAGTCCATATTTCTCCACTCCTTTCGCTCCAAAATAAGGTACAGCTTCCAAAGCTTGCGGAGTATCCGGCAAAAGATTTACAATGCCCATTAATGCTTTCTGTTGCATAATGACATAAGCAGGCATATTGGTTTCACGCGTCTTTTCCGTTCTCCATTCCGATAAAGTGCGATAAAGCTCCGGATGCAGAATATCCGTAGGAACTTCTACTTTTACTTTTGTAAAACTACTACGTGTACGTTCTACCCGTTCTTTTCTCTCTCTCAATGTTTTAGCGGTAGGAGAAGGAGAAGAAGAGTTGTCCTCAAGACTTAACATCACCTTAGCTTTCAATTTCAAATATTCAGCAACAATAAAAGGTTGCACACACATAGCTTTCAATAAGGACTCTTTAATCCACAATGCATCATCCAACGCTTGCAAACGTTCATTCAGTTGTTTCCTCAACTCCCTATTATCAAGAGGTATATTAGTCTTTGCAAACAAAACACGAATAGGTTCCAGCTCTTTATGAAAATACACCGCACCGGAACGAATCCGTTCTTGCAACTCCTGGTCCGAAGCATAATCTTCACTCTCATTAATCAAACGTGTATACTGATTGCGGAAACGGTGAGCAACTTCCACTATCTTTTCCTTAATATGAGGCTCCAATAGCTTATATTCGGTAAGTAATTTAGGGTAAAGTTTATACAAATCTTCATCCAGCATACGAAGCAACCGTTTATAAGCCTGCTCGAGGGAATAGAAGTTAAACAAATCACTCAACAAATCGAAGAAATAAGCCTTCTGCATATCACTTAGCTGCTTGTTTCCCGGTTTATTCCGTTCCACCTCTTTTGTGAAGTTATCAACCACACTGTCACTAATAATAGCCTCCTTACGCAATGGAGACTCCAATACCAAGCCCTCCAAAGTCTTACAACGACTCAAAGCTACATATGTCTGTCCATGCGCAAAGGAATTGCGTGCATCAATAATTGCACGTTCAAATGTCAATCCCTGACTCTTATGTATCGTGATAGCCCATGCCAATCGAATAGGATATTGACGGAATGTTCCTTCTATCACCTCAGTGATTTCCTTCGTTTCCTCATTTAACACATACTTATAGTTTCCCCATTCCTCCGGCAACAACAGAAAATCCTCCTCACTCCCTTTTTCTTTCACATATATCTCAGAATCATTAACGGCTACCACCTCTCCGATCATACCATTATAATACCGTTTTTCCAAAGAAACATCATTTTTGAGAAACATGATCTGGGCACCCTCTTTAATAGTGAGAATTTCATCTGCGGGATATGTATATTCAGGAAAAGTCCCCGTCACTTCAGCTCGAAAATGATAAGGCTTTCCCGGTAGAGAAGCCAATTCACGATCATTTACTTGCTGTGCTTGATTGTTATGTGTTGTCAAACGGATATATCCTTCTTCTTTAGGCGGTTGGAAGCCTTGCTGATATCGCCGATTCAACTCATTCAACACTTCATCATCTGCTTTGTTCTCACGTATTTTATTCAACAGAGAAAGAAAAAAAGTATCGTTCTGACGGTATACCTTTTCCAGTTCAATTGTCATATAGGTCGTTTCTCTCAATGCACGGCTGGCAAAAAAATAAGGCGTTTCGTAATAATTCCTCAACAAACTCCATTCGCTGTCCCTCACAACAGGAGCTAACTGCTGCAAATCTCCAATCATCAACAGTTGTACACCTCCAAAAGGCTTTTCGCGATTGCGATAACGACGTAAAGTCGCATCTACTGCGTCTAGCAAATCCGCACGTACCATACTGATTTCATCAATCACTAATAAATCCATGCTTCGGATAATGTTACGTTTCTCTTGACTGTATCGGTATTGTATTTGCGCAGAGTTAAAAGTCGTTTCCGGCACAAATGGAGCAAAAGATATCTGGAAAAAAGAATGAATCGTCACCCCTCCGGCGTTAATTGCTGCAATACCCGTCGGAGCCAATACGACCATGCGTTTGGGGGTATGCTCTCTCAATCGTTTTAAAAATGTAGTTTTTCCGGTTCCGGCTTTTCCGGTAAGAAACAGGTGTGTGCCTGTATTTTCAATGAACTGCCAAGCAAGTTGTAGTTCAGGATTATTTTCCATGAAAGTATATTATTTTGTGCAAAGGTACGGAAAACTATATAGAGATTGAAATAAAAGTACTAAACTTTTCCGCATAAAATAGTCAAATGAGAATCAGACAAAAAGTCCCGGCTGTTTTTCCCGCTAGAAAGCAACCGGGACGACGGATCAAATTAGAACACTAAGTGATGTGCTATTATGTCCGAAAACTACTTCGTATATTTGTTTTGCTTGAATATAAATAAAAATTCAAGACTATTTCCAACGCAAATATATATATAAATTCCCGTTTTTAAGTTTCACCTTAAAAACGGGATATTGAATCAAAAAATAATGTTATTAATTGTCGTAATTACTGCATCGAACCACCCACAATATCCAGCAATTCGTTCGTAATCGCCTGCTGGCGACTCTTGTTATATTGCTTGGTAAGGTCTTGAATCAATTCGTTGGCATTGTCCGTAGCTACTTGCATTGCTAATGTACGTGCTGCGTGCTCGGAAGCATTAGAATCCACAGCAGCAGTAAAGAGCTTCTGGCTCAATACAGTAGGTATCAAGTCGGCAATCAATTGCTCAGCAGAAGGTTCTACTATATAGTCATTCACAACTTCACGTTCTTCTTCTTTCTGTTTTTCCAGTTCTTTACCTTCTTCTACTGCACGTGTAAGGTCAATAGGCAGATAAGTCTCACGAAGTAGAATCTGCACACCCATTGATTTAAAATGATGATAAATCAATTCCACACGGTCAATTTCTCCCGCCACATACATTTTCATTAGAAGATCCGCCAGGTCGGAAGCTTCTTGATAAGTTGGTTTATCGGAAAGTGTCGGAGGTATTTCCCCCGGCTGGAATCCCATTCTCTTCACAGCTTCCTCCACCTTCTTTCCTATGGGAAAGATCAAAATATTATCCTGTCCCAGCGTACGGTATTCGCTGACGGTTTGCAATAACATCTTTATGACATTTGCATTAAAAGCACCACAAAGTGATGTATTCGAAGAAAAAGCAATAATCGCCACACGCTTCACTTCCCGTGCTCGTATGTAAGGAGACTCTATCGGAAGATCAGCGCTCAAAAAGTTAGTCAGAATCTTGTTCAACTTCTTCTGATAGGGCAACATATTCTCAATGGCTCCTTGTGCCTTATGTAGTTTGGCAGAAGCCACCATCTTCATTGCTGAAGTGATTTTTCGGGTACTTTTGACCGAATTTATTCTGGTTTTTACTTCTTTCAGTGAAGCCATAGTTTTCTTGAATTACAAATATTGTTTAGCGACCATAGCAGCAGTTTCTTCAATAGCCTTAGTCACATTATCATCAATAACACCCGTTCTCAATACATCCAACACATCCTCCTGATGATTCAATTGCAGAGACTCGATGAAACTGCGTTCAAAATCCTGCACGTTGTTCAATGGCACATCACGGAGCAAACCATGTGTACCACAATAGAGGATAGCAATCTGTTGTTCCACAGGCATCGGACTGTATTGCGGCTGAATCAGCAACTGCGCATTCTTACGCCCTTTGTCAATTGTCAATGCCGTAATCGGGTCCATATCACTGCTGAACTTGGAGAATGCTTCCAATTCACGATACTGTGCCTGGTCTATCTTCAATGTTCCTGCCACTTTTTTCATCGCCTTAATCTGAGCATTACCACCTACACGGGATACAGAGATACCGACATTGATAGCCGGGCGGACACCCTGATTGAACAAGTCCGTTTCGAGGAATATCTGTCCGTCGGTGATAGAAATCACGTTCGTTGGAATATAGGCCGAAACGTCTCCTGCCTGCGTCTCAATGATAGGCAAGGCAGTCAGTGAACCACCCCCTTTCACAATACCTTTCAGGCTTTCGGGAAGGTCATTCATCTCGCGCGCCACTTCCTCCTGATTGATAATCTTAGCCGCACGTTCCAACAAGCGGGAATGCAGGTAGAAGATATCACCCGGATAAGCCTCACGTCCGGACGGACGGCGAAGGATCAATGAGACCTCACGATAGGCAACCGCCTGCTTGGAAAGGTCATCATAAACCACTAGCGCGTGACGGCCGGTATCACGGAAATATTCGCCGATAGCAGCCCCTGCAAACGGCGCGTAATACTGTAATGCAGCCGGATCGCCAGCCGTGGCAGCTACCACAACGGTATAATCCATAGCACCATACTCACGGAGCGTATTTACAATAGAAGCCACGGTAGAACCTTTTTGACCGATAGCCACATAAATACAATATACAGGATCCCCTGCCAGGAAGTTGGTACGTTGGTTGATAATCGTATCAATCGCAATGGCCGTCTTTCCTGTCTGACGGTCACCGATAATCAGCTCACGTTGTCCACGCCCAATAGGAATCATGGCATCCACAGCTTTCAGTCCTGTCTGCAACGGCTGGTTGACAGGCTGACGGAAGATTACTCCCGGCGCTTTGCGTTCCAACGGCATTTCATACAAATCACCACCAATTAAGCCTTTACCGTCGAGCGGTTCACCCAGCGGGTCAATGACACGCCCCAACATACCTTCTCCTACGCGGATAGAAGCAATATGCTTGGTACGCTTCACAATAAAGCCTTCCTTGATTCTGTCAGTCGGTCCCAACAACACAGCACCCACGTTGTCCTCTTCAAGGTTCATCACGATAGCCTTAATGCCGTTGTCAAACTCCAGTAACTCGTTAGCCTCGGCATTCCGCAGTCCATAGATACGCACCACACCATCGCTCACCTGAAGCACCGTACCGATTTCGTCAAGCTGCACATGGGTATTAATACCTTCGAGCTGTTTACGCAATATATCGGAAACCTCGCTTACTTTAATATTTTCAGACATTATACAATTCTCCTATTCTTATCAATAAACTGTTGTTTTACTCGCTTCAACTGCGTAGCAATGCTTGCATCCAGTCGATAATCATTAATATCGAAGATGAATCCGCCCTCGATAGACGGATCTACCACAGTCTCCAGTTCCATTTGCGCATGCAGGATATGCGCTGCTGCGGAGCGGATACGGTCTTCCGTCTCCTTGTCCACAGGAACAGCCGTAATCAGTTTGCCTACCCCGATATGCTTTAGTTTCCGGTAAAGATCCAGATACATCAGGCTGATAAACTGTAAATATCCCTCACGCCTGTTTCGCAGTACCAAAGTAATAAAATGGACAAACTCTCTGGTGGATTTACCGTTGCCATCGGCAGCCGTACATACCAACGCCAATTTCTCTTTGGTTGAGATAACAGGGTTATCCAGTGCTTCGCGCAAACCCGGTTGGGCGCAAAAGCAATAAGACAGTGTGAGGAACTCTTGGTAGAGCTTGTCCTCCACTCCTTTCTCCTGTGCGTATTCAATCATCGCTTTGGCATATCGCATTGAGAGTATTCCGACTTCCATTTTCCTTAGTTCTTATTAGGGGTTAATACTTCATCCAGCATACGGTCAATCATGCCCATTTGAGCTTCTTTGTCCTGAAGACTCTTACGGAGCACTTTTTCGGCAATATCGACAGAAAGCACAGCCACCTGACGACGGATGTCACGGATAGCTTCGTCTTTCTCCACCTGGATTTGTTGTCTCACCGCATCCAGTTCCTTCTGTGCGGCTATCTCGGCTTGCTTACGGGCCTCGTGAACAATCTTGTCACGTTCTTCCATTGCTTCCTTCAAGATGCGTCCTTGTTCCTTGTTGGCGGCAGCCACAAGCGCATCGCCCTCCTGCTTTAGTTTGGAGAGCTGTGCGTTGGCTTCTCTTGCCACCTCCAAAGACTGGTCGATATAGACTTTACGGTCTTCCACCATCCTAATGATGATAGGGAAACCGTATTTTGCCAATATCACAAACACAATCCCGAATGCGACAAACATCCAGAACAACAGGCCACTATCAGGTAATAGTAATGACATTTCTTGTAATTTAGAATGATGAATATTGATTTACAGTTTGTCGGTATTCCACCTGCTTAGAGGAAGAACACCAACAGACATACTACTACCGCCAACAAGGCTACACCTTCAATCAAGGCTGCCGCGATAATCATATTCATACGAATGTCACCTGATGCTTCCGGCTGCCGCGCAATAGCTTCCATAGCCGAACCACCAATCTTACCAATACCCAAACCTGCTCCGATTACTGCAAGACCTGCACCGATAGCTGCACCTAATTTACTTACTCCTACTGCTGCTGCAGTGGCTTGTAACAATACTGATAGTAACATAATTTTCAGTTTTAAAATGGTTTATATTTTTTATTTGCTCTCTTATCTAATTCTCTTTTATTTTTCTTCCGCCTTCACCTTCGCGCCTTCTTGTGCCAGTCCGATAAACACTGCCGAAAGCATTGTAAACACGTATGCCTGGATGAAAGCTACCAACAGTTCAAGCGCATTCATAAAGATATTGAACAGTACGGAAGCCACGGTCAGTGTGCCGTTCAGTGCGGGCCCCATACTTGCAGAGATGAAAATCAGGCAAGTAAGCACCAGCATTGCCATGTGTCCTGCCAACATATTGGCGAAAAGACGAATCATCAATGCAAACGGTTTCGTGAAGATCCCGAAAAACTCGATGAAAGGCATCATCGGCACAGGAACTTTCAGCCACCAGGGTACATCCGGCCAGAAAATATCTTTCCAATAATGTTTGGTTCCGAAAATATTAACCGCAAGGAACGTACAGATAGCCAGTACCATTGTGATCGCAATATTTCCCGTCACATTCGCCCCACCGGGAAAGAATGGGATCAATCCCATTATATTGTTGACAAAGATGAAAAAAAACGCTGTCAGCAGATATGGAGCGAATTTCCGATAATTGGGACCGACACAACTCTTGATGATATCATCGTTCACCATCATAATAAACATCTCCATGAATCCGATGAACCCTCCCGGTGCCAACGCTCCGCGAGGACGTTTTCGATACCAGTGGGCTACACTCAATACAATCACCAGCAACAGCACACTGTTGAACAGCAAAGCAAATGTCACCTTTGTGATAGAAATGTCCCACGGACGCACTTGCTCTCCGGCTGCATTATACTCTACCAGTTTACCTTCGTATTTACTTCCTTCGGGAGCGATGGAAAGCCCTTCATAACTACCCCCGTTCTCTTCAAGACGCGAAGATAGAAAAGTATGCCAACCTGTAGTGCTACTATAAACAATAATAGGTAATGGTATAGTAATGTGTGTTTTACCCCACGTCGTAATATGCCATTCGTATGAGTCACCGATATGCCCGAACACGATCTCTTTCACATCAACCGTATTCTCTTTTTCTTCTTTAGAAGTCATCTCATCCTGCATCTTCGGAGCCGCTTCTTCCTGTTCCTGTGCAAAAACAGGGAAGCCGGCTGCCAACAGACAGAGCAGCACCAACGGGGTTAATATGTTACGCAACTGTTTCATTTTTATTCTTATTTTTCTTTTTCCGTTTCAGGTTCACTTCAAACGAGAAGAAGAACCATGTTTCGTATATCAGATACAGCAAATAGAACGAGATAAACGTCAGCAAGAAAGCTTTAGCTTCTTCACGCACGGCAAGGCAATAAATCAAGACTAGAATTATCGAAAGAATCATCTTTACCATTTTTATTGCCAAATACAGCAGTAACATCTTTTGCGGAGCATGCTGCCGACACGCATCGAACATATAGATACTGAACAAACCAAACAGATAGAAATATGTCGGAATAAACGGATATCCTCCGAAATAATGTCCCGGTAGGGCAACGTGTAAAATCACTGCACCGACTCCTGCACTTAGAATTGCAAATAAAGTGTTCAAGCCGATAAAATTCCGTTTAGTTTTACTAATGTTCATCATGTCACTGTGTTTTTCTACTGTATTTTCTAAATCTCGTTTTTTCCAATTCAACTATATTTCAGGAGGTCCGCCTACGAAACGCAGGCAGAAACCGTCCCGTCACTCAATTCCACAAAACCACCCTGAATATCAAGTGTATGCTCCTCCCCGTCCAGCGTGGTATAACTTAATGTTCCCGCTTTCAATGACGAGACGATAGGCGCATGTCCCGGCAGAATAGAAAACGACCCGATCGTACCCGGCAATGTGACTATCTTCACATCTCCGTCGAATACGCTCTTTTCAGGCGACACTATACTCAAATGCAGTTCTTTCATCGCAACGTTTTTTATTTCTTCGCTTGTTCCAACAATTTCTTACCTTTCTCCATAGCTTCCTCAATCGTACCTACATTCAAGAACGCCTGTTCGGGAAGATTATCCACCTCACCATCCAGAATCATTCTAAATCCCTTGATTGTATCCTCAATGGAAACCATTACTCCCGGAACACCCGTGAACTGTTCGGCAACGGCAAACGGCTGTGAAAGGAAACGCTGCACACGGCGGGCACGGTTCACCACCGTCTTATCCTCCTCCGAAAGCTCCTCCATACCAAGAATAGAAATGATATCTTGTAATTCCTTGTTACGTTGTAGAATCTGCTTCACACGCTGCGCCGTATCATAGTGTTCCTGCCCAACGATGTGTGGATCAAGAATACGAGAAGTAGACGCCAACGGGTCCACAGCCGGATAGATTCCCAACTCCGTAATCTTACGGTCAAGTACAGTAGTCGCATCCAAGTGGCTGAAAGTAGTTGCAGGAGCCGGGTCAGTCAAGTCGTCGGCAGGCACATACACCGCCTGTACGGAAGTGATAGATCCTTTCCGAGTGGAAGTGATACGTTCTTGCATCGCCCCCATTTCCGTAGCAAGAGTAGGTTGATAACCCACGGCGGAAGGCATACGCCCCAACAATGCCGAGACTTCCGAACCCGCTTGCGTGAAACGGAAGATATTGTCAATAAAGAACAAAATATCGCGTTTTTCACCTTCACTTCCGGCATCACGGAAAGATTCCGCAACCGTCAGTCCGGACAATGCCACAGAAGCACGTGCACCCGGAGGCTCGTTCATCTGGCCGAATATCAGAGATACCTGCGACTTTTCCAATTCGTTATAATCAACTTTGGAAAGGTCCCAATCCCCTTTCTCCATACTTTCTTTGAATGCTTCGCCATAGCGAATAACACCCGACTCAATCATTTCACGAAGCAAGTCGTTACCTTCACGCGTACGCTCACCTACTCCGGCAAATACAGAGAATCCATTATGTTTCTTGGCAATGTTA
>ENA-ORUF01003350-ORUF01003350.1-human-gut-metagenome-genome-assembly--contig:-NODE-3350-length-11753-cov-2.480082_pt1 | contig 11753 bp, 12 predicted proteins | sample MGYA00242077_ERZ509203 | MGnify/ENA primary metagenome ERZ509203 (study PRJEB26280, sample SAMEA2338834) | human gut metagenome | biome: human gut; feature: human-associated habitat; material: faeces...
AAAAGGAATGTCGGCGAAGAAATTGATGAGAAATATGAAGCGATAGGAGGGGATGAATATGCAAGAAATAGTGTTGAAAAATCTGACGAAAGATTATCGGAGCAATGAGGCATATAAAAGTCTCCGTACCAATATAGAGTTCTCAGGTCAAGATAAGAAAGTGATCGTTTTTACAAGTTGTACACCGAATGAAGGGAAAAGTACGGTGTCTCTGTCGCTTGCCGCCTCACTGGCTGAAGGAGAAAAAAAAGTATTATTTATCGATGCAGATCTTAGAAAATCTGTTCTGATAGGACGTCATAGGGTAGTAGGAGAATTGAATGGACTTAGCCATTTTTTATCCGGTCAGGTAGAGCTTAAGGATGTGCTCACTAAGACGCAGGAACCAAATTTGTCTGTGATACTGGCAGGAGTTGTTCCACCAAATCCGGCGGAACTTCTTGGAAATAAGAGATTTGCAGCGCTTCTTAATGGGGCGAGAAAATCATATGATTATGTGATTATTGATGCTCCTCCGCTTGGGAGTGTTATTGATGCTGCAGTTATTGCAAAGAACTGTGACGCTTCTGTACTGGTTATTGCAGCAAATACAATCAGTTATAAATTTGCCCGCTTTGTCAAAGAACAGTTGGCGAAAGCAGACTGCCCGATTCTTGGCGTAGTACTTAATAAAGTGGATATGAAGCAGAATAAGTATTATGGAAAATATTATGGGAAATATTATGGAGAATACAACGGAGACAAAAATTAGAAAAAGTAAAGGGTAAGAGAGATGAAACAGAGGTTGTTAACGTTAGCCCTAACAGCAGGGTGTATCATAATGGGCGTTGCAGCATTTTTGGTATATACCGGACATGATCATAAGGCGCCGAAGATCACAATTGAAGATCAGGAGGTTAGTTATACAGAGGGGGAAAAATACGATGTCTTGCTGAAAGGAGTATCTGCGGAAGACAACCGGGATGGAGATGTGACTGAAGAAGTATTTGTAGATAAGATTGTACCGGCAGAAGAAGGTCATGCGACAGTATATTATGGTGTTACCGATAGCAGCAATAATGTAGGGACTGCTCGAAGAACAATAATATATGCAGCTGCTCCGAATAAAGAACAAAAGGAAACTACAGGTGATTCAGAAGTAAATAGTACTGAGAAGGTGCAGGAAGAGGAACCCGATGAACCGAAGGATGAAGAGTCATCTGATACAGAGGACGAAGAATTAAAACCGGATGGGGAACGACCGGCAATTGCACTTACACAGTCAGAGATGACGATCAAGAAGGGGGAAAGCTTTGATCCGCTAAGTGTTGTAAAGCAGGTGGTTGATGATAAGGATGACCGCAATACTTTATATCAGAGGATTTCGGCAGACGGAAAAAGGAACACAAACAAAGCGGGAACCTATTCCATTCGGTACTATGTCAAAGACAGTGACGGGAATACTTCTGAAGTAAAAGAATTGACTTTGACAGTAGAATAGAGGAGAAATACATATTATGGGAAAACATCATCATCACCACAAGAGTAAAAATACAGTCGGAAAAATTATTACGCTGGTGCAGTTAGTGGCATCCAGCACTTTGACTATCATGTTTTGGAACAGTGGTATGGTACCTGAGAAATATCTGATTCCGCTGGCAGTCTTATTAGCGGCTCTGTTTGCAGCAACATTCAGCCTTCAGTTTATGAGAAAACCGGCGAGAATTCTCGGCATAGTTTTAAGTGTTGTCATTAGTGCGGCAATGATCACCGGAGTGATAGCTTTTAATAAAGTTAATTCTGCATTATCTAATGTGGGGGGAGCAACTTATAAAACTGACAATATGATCGTTGTTGTCCGCAAAGATGATCCGGCAGAAAACATTATGGATGCCTATAATTATCGATTTGGAACCCAGACTTCTATAGATCAGAAAAATAATGATAAGATGCTTGATGATATAGAATCTGTTATCGGTCGGGAACCAAAAATCGTGGAATATGAAACTTTGCCGGAAATGGCAGAAGCGCTTCTGTGGGGCAGAGTGGATGCAGTTGTCTATAACGAGGCGTTTGACGGAATCATAGAAGAAGCGGTGGAAGACTATGCAGATAATGTGCGAGTGTTATATCAGTACGGAATCGATACAGAGATTACGAAGGAAGAGACTGATATCGAGAAGCCATTCAATGTCTATATCAGCGGTATAGATGTAAGTGGACCAATCACTACAAATAGTCGAAGTGATGTCAATATCATCATGACGGTAAATCCAAGTACGAAAAAGATTCTTCTTACAACTACGCCAAGAGATTTCTATGTTCCGATTCCGGGAGTATCAGGAGGACAGAGAGATAAGCTGACTCATGCGGGAATCTATGGAGTTGATACTTCTATGGCAACTTTGGAAGCGCTGTATAATATTGATATCAGCTATTATGCAAGAGTGAACTTTACTTCTTTGATTACGATTGTAGATGCGCTTGGAGGAGTAGATGTGAATTCAGAATATGAGTTCAGCGTGGGAGAATATAATTTTAAGAAAGGGGTAAACCATCTGGACGGTCAAAAGGCTCTTGCATTCTCCAGAGAACGTCATAGCTTTGAAGCGGGCGATAACCAGAGAGGTAAGAATCAAGAGGCTGTGTTGACTGCAATTCTTCAGAAGGCAATGTCTCCGTCAATTCTTACAAGTGCTAATGAGATATTAGCAAGTGTGAGTGACTGCGTAGAGACGAATATGACGAGAGAGGAGATGGCAAAATTTATTAATATGCAGTTGGCGGATGGGGCGAGTTGGAATATTTCTTCAGAAGCAGCAACGGGCTCCGGAGACAAACAGGCATGTTATTCATCAGGTTCGCAGAAGTTGTATGTGATGCATCCAAATGAAGTGGTTGTTGCAGATCTCTCCGGTAAAATGCAGAGGGTACTTACCGGAGAGTAGAAAAAAAGCAATGTGGGATATAGATACAAAGGAAAGAGGAGATTAATATGGAATACTTACATGGAATTATCGTAAGTATGGGAAGTACTATGGTAGTAGACCCGGAAAGAGCGATTCTAGCAACAATATTGATGATTGTCGGTGGGGGCCTTATCTTTCTTGCCAGAAACAGACAAAGTGTAAGGGGATTGTTCGGTTATGGAAGAAAATAAGGGAAAACCAAGGGTTTTGTGGATTCATAAAGCAATGCTTATTGCATTTATGGATGTGCTGATTGTGCTAAGTTCATATCTTCTGGCGCTGCTGATGCGTTTTGATTTTATCTTCTCGAAGATACCGCAGGAATATTTAGCGGGTTATCTGTGGTCAATGCCATTCTGGATTGCATCGACGATTGTGGTATTTTACGTGTTCCGGTTATATCACAGTGTCTGGCGGCTGGCAAGCATATCAGAACTTCAGATGTGTATGAGTGCACATGCAGTTTTAATCATAGTATACGGATGTGGCATTTTGTTCATGCATCTTCGTATGCCAAGATCCTATTATTTTATGGGATATATTCTCTGTTTCCTTCTCACGACAGGATTGCGTTTTTCTTACCGGATGATCCGTTATTATGCAGGACAGAAAGAACAAGGGGATCAGCTCGACCGCATTATGGTTATTGGAGGAGGAACTGCCGGACAGACATTAATCAGAGAACTGATCAACAATCGAAAGATGAATGTAAAGATTTGTTGTGTAATTGATGATAATCCCAATAAGCTTGGAAGAGTATTGGAAGGAATTCCAATTGTAGGGAATCGATATAAGATTCTTGAAATGGTGAAAAAGTACAAGATTAATCGAATTATATATGCAATTCCGGCAACAACAGGCAAAAACCGTAAGGATATATTGAATATCTGTAAAGAAGCAAAAGGGTGTAAGTTGCAGACAATTCCTGGAATCTATCAGCTGGTGAACGGAGAAGTAAGTGTCAGTCGGCTTCGAGATGTAGGGATCAGTGATCTTCTTGGAAGAGCACAGGTGAAAGTTAATAACAGCGAAATTCTGGCATCTATTGAAGGAAAAGTGGTTATGGTGACAGGTGGAGGTGGATCTATAGGAAGTGAACTGTGTCGCCAGATTGCCACAGCGAATCCAAAACAGTTAATTATTTTTGACATTTATGAAAATAATGCTTATGAGATCCAGCAGGAACTTCTCAGAACACATAAAGCTCTGAATTTGGTTACGCTGATCGGATCGGTTCGCAATACAAATCGAATGAATGAAGTCATGGCAACGTATCATCCGGAGATTGTCTATCATGCGGCAGCACATAAACATGTACCGCTTATGGAGGATAGCCCAAATGAGGCAATTAAGAACAATGTAATCGGTACATATAAAACTGCACAAGCAGCAGCAGCATATGGCGTAAAGAAATTCGTGCTGATTTCTACGGATAAAGCTGTTAATCCAACGAATATCATGGGAGCATCGAAAAGACTCTGTGAGATGGTAGTTCAGATGATGAATCGAAAGGCAGCAACAGATTTCGTAGCAGTGCGTTTTGGAAATGTACTGGGAAGTAATGGAAGTGTGATTCCGCTCTTTAAAAAACAGATTGCAGAGGGTGGTCCGGTTACCGTAACTGACAAAAATATTATTCGTTATTTCATGACGATACCGGAAGCGGTATCACTGGTATTACAGGCATCCTATTATGCAAAGGGCGGAGAAATCTTCGTGTTGGACATGGGAGAACCGGTAAGGATCGATGATATGGCAAGAAATTTAATTCGGTTGTCAGGTTATGAGCCGGATGTAGATATCCCGATCGTATACACCGGACTTCGTCCAGGTGAAAAACTGTACGAAGAGCTTCTGATGGATGAAGAAGGCCTTCAGAGTACAGAGAATGAATTGATTCATATAGGACTTCCGATAGAGATGGATGATGAATGGTTTGTGGAAAAGTTGGATGAGTTGGATATGGCAAGTAGGGAGGAATCGGGAGAAATTAAAAAAATTGTGGAAGAAATTGTGCCGACATATCATCCGAAGTTAGATGGGATAATTTAGATAGAACTGGAAATTGCGGTGAAGAGATAAAGTGGGAAATACAGGAGTAAAAGAGATAAGAGGAAAATCCCTGAATTTACAAGGGCTTTCGGTTATTTGTTGTTCACAAGAGAATCAAGGTCTGTTTTCGGACAGATTGTTTCAATATAAATGTAGAAAAGACAGACTTGCGCAGAGGTATAGGCGCAGAGAAGAAGGGAACGAGAGATGTTTAATCCTGATAACAATTATGAGAAATTTGAAAATAAGGTCTGGCTGTCCTCACCTACCATGTATCCGGACTCCATGCGTTATGTGATGGAAGCTTATGAAACCAACTGGATGTCTACTGTGGGAGCGAACATCAATGAGGTGGAAAAGCAGATCTGCGAGAAGGTGGGGTGCAAGTATGCCGTTGCGCTCTCTGCTGGTACTGCCGCCCTGCATTTGGCTATGAAGCTGGCAGGTGAAAATGTGTATGGTAAATCGGCTCATGGAGGTGGCGCTCTTGACAGACATCTAGTAGCAGCGAGCGATATGACTTTCGATGCCACGGTGAATCCCATTGTCTATGAAGGCGGTATCCCCGTGTTCATAGACACCGAGTACGATACCTGGAATATGGACCCGGTTGCGTTGGAAAAAGCCTTTGAGTTGTATCCTGAGATTAAAGTGGTCGTGGTGGCGCATCTCTACGGCACACCCGGAAAGATCGACGAAATCCGGGAGATCTGCAACCGGCACGGTGCAGTGATTATCGAGGACGCTGCAGAATCCCTGGGTGCATCCTATAAGGGTGTTCAGACTGGTGTATTCGGTACATACAATGCAATTTCCTTTAATGGAAACAAAATCATCACCGGTTCGTCCGGCGGTATGCTGCTGACCGACAGTAAGGAAGCAGCAGATAAGGTTCGCAAGTGGTCTACACAGTCCAGAGAACGTGCAGCATGGTATCAGCATGAGGAGCTTGGCTATAACTATCGCATGAGCAATGTAATTGCAGGTGTTGTCCGTAATCAGATTCCCCATTTGGAGGAGCATATTGCCCAGAAGAAGGCAATCTATATGCGTTACAAGGAAGGCTTGAAAGACCTTCCGGTGCAGATGAATCCTTATGATGAGAAGAACAGTGAGCCGAACTTCTGGCTGAGCTGCATGATCATCGACAAAGACGCTATGTGCAAGCAGGTCAGAGGGGAGCAGGAAGCCCTCTATGTTGGAGAACATGGAAAGAGCTGTCCTACCGAGATTCTGGAAGCTATCGCCAGCATCAATGCAGAAGGTCGTCCGATCTGGAAGCCTATGCATATGCAGCCGATCTACCGTATGAATCCGTTTGTGGTTCGTGATGGAAACGGCAGAGCCAGAACCAACGCTTATATTGATGGCGGTTGCTTGGATGTTGGTATGGATATCTTTGAAAGAGGTCTGTGCCTGCCGAGTGATAACAAGATGACTGCCGAGGAGCAGAATCGGATTATTGAAGTTATCAGATCTTGCTTTGAATAAAGTATGATGGTGGTTCGTTATATGAATAATATTAAGTATGGCCCGTATAGGCTTTTTGTAAAAAGGTTAATTGATATCGTGTGTTCATTGCTGACTATTGTTTTATTAAGCTGGCTTTATGTAGTTATTGCGATAATGGTTAAAGTAAAACTTGGATCTCCAGTCATTTTCAAACAAGAGAGACCGGGTAAAATAGATCCTAAGACAGGAAAGGAAACTATTTTTTGCCTTTACAAGTTCAGAACCATGACAGATGAAAAAGACGCTAACGGAGAATTATTGCCAGACGAAAATAGACTTACACCGTTTGGCTCATGGCTCCGAAAATCCAGTATTGATGAGATTCCTGAGGCTTTTAATATATTAAAAGGTGATATGTCATTAATTGGGCCGAGACCGCTCTTGGTACGTTACCTGGATCGATATAACGAGGAACAGCATCATCGTCATGATGTAAGACCAGGATTAACTGGCTATGCCCAAGCACATGGAAGAAATGGAATATCTTGGGAAGATAAGTTTGCAATGGATGTCTGGTATACACAACACATTACATTTGTCGGCGATATGAAGATTATTTGGGATACTGTGATGACTGTGTTGAAGCGTGAAGGCATTAGGTCAGAGACATCCGCAACGATGGAAGAATTTATGGGGACTCCGGCTGGAGTTACGAGTACATGGAGGGCACCGAATTGAAGAAACTGGTGATTGTTGGTGCCAGTGGCCATGGAAAAGTGATTGCTGACACTGCTATTAAAAATGGATATGAAGAAATTGTATTCTTAGATGATGATGAGAGAATCAAAGAATGTGCAGGATTCCCTGTAGTTGGGAAGACTATTGAAGCAAAAAAATTGCACAGTGACAAGATCGTTGCAATTGGAAATGCAAAAATCAGAGAGAAAATTCAAGAAGAGTTGAATGGTATAGTTACTCTGATACATCCAGATGCTGTGGTAAGCCGAAGAGTTGAAATTGGTGAAGGCTCTGTTGTAATGGCAGGAGTTGTGATTAATTCAGATGTTGTTATTGGAAAAGGCTGCATCATAAACACAGGAGCTTCTGTGGATCATGACTGTAAAATATATGATTTTGTACATATATCTGTCGGTGCTCATGTGGCCGGTACCTGTATAGTTGGCGAAAGAACTTGGATTGGCGCAGGAGCAACAGTAAGCAATAACATTAATATTTGTAGTGACTGCATGATTGGTGCAGGAGCTGTAGTGGTTAAAGATATAGTAAAATCAGGAACTTATGTAGGGATTCCTGCGGAGGAGAAAAAAATGAGTAAGAAAAACTAACTGGGGGGGGGGTACTGCTCCACCAGCGTAAATGACTATAGAGTAAGTACTTTCCTTGTAGCATAAGGAGGTACTATGAAAGAGATACATATTTTAGTTACTGGTGTTGGACGTCGTGTTGAATTGATGCAGGCGTTTCGACAGGCTGCTTTGAAACTGAATATAAATCTGAAGCTTTACGGTGCGGATATGGCGGGCACAGCTCCTGCTTTAGCTTTTTGCGATTATACAAGAAAAGTTTGTGCGATGCGTGATCCCCAATATATTCAGCAGTTAGTGGATATCTGTGTGTCGGATAAGATTGATCTTGTCATGCCAACTATCGATACCGACCTCTTAGTTCTTTCGCAGAATGTGGAAGCGTTTGAAAAGGTCGGAACCAGGGTTCTTATCAGCAAACCTGACAAGATTTTGATTTGTCGGGATAAGAATAATACTGGTGAGTTCTTTGAGTCTTGTGGCTTAAAGGCACCACGAACTTATAACAATTATAAAGTATATCCGGGTCCATACCCTTGCTTTATTAAGCCAAAAGATGGAAGCAGCTCCATCAATGCATTTAAGGTAGAAGACAAAGATGAACTCTCTGTTTATGCCGGTCAGGTTGAAGATTATATTATTCAGCCATAAGTTTCAGGCAGAGAGTTTACTATTGATATTTTCTGCGACTTTGACGGGAATCCAATCTACATAACCCCACGCGAACGTGTTCAGGTTAGAGCTGGAGAGGTGTTGAAGACTCAGATTCACATGGATAGGATCATGATTGATGAGGCCAAGAAGCTGTGTGAAGCCTTCAAACCGTGTGGACCTATGACGGTTCAGTTGATTCAAGATAAGAACACTGGAGACAACTATTACATTGAAATCAATCCTCGCTACGGCGGAGGTGCACCTCTTAGTATGAAATCTGGTGCGAGAAGTGCAGAAGCATTGTTGACTTTGCTTTCTGGCGGTGTGGTTGAATATCAAGAAAATAGCAGTTGCAACGGAGCTGTTTATAGCCGCTTCGACCAGAGTGTTTGTATTTCTGAAGGTGACGATATCCAGCCAATAAAAGGTGTAATTTTTGATTTGGATGACACGCTCTATAGCGAAAAGCAGTATGTCAGAAGCGGCTATAAGAAGATCGCGGAGTATCTTGGAAGAGAGGATGCTACTGATAAACTGTGGAGATATTTTGAATCTGGAAAGCAAGCCATTGATGCGTACTTAACTGAAATAGGTGAAGAGGATAAAAAGGCAGAGTGTCTGAAGATTTATAGAGGGCAGATGCCGGATGTTGCACTGTATGATGGCGTGGTCGAGATGATTGAGGGCTTGAAGGCTAAAGGCATAAAAGTTGGAATCATTACGGATGGAAGGCCGGAAGGGCAGAAAAATAAGATTAAAGTGCTAGGTTTGTGCAATCTGATAGACGACATCATTATTACAGATGAGCTTGGGGGTTCTCAGTTCAGAAAACCTTGCGATATTGCATTCCGTATTATGCAGCGCAGATGGGGACTACCATTTGAGCAGATGGTTTATGTAGGTGATAACCCGAGTAAGGATTTCCAGGCTTGTAGACAGCTTGGAATGAGATGGAAGTACTTTAGAAATAAAGATGGATTGTATTTTGATGGCGAGATTGCCGAGATGGGCCGCATTTGGGAATTTAAGATTTAGGAGACTGAAAAGATGAAGGTAATGATTTTAGCCAATAACGATGTTGGATTATATCAATTCAGAAAAGAACTAATCGAAGAATTATTGAAACAGCATGAAGTAGTAATATCATTACCTGATGGAGATTTCATAAAGCCGTTGGAGGATATTGGCTGTAAATTTATTGATACATCAGTTGATAGACGTGGCATCAATCCGGTGACTGATTTAAAGCTATTCCATGAATATCGAAGACTTTTTAAACAAGAAAAACCTGATCTTGTGATTACATACACTATCAAGCCTAACGTTTATGGTGGTCTTGCCTGTCGATTAGTTCATATTCCATATGCAGTGAATATCACCGGGCTCGGTACTGCATTTGAAAATGGGGGGCTACTAAAGAAAATAGTGACCATAATGAATAAAGTAGCGTGTAAAAAAGCTAAGGTTGTCTTTTTTGAAAATGAGGAAAACAGGCAGATATTTATCAAAGAGAGAATTGTTAAGGAAACCCAGACCCATAGGTTGAATGGTGCAGGTGTGAATCTTGATAAATACCAAGTAACCGAATATCCAAAAGGGGAGAAAATCAAATTCCTTTTCATGGGTAGAGTGATGTCTGAAAAGGGTATCAATGAACTCTTTGAAGTAATGAAGAGATTAGTTGCTAATGGTATTAACTGTGAGTTGGATGTCTTAGGTGGTTATGAAGAGGACTATAAAGTAAAGATACAGGAATGTGAGAATGAAGGCTGGCTTCATTATCATGGGTATCAGAAAGATGTTAGACCTTTTATAGAGAAATGTCATTGCTTTGTTCTTCCGTCTTGGCATGAAGGAATGGCGAATACAAACCTTGAAAGCGCGGCGAGTGGAAGGCCGGTAATTACGAGCAACATACCAGGATGTATGGAGGCCGTCATAGATGGAGTATCAGGTTATCTTGCTGAGAGAAAAAATGCCGAAGACTTGTATAGAGTAATGAAGAAATTTGCAGAGTTGCCATATGAAGAGCGAAGAAAAATGGGCTTAGCCGGACGTAAGCATATGGAAGAAGTATTTGATAAGAATAAAGTTGTAGAAGAAACGACTGGTTGTTTGATTTGATGGGGGATATAATGACAAAATTAAGTATTATTATTCCTGTATATAACGTAGAGGATTTTCTTGACGAGTGTGTAGATAGCATCACTTCGCAAATCAGAGATGGAAGAAATGACATAGAAGTTATTTTGGTTGATGACGGATCAAAAGATAATTCAGGGGTTAAGTGTAATGATTGGACAAACAGGAATAAGTGTATAAAGGTCGTTCATAAGCTGAATGGAGGGCTTTCTTCTGCTAGAAATGCTGGGTTAGATATTGCTTCGGGTGAGTATATTCTGTTTATAGATTCCGATGATAGAATCGCTGCAGGCAGTTTAGATTCAATTCTAAAAGCTATTTCTCAATCGCATGCCGATATGTACTTCTTGTCAGGAATCAAGTTCTATCCAGATGGGAGAAAAGAGCCATTGGATGCGCTTATGGATAGAAAGTCTATTCTGAAAAAAGAAAGTACAGAAGTTATAAAATATATATCAAGAATGACTCGCTATCCTGGCAGTGCATGTACAAAGGCGTATAACCGTCATTTCCTTGATAAAAATAATCTACGGTTTCCGTCCGATAGAAGAATCGCGGAAGACCTAGGGTTTACGCTTAAGTGCCTCCTTGCGGCAAACACATTTGATGTTGTCGAAGGGGATTTCTATGAGTATCGTCAGAACAGAGAAGGTTCAATTACAAGTAACTCTACGAGTATTAATAAATCATTTTGGAACTTGGCTATTTTTATTCGTGAATCAGTTGAATTGTTATCTGAAGATGAAGAGCCGAGGCCGCTTAAGGATAGGTATGCTCTGAGTCTTGTGGCATATGAATACTCGGTAGCATTGGTTCATTTTAGTCGAGTAACAGAACGAATGGAAGAAGCAAAAGAAATGATGGAAAACTTTAAATGGCTACATCACTATTTAGCATCAAAAAGAGGAAGAATAATTTCCGTAATGCTCAGAGTATTGGGTGTGAAGGTTACATCGAAATTGTTGTCTATTGCTTATTTGCATAGAGAAAGGAAAAGCAGCAAATGTTGATCGCTGTTATCGCTGGTTGAAAAAATCTTGTGTACCCTGATGAGCCTATATAAGACTACCTTGTAATAGTCGTGTGAACGGAATACTGATTTTAGTTGTAAAGAGATGGGTTATAACGGATTGAAAAGTCAGTTTTAATATAGTTGTTTTTGGGATTAACTTGCTTATAC
>ENA-ORUF01003352-ORUF01003352.1-human-gut-metagenome-genome-assembly--contig:-NODE-3352-length-11750-cov-5.257033_pt1 | contig 11750 bp, 9 predicted proteins | sample MGYA00242077_ERZ509203 | MGnify/ENA primary metagenome ERZ509203 (study PRJEB26280, sample SAMEA2338834) | human gut metagenome | biome: human gut; feature: human-associated habitat; material: faeces...
CCATGGCACACGGCCTGTCCGCTCTGTACGACACCCCGCACGGTGTGGCCTGCGCTATCCTGCTGCCGGTGGGTCTGGAGTACAACAAGAGCGTTGCCGGTGAGCGCTACCGCGCCGTGGGCAAGGCCATGGGCGTTATGGGCATCGACGAGATGAACGATGTGGAAGCCGCTGATGCCACCATCGCCGCCGTCAAGCAGCTGAGCGCAGACGTGGGCATCCCCACAAATCTGCACGGCATCCTGAAGGAAGAGGATATCCAGTTCCTCGCCGAGTCCGCATTTGCGGATGCCTGCCGTCCCGGCAATCCCCGCGACACCAGCGTGGAGGAGATCGTGGAGCTGTATAAGAGCCAGCTGTGATTCCGCTCTGTAAATTCAAGCTGTAATTTTGGGCCCTGCTGTCCTTCGGGATGGCAGGGCCTTTTTCTAAGATGTATCTGAAAACAAAGCAACAGGCTGGATCTTCGTCTTTTCAGAGATGCCCGAAGAGCCTGCCGCGTCGCAGAGTGACAAAATTTCTGCACGGCTCTTGTACACAGCGCCCAAAACGGGTACAATCAATGCAGTAAGAAAAAACTGGAAGCGAAAGGAACCTTATGACGCTGAACTTCTATACTCTGGGTGTTATTTATCTAGTATATTCCTTTCTGGGCTGGGTGGCTGAGACGGTAGTCGCGACCATCCGGGGCGGAAGGTTTGCCAACCGCGGTGCGGCGGCAGGCCCGTTCTGCTTTATCTACGGTACCACCGGCGTGCTGCTGGCCGTGAGTTTCGGCGACCTGCGCACCGAGCCGGTCTACCTGTTCTTTGCCTGTATGATGGCGGCAACGGTGATGGAATGGATCACCGCCAAGCTGCTGGAACGCCTGCACCGCCGCAAGTGGTGGGACTATTCCGGCAAAAAATTCAATCTGAATGGCTATGTGTGCCTGCAGTATTCGCTGCTGTGGGGTGCACTGGGCACGGCAAGTGTGCTGTGGGGCAATAATGTGCTGCTGCGGCTGTGTGCGCATATCCCGGTCTGGCTGCTGCGTCCGGCAGTATGGGTCTCGCTGACGGTGGCGGTGCTGGACCAGATCGGTTCGGCGGTGCTGGTGCAGCAGTATGCGGCCCGGCACCCGATGCTGGAGCAGCTCAACCAGAGACTGGGGGAGCGGTCGGACACGCTGCGCCGCAGGATCGCGCTTTACATTGAAAAACGCATCCAGTATGCTTACCCGGCTGCGGCCCGGCAGGAGCAGACTGCGCTCCGGAAGGGGGAGAAGAACTTTCTCAGCGTGTCCGACCTGCTGTGGCTGTTCGTGATCGGCGCGTTTCTGGGCGACATGGTGGAGACGGTGTTCTGCCGCGTGACCGCCGGGGTCTGGATGAGCCGCTCCAGTCTGGTCTGGGGGCCGTTCAGCGTGGTGTGGGGTCTGGCGCTGGTGCTGGCAACGGTGCTGCTGCGTCAGGAAAAGGACCGGAGCGACCGCTATCTGTTCGCCTTCGGCACCGTCATGGGCGGTGTGTACGAATACGTGTGCAGCGCCGTCACCGAGCTGCTGTTCGGCACCGTGTTCTGGGACTACAGCAAGTTCAAGTTCAATCTGGGCGGGCGCATCAACCTGCTGTACTGCTTTTTCTGGGGCATTGCGGCGGTGGTATGGATGCGCTACGGCTATCCGCTGGTGCTCAGAGGCATGAAGAAGGTGCGCAGCCACGTCCGCCCATGGATGACCGTCCTGCTGGCAGTGTTCATGGCGGTGAACATGCTCACCAGTGCGCTGGCGCTGGCCCGGTACGATGCCCGCACCAGCGGTGAAGGCCCCAAAAACAGCATCGATACGCTGCTGGACGACCATTTTGACGATGCCCGCATGGAGCGTATTTATCCCAACGCGAAGAAAGTAGCCAAGGCCGGATGAAATTTCAACGCTCCTCTTGCACTTTGGTGCAAAAACCGGTATAATATTTTTCGGATAAAAGGGAGTAAAGGGCGCTCGTTTTGCAAAAACGGTGCGCTGTGGCGCAGCGACATCCCGGCAGAAATGCCCGCTGTGTCACCGGAAGCTTGAGACTTTTATTACACTTTCCCGTTTCTGGGCAGGATGTAATAAAGGCCTCTTTTTTATTGCTGCTCTGCCAAAAACAAAAGGAGAAAACTATGCTCATTCCTGTTTTGCTGTTCATCGTGGGCCTGCTGTGCCTCATCAAGGGCGGTGACTGGTTCGTGGATGGTGCCACGGGCATTGCCCGCCGCTTCCATGTGCCGGAGCTGCTCATCGGTGCCACCGTGGTGTCCATCGGCACCACCCTGCCGGAGGTGATGGTCTCCACCACCTCGGCCTTTACCGGCCACGGCGAGATCGCCTACGGCAACGCCATCGGTTCGATCATCTGCAATGCATCGCTCATTGCGGCCCTCACCATTGCGGTAAAGCCGGGCAAGGTAGACCCCAAGAGCCTGCGCACGCCGGTGCTGTTTTTCTTTGTGGCAGCGGCCTTCTATGCCGGTGTGGCCTACACCACCGGCTACTTCTCCCGCCCGGTGGGCCTGATCCTTCTGGCCATGTTCGCAGCGTATATCATCTGCAACGTGATGGCCATGAAGAACGCCCCCGCCCCGGAAGAAGAGGAAGAACCGGAAGAAAATGCATCCTTTGCCAAGGAGCTGGGCCTGCTGGCCGTGGGCGCTGTGCTCATTGCCGTGGGTGCCAACCTGCTGGTGGACAACGGTACCCTGATCGCACAGGCACTGGGCGTGCCGGAGTCGGTGATCGCGCTCACCTTCGTGGCACTGGGCACCTCGCTGCCGGAGCTGGTCACGGCCATCACCTCGCTGGCAAAGGGCCACGGTGCACTTTCGCTGGGCAATGTCATTGGTGCAAACGTGTTCAATCTGGTGCTGGTGAGCGGTGTTTCCGCAGTGGTGGCACCCTTTAGCATTCCGCAGAACTCCCTGCTCTTCGGCCACAATGCATCGCTGGTGCTGGAGTTTCCGGTCATGTTCGCCGTGATGCTGCTGCTCACCCTGCCCGCCCTCTTCAAGGGCAGGCTGAGCCGCCCGCAGGGCATTGCGCTGCTGTGCATCTACGCGGCATTCTGTGTGGTGCAGTTCACCATCTGATAAAACAGCAAAAGGCCGACGCAGCACTGCGTCGGCCTTTTGCCGTTTTAAGGGTTACTTTTTCAAATGGGAATCCCAGCCGGAAGAGGTGATGACCTGCTGATCCGGTGTGCACCACATGGCTTCCACGCCGTCCAGACTTTCCACGATCTTCATCCCGTCCTCCAGCGGCTGGCAGAACAGGCCGGTGGTCAGGCAGTCGGCAAGGCCGGAGTCGCTGCACAGCACGGTCACGCCGTTAAAGTAGGCGGCGGGGAACAGGGTGTCCGGGTCGATCAGGTGGTGGTAGCGCTTGCCGTCCACCACGTAGTAGCGCTGGTAGTCGCCGCTGGTCACAAGGGCCATATCGCTCATGTTGATGGCACCGTCCAGCATGGAATCCGAGGTGTATACATCCGAAGAGCTCCATGGGTTTTCCACGCCGCCGGTCCACTGGCTGCCGTCCGGTTTTACACCAATGGCGCGCAGATTGCCGCCCACGCTCACCAGAGCGCTGGTCAGGCCGCGGGCCTCGGCAGCCTGACACACCATTTCCACGGCGTAGCCCTTGCCCACGCTGCCCACATCCAGCAACATTTCCGGGTCGGCCAGATAAACGGTCTTGGCATCCGCGTCGATGATCACGTTGTTGATATCACAGTGCTGGGCGGCTGCTTCCAGCTCTTCCATGGTGGGCAGCTTGTTGTCGGCATCCGTCTCGGCGGCTTCGGCAGCTTCGCGGTAATTGTGCCAGATATTCAGCACGCTGCCCATGGCAATGTTCAGCTTGCCGTTGGTGGTCTGGTACATCTGGTCGGCCAGCTCCAGCATGGAGAGGATGCGGTCGTCCACCTCCACCGGAACGCTGCCGGCATTGTCGTTGATGGTCTTGACGTTGGTCACGCCGGGGTAATCGTTGTAGATATCATACAGCTGGTTATAGGTAATAAGGTCTGCGTGCAGGGCATCCATCTGGGTGTTGAATTCTTCCTCGCTCTCGCAGTAGGCGATCACCTGCGTTACGGTATCGAACACATCATAAAAAACGGTGGAATAGCGGGTAAGCTCTTTCTTTTTGGAGGCACAGCCTGCCAGCAGGCTCAGGCAGAGCACCCCGGCCAGCAGGGCGCTGACGAAACGTTTTGCGCGGGTCTTCATACGGTGTGGTTCTCCTTTGCGGCGGTAAAGGCGGCGTGCTCCTCCTGCAGGTGGGCCAGCAGATCGCCGAACACCCAGCTGCGGTTGGAGGGAGTCACAACGGCCTTGAGCGGAATGGTGACCTGTGCCTGCTTCATCAGATCCAGCAGGGTGTCTACGTCCTTCTCCTTGAAGTTGGCCAGAACCACTGCCGGCGGGTAGGCACCCGGCTCCAGCACCAGCGTGCGGGCGGCCTTGGTCTCCACCTCGCCCAGCAGCTGTGCCACGGTCTTGCCCGCATCGGCAGGGGAGACGAGCAGCAGCTTCATGCCAAAGGCAGGAGCCATGCCTTCCAGCTTGCCGCGGTCGGCGGGGGAAAGGTTCCAGCCCAGAACCAGCGGGACACCGGCGTTCTGGTTGCGTGCGATATGTGCTTTCATAAAAAAACCTCATTTCAGGGTGGATTGCAAATACACTATAGTATAACACAAATGCGCAAAAAATGGAATGCGGGGGGGGGGGCCGGTACTACCGGGAAAAGTTTCAGAGAATTTCGAGCAAAGGCAACAAAAATTAGAAGAAATTACAAGGCAAATTTCAGTGCAGGTGAAGATTGTATGCAGAAAATAGAGGTGCTATACTAAAAATGCGAGACATAAGTCTCAGAAATTTAACAGAAAGCAGAGGTTTTGAGGATGAAAAAACAGAAGATGCGGTTCATCAGTGCAGTGCTTGCGGCATGCATGATGACATCTGTCCTTCCGGTCAATGCACTTGCTCTGGGGGGGTACGCCTGAAAATGGCATAACTGCGCAGGAAAACGCGGAAACGGCCACGACGATCCCCACTACGGGCATGAAAATCACCAAGGGCGGTGATTACGAGATCCCGGAAGGAATTTATACCGGCGGTATTGAGATCGATACCAAGGATGATACCACGGATGAAGTGACGATCCGCATTACTGGTGAAGTTACTTTTACACAGCCTAATACGATTTTCATAGATGTCGAGCATGCAAAGCTGGTGACGATTGAAAATGATGGCCACACGGTGAATCTGAGCGGACATCATTTTATGGATCTTTACAATTCGAGCAATACTGTTGTAAATGGGGGTACTTATATAACACCTCTTCGAAACTTTATCATGCTTTTTGGAACGAACAATCATCTTACCCTGAACAATGTTGACGTGACTACGACGAGTGGATATGCTGTGACGACTGGAGGTACCAGTACAGTAGTCGTTAATGGCGGAAAGTATACTAAGACGATAGCAGACCATACTTATGTATTCCAAAATGCTGGGCACATGACACTGACGGATGTTTCGGTGATTACAGAAGTTGATGGAGGTATGTCGTCTCCTGCAATTACTAACAGTTCTGGTGCGATTCTGAAAATCAATGGAGGAAACTACAAAACTACCGGACGAAACTGCATTGTGAATTCTGGTTATTTAACAATCAATAATGGCACCACAACAGACGGCGTTCTTGAGTCGGTGGGTATCAGCTGCATCAACAACAGCTGGGGTCTTGTGGAGATCAACGGCGGCACCATTACCTCGGACGCAGCCTGCACCATCGAAAACCGCGGCAGCCTGCGCATGAACAAGGGTACGGTCGCCAGCACGAATCCAGATGCCGCGGTCATTTACTGCACCGGCAATTACGGCGGTACGTGGATCAACGGCGGCATCATCAAGGACGGCCAAGACGGCATCCGTCTGGAGAATCTTGGCAGCTTCGGAGTGACCCTGACGCAGGCGACCTTTGAGAACAATGCCAACGATGTCCATTTGGGCGATGGCCAGAAGATCGACATCAAAAAGACCTTTACCGGTACGGCAACGATCCTGACCGACGATCCAAGCCGCGGCCGTCATATCACGCTGGAAAACGAGGATCTCAGCTATCAGAACAAGCTGAAACTCGTCAGCAAGAATTCCGGCTACATCATCGGCTATAAGCGCGGCGATGATGGCGTGGAATACCGCTATCTGGCAGATGCCAACGGCAACATCGTCACCGCTGAAAATGCGAAGGCAACCGCTAACCTCGGTGCCGGGGAGCAGGAGCTGGATACTGCCACCGTTGTGCCGGAACACACCACCGTGACCGTGACGGCAAACCTCCCGGAGGGCGCAGAGTTCCTCGGCTGGAGCGCCGTGCGTGACGATGGCAAAGCGCTGGATCTGGGCGATGATCAGACCGAACACTTTAAGATGCCCGGTTGCAACGTGACCGTCGAAGCGCTGTATCAGGGTGGAAATGGTGACATCGACAACCCGAGCGGCGGCGGCAGCAGCGATGTGGTGGCCGGCATTGCGGCTGTTGCGCTGACCGGTGCAGCCGTGTGGAGCATTTACGAAACCGGAACCGGCATCTATCGCGTGCTGAATATGCCCGGCGTCCCCATGCCCTCCAACCGCGCCGGTCTGGCGACCCTGATCTGGGAAAAGGCCGGCTGCCCGGAACCGCAGACGGTGAAGAGCTTCAGCGACATCGATGACGCCGACCTTCATCTGCGGCAGGCTGCCAGCTGGATGGAAGAGCAGGGTCTGATGGACGATGTGAAGGAAAACGAGTTCCGCCCCTATCGCTACGTGACCAAGCTCCAAACCTGCCTTGTCTGGGATAAGGCCAAGGAAGAGAGCCTGATCTCCTGAAAAAGTAGATCATTCTTGTAACAACCCCGGGGTGACCGCAAGCGCCCCGGGGTTGTTTTTTTTACAGGAAAAGGGGCAGAACCGGAAGATGCAGTTTATATCCACGAACCCTCCCGTGAAAAAGCAAACAAGCCAGACCCGCAGGTCTGGCTTGTTTGCAATATCAAAAATATTCTTTCCGCTGAATATATCCAGAGCGAAGCGGAGGATCTTTCAAATCATCAGTTCAGCTTTTTGCCAAAGAACTCCACCTCTTTGCCAATGAACTGCATCAGCTCGTCGAACTGGTCGGGGGTCAGGCTCTGGGCACCATCGCACTTTGCCTTGGCGGGGTTGTTGTGCACCTCGATCATCAGGCCGTCGGCACCGGCAGCAACAGCGGCCTTTGCCAGATCCGGCACCATCCATGCGTGGCCGCAGGCATGGCTGGGATCCACAATAACGGGCAGGTGGGTCATCTTGTGCAGCATCACCACACCGGCAAGGTCGAGGGTGTTGCGCATGCTGGTCTCAAAGGTGCGGATGCCGCGCTCGCAGAGGATGACGTTCTCGTTGCCCTCGGCCATGATGTACTCGGCGCTCATCACGAACTCTTCCAGCGTATTGGCAAGGCCGCGCTTGAGCAGCACCGGCTTCTTCTGACGGCCGACGGCCTTGAGCAGCTCAAAGTTCTGCATGTTGCGGGCACCCACCTGAATGAGGTCCACATTCTCGAACAGGGGCAGGTGCTCGGTGTTCATGATCTCGGTCACGATGGGAGCACCGGTGGCGCGGCGTGCCAGCTTGAGCAGGTCGAGGCCTTCGCTGCGCATACCCTGAAAGGAGTAAGGCGAGGTGCGGGGCTTGAATGCGCCGCCGCGCAGCAGGGAAGCACCCGCAGCCTTCACGCGCTGTGCGCAGTAGGTGATCTGCTCCTCGCTCTCAATGCTGCAGGGGCCTGCAATGACCGCAAAGTTTCCGCCGCCGATCTTTACGCCGTCCACATCGATCACGCTGTCGTCCGGGTGGAACTTGCGGTTGGCCTTCTTATAAGGCTCGGTCACGCGGCGGCAGGTCTCCACCACCGGGTTTGCCAGCACCCAGCTCTCGGCCACGGCCTTGGTGTCGCCGATCAGGCCCAGAATGTGGCTCTCACTGCCCTTGGAATCGTTGATCTGCAGGCCCATATCCTGCAGTTCGTGGCAGAACTCGCGTACCTGTACCTCAGGTGCGTTCTGTTTGAGTACGATGATCATAGTGTTTTGTCTCCTTTGCCTTATCGTGTGAAACGGCGAGGGAGACCGGCTCCTTTGCCGCAGCTTGCAGTGTCAAACTTCAGGGTTCTGAAGTGTGTGACGCTATGATATCACTTCAGGAAACTGAAGTCAAGAGAATTTTGAATTTTTTTGAAGAAAGTGGTAGAATGGGGGCAGGAAAAGGAAAGCAGGCTCGCCCTCTCAGCTTCGCTTGCGCTCAGCAGCTCCCCCAAAGGGGGAGCCCTTGGCAAAAACGGAAACTTTGCGTGGATTGCCAAAGCCTCTCACTTTGGGAGAGGTGGCATTGCGTTAGCAATGACGGAGAGGGCGAGGACGCTGACCCAATGCCATCATACTTAAGAATAGAACCAGCTAAATATAAAGGGGAATACTACAATGGGAAAAGAAGCAAAAACCAATGCCATGCGCATTCTGGAGCGCGAGAAGGTGCCCTACACCGCCCACGAGTACGCTCATGAAGAGGGCGTTGCCGTAGCAGGTGTGGATGTGGCAGGCAGCATGGGCGAAGACCCTGCCTGCGTGTATAAGACGCTGGTGACGCAGGGCAATAGCAAAAACTATTTTGTGTTCGTCATTCCGGTGGCAGCAGAGCTGGATCTGAAAGCCGCTGCCCGCAGTGTGGGCGAAAAAAGCGTTGCCATGATCCATGTGGCCGATATCAACAAGGTCACCGGCTATGTGCGCGGTGGCTGCAGCCCGGTAGGCATGAAAAAGCAGTATAAGACTGTGTTCGATGAGAGCGTGCTGACGCAGGAGAAGGTCTATGTCTCCGGCGGGCGCATCGGCACGCAGGTGTGCTGTGCCCCGGCGGACCTCATCCGCGCTGCACGGGCAATTACAGCAAAAATTATTTTTTAAAAAAGTCCGTCTATTGTACAAAAAGTTAACGCATCCTATTTACATAAAATATACTTAAACTATAAGTCATACTTAAAAAGAAAAACAATGTCGAAACTGCACAAAACTTTTGAAAGTTTTTTGACGGCATGAAAACACAAGGTAGAATTTGTGGGAACACTCTTTTCAAAGATGTTTTTTTGCCGTAAACTGTATGTAGTACAGGGACGGCGGCCCGCAGAAAGGGCTTTTCCGCCGCCTGAAAACGCAAGCACAAGGAACTGCGGAGGAGAACTTCAATGATGAAGATGCTGCCGGGTCTCATGGGTCGAAACAACATTCGGGCATGTCAGGGGCATCGTGCAACTTTGTGCAAAGCGTCGGGAGAGCATACGCAGAATTAAAGGCCGTGGTACGGGTGTACCGCAGCCTTTTTTGTTTGTCGGTTGAGAAAGAGAGGTTTGGATATGGTTCGTAAAGTGGCTGTGATCATGGGTTCTGACAGCGATTGGCCGGTGGTAAAGGGCGCATGTGCCCAGCTGAAAGCGCTGGACATCCCTTTTGAGGCGCACATCCTTTCGGCACACCGCACCCCTGCCGGGGCAGCGGAGTTTGCCAAAAGCGCCCGTGCCAACGGCTTCGGCGTGATCCTGTGCGCAGCAGGCATGGCAGCACATCTGGCGGGTGCCTTTGCTGCCAACACCACCCTGCCGGTGATCGGCATTCCCATGAAGGGCGGTGCCATGGACGGCATGGATGCCCTGCTTGCCACGGTGCAGATGCCCAGCGGCATCCCGGTGGCAACGGTGGCTCTGAACGGTGCCAAGAACGCCGCATGGCTGGCTGCGGAAATTCTGGCTTTGAGCGACGACGCTCTGGCCGAAAAGCTGGCAGCAGAGCGCACCGCCATGGCCGCACAGATCGCTGCCAAAGAGGAAAAATTGCAGAACGAACTGAACGAGCTGTAAGACGCGGACCCTCTCCGTCACGCCTGCGGCGTGCCACCTCTCCCGAAGGGCGAGGTCTTACGCCATCTGACGGGAAAGCGGTATAAAAGCTCCCCCCTCGGGGGAGCCGGCATTGCGGAGCAATGACTGAGAGGGTTTCAGAGCGAAAAAGGAGAACCAATGTCTGATTTTGCATATCCGCTGCACGAAGAATGCGGCGTTTTCGGCATTTACGACCGTGCCGGTACCGAGGATGTGGCCGCTGCGGCCTACTCGGCTCTGTATGCCCTGCAGCACCGTGGTCAGGAGAGCTGCGGCATCGCCGTGAACGATGATGGCGTGATCAACGGCCACCGCGACCTCGGCCTTGTGAACGAGGTGTTCACCCCGGCGGTGCTGGCAAGTCTGGCAAACCCCAATGCGCACATGGCTACCGGTCACGTGCGCTACGCCACGGCAGGCAGCCGTGTGCGCGCCAATGCACAACCCATGATCGTCCGGCACGGCCGCGGCACCATGGCACTGTGCCACAACGGCAACCTGACCAACGCCATCGAGCTGCGCCGCCAGCTGGAAAATGAAGGTGCCATCTTCCACGGCTCCTCCGATACCGAGGTGATCTGCTACCTGATCACCCGCAACCGCCTGCGCATGGGCAGCATCGAGACCGCCATCAGCAAGACGATGGATGTGCTGGAGGGTGCCTACAGTCTGGTGATCATGTCGGCCACCAAACTCATTGCAGTGCGTGACCCCCGCGGCTATCGGCCCCTGTGCATCGGCACCCTGCCCGGCGGCGGCTACGTATTTGCCAGCGAGAGCTGTGCACTGGACGCTGCCGGTGCCACCCTGCTGCGGGACGTGGAGCCCGGCGAGATCGTGGTGGCAGACGCAAAAACCGGTGAGCTGCGCAGCATCAAGGATCACTGCGGTCGGCCGGACACCCAGATGTGCGTGTTCGAGTTCATTTATTTCTCCCGCCCGGACAGCATCATCGAAGGCAGCTCGGTGCACGAGGCCCGCAAGCAGGCTGGCCGGTTCCTTGCACAGGAACACCCCGTGGAAGCGGACGTGGTCATCGGCGTGCCGGATTCCGGTCTGGATGCAGCTCTCGGCTACTCGCAGGAGAGCGGCATCCCCTATGGCATCGGCTTTATTAAGAATAAGTACATCGGCCGCACCTTCATTCAGGGCAGCCAGAAGCAGCGCGAGAACAGCGTGCGCATCAAGCTGAACGTGGTGTCCAGTACGGTCAAGGGCAAGCGGGTGGTGCTGGTGGATGACTCCATCGTGCGCGGTACCACATCTGCCCGCATCATCAAGCTGCTGCGGGACGCCGGTGCCACCGAGGTACACTTTATGGTGTCGGCACCGCCGTTCAAGTACCCCTGCTACTTCGGCACTGACATCCCGGATCAGAAGCTGCTGGTGGCCACCGGCCGCACCGTCGAGCAGATCAATGAAGTGATTGGGGCCGATACGCTGGGCTACCTTTCCACTGAGCATGTTGTCCAGCTTGCAAAGAACGCAAAATGCGGATTCTGCACCGCCTGCTTTACCGGCGAATATGCCGTGAAGCCGGACGAGGTGCTTTCCACCGATATTCACGAACGCCACCTGAACGACCGTCCCAAGGACGAGAAAAAGTTAGGAGAGTAAGACCATGGAAAAAAGCTATTCTGAAAGCTATGCAGCCGCCGGTGTGGATATCACCGCCGGTTATCGCTCTGTTGAACTGATGAAGCAGTATGTGGCCCGCACCATGAACGAGCACTGCATTGGCGGTCTGGGCGGCTTTGGCGGCCTGTTTGAG
>ENA-ORUF01003373-ORUF01003373.1-human-gut-metagenome-genome-assembly--contig:-NODE-3373-length-11708-cov-2.251695_pt1 | contig 11708 bp, 6 predicted proteins | sample MGYA00242077_ERZ509203 | MGnify/ENA primary metagenome ERZ509203 (study PRJEB26280, sample SAMEA2338834) | human gut metagenome | biome: human gut; feature: human-associated habitat; material: faeces...
AAAGAAAACCTGCTTTCCGTCATAAACACGGAGGCAGGTTTTTAATGACAAAAACAAAAATCTATTTTCAGAAAAAGCCAGTATTTGCTAAAAAAAGAGTAAGGAAAAAGTAAGAAAACAAAAAACAAAATGTGATACGATAGAACTAACTTGGGAAAGCAGAAAATTAATTTGTAAAATAGAAAAGTGGGAGGAAGCATATGAAGAAAAAAGTAATCGCGATTGTGTGTGCAGTCGCAGTGCTGGCGGCAGCCGGAGGGGGAGTGACATGGCATTTCCTTGGAAACGGTACAAAAGAGGACGATAACGTCGTCTATGTCAATACTGTAAAAGCCCTGACCAATCTGGGAACTGGAAATGGAATGGAAAACCGCTATGCCGGTGTTGTGGAGTCGGAAAATACCTGGAAAGTAGAGAAAAACAGCGAGAAAAAGGTAAAGGAAGTTTATGTGGAAGTCGGTCAGGAGGTTCAGGTCGGAACACCGCTGTTCTCCTACGATACCGAGAAATTCCAGAGTGACCTCGAGCAGGCGCAGCTGGATCTGGAACGCATAAACAATGAACTTTCAAGTATGAATACCAATATCAACCAGCTTTACAAAGACAAAAAGCAGGCATCAAAAGACCAGCAGGCAAGCATCACACTGGAAATTCAGGAAGCGGAGCTGGATTTAAAGAAAAAAGAATATGAAGGAAAATCAAAACAGGCGGAGATTGATAAATTAAACGATAACATCACCAATGCGACCGTGATCAGTGAAATCGCCGGTGTCGTAAAATCAATCAACAACGATGACAGCAGCGCCGGCGCTTACTCCGGTGACAGCTCCGACAATTCCTTCCTGACTGTTCTTGCAACGGGAAATTTCCGTGTAAAAGGCCAGATCAATGAACAGAATATGAGCGACGGTTCGATTACGGAAGGAAGCCAGGTGATCGTGCATTCTCGTGTAGATGAGAATCAGACCTGGACCGGAACCGTGACAAAGATTGATCGGGAAAATGCAAAGACCGGCAATAACAACATGTACAGCAGTTCCGGCGATGGCATGACACAGTCGAGCTCCTATCCGTTCTATGTACAGCTTGCCGGAACGAATGGTCTGATGCTCGGCCAGCACGTTTACGTAGAGCCGGATGTCGGCCAGCAGGAAGTCAAAACAGGAATCTGGCTGTCTGACTCCTTTATCAACGATGTCGACAGCAATCCTTACGTCTGGGCCGATAATGGAAAAGGCAAACTGGAAAAACGAAGCGTAACGCTTGGAACGTACGATGAAAACATGATGGAATATCAGATCACCGACGGCCTTGCAGAAGATGATGCAATCACCTTCCCGGAGGACGGTCTGGAAGAAGGGATGAAGACCGTAGTCAGCACCGACGGATCACTGGGACAGAGCAATCCGGCCGGCGGCGAGGATGACGGTATGCTTGACAACGACGATGGAATGGTCGACGACGGTATGAAGCAGGATGAAAACGGCATGGTTGACAATACCATGGACGGCGCAGAGTACAGCGGTGAGGAAGATACAACGAACGTGATCGGCGGCGCCGACAATGGTGATGCAGAACCGGCAGACACACAGGAAGCCGGATCAGCAGATGACGGGGAGGTGATTCTGGAATTAGAGAATATCTGTAAAGAATATATGCAGGGCAAAATCCCGGTTCCGGTTCTGAAAAACATCAACTTCTCCATGGAAGAAGGCGAGTACGTTGCGATCATGGGTCCTTCCGGTTCCGGAAAAACAACACTGATGAATATTGTCGGCTGCCTCGACCAGGCGACGAGCGGACGGTTGATCCTCGACGGACAGGATATCAGCAAATGCAGTGACAATCAGATGTCCGATATCCGCCTGCAGAAAATCGGGTTTGTTTTTCAGAACTTTCAGCTTCTTTCAAGACAGAGCGCGATGGAAAACGTATGTCTGCCGTTAACCTATGCAGGTGTACCGAAAAAAGAGAGAAGAGAGCGTGCGGCGATTGCCCTCGAGCGCGTAGGACTTGGCGATCGCATGGATTTTAAGCCGACGCAGCTTTCCGGTGGACAGAAACAGCGTGTGGCGATTGCACGGGCAATTGTCAACCATCCGAAAATTCTGCTGGCTGATGAGCCGACGGGAGCACTCGATTCCCATTCCGGCGAGCAGGTCATGGAGCTGTTCCAGAGCCTGAACGACGAGGGCGTCAGCATCTTGATGATTACGCATGACGCGGAGATCGCATCGATGGCACAGCGCACCGTGGAGATCCGCGACGGAATGATGAAATCGAAGGAGGTGGCCGAAACATGAAAAAAGGAAAAGCCGCAAAGAAAGTCGTGATTGCAGTTGTGACCGCAGTTGCCGTGGGCGGTGTCAGTGTCGGCGGTTATTACGGCATCCGCCAGGCGCAGAAGACGACCGTAAAAGTGTATCCGGTCAGTGACTTTACGAGTGGTTACTGGGAAGACAGCATGAATATGGAAGGCCAGATCACCTCGACGGCTTCCCAGAACATCTATCTTTCAGACAGCCAGACCATTTCCCAGGTTCTCGTCAAAGAGGGCGATGTGGTAAATGCCGGAGACACGCTGATGACATACGATACCAGCATGATTGAGCTGGATCTGGAAACGCAGCAGTTACAGCTTGCACAGACAAAGCTGAAAATCCAGCAGAGTGAAAAAGAACTGGAAAAGCTGAAAAAGACAAAACCGGTAGCGGATACGCCGCTGGATCCGGTGGAGCCGGATTTCCCGGATTTTCCAGATGAACCCATCGATCCGGATTTCCCGGACGAACCGATTCCGACCCCAGAACCGGAGCCGACGTACGAGGATGCTGTTCTGTACAGCAGTACGAATAAGCTTGTATTTGGTTCCAAACCATACAAAGGAGAAGGAACGCAGGAAGACCCATACACCTATCTCTGCGCACCGGGGACAGTCCTGACAGGCGGATTCCTGAATCAGATGGCAGGATACGCGGATGAAAAGGGAACGAAAAAAGAAGAGGACAGCGAAGGATACTGGTTTCGCCTGGAGATTCATGAGGAAAACAAAGCCGCAGAGGCGCTGGAAACCGTGTGGGAGCAGGATGGAACGAAGATTGCGAAAGCATACGAGACTTCGTATGAAGCAGTCCTGAGTCTGAAAGAATCCGAATCGGCGGATGCACCGGAAATAAAAATTACCACGCCGATTGCAAATACAGAGGTTGCAGAGGGCGGCGAGCTGAAGCTGAAAATCGGAATCAATGAGAAGAAAGATACCGAAGAGAAGCCGGATGAGAAAGCCGACGATAAAACGGATGATAGAACCGAGAGTCCGTCCGAGGACGATGTGACACAGCCGGGTGAAGCCGGAAATGGAAGCGGTGAGGCAGACGATTCCACGGAAAACACCGAAACGGATGGCACTTACACATACGTCTGGAAACACAACGGAAAGACAATCGACGGAGATTTTAAGGATACTTACACAAAAGAAAACATCACAAAAGAGGATGCCGGAATCTATATAGTAGAAGTGACAGCGAAAAATGACAAGGGTACTTCCATGGCAGTCAGCACTGCAAATGTGGCGGTAAAAGAAGGAACGATTACCCCGACACCAAGTGTAACTCCGCCCCCGAGCGTTACGCCGGGACCGAGTGTAACTCCAGAGCCGACCGTCAGCCCGGAACCAAGTACAACACCGATTCCGACCACAGAGCCGGTTCCAACAGAAACTCCGGTGCCGAGCGAGACCCCAGTTCCGACGGAAACGCCGACGCCGACCGAAGCCCCGGCAGAACCGGAAGCGGAACCGCAGAGCGAAGATGCACCGGAAGCAGTGCAGACGACAGCAAAAACCGTATTCTACGGTGAAAAAGCATCGGTACAGTCCCTCTTTACATCATCCACAGGAAGCAGCGCAAATAACAATACTTCTTCCGGTGATGATACCCAGATGACCTACACAAAAGATGAGTTGAAAAAAGCCATCAGCGAAAAAGAAAGCCAGATCCGTAATCTGAAGCTGGATCAGAAGGAAGAGGAACTCAAAGTCAAAAATACGCAGAAATCCCTGGATTCCCAGACCGTAAAAGCGACGATCAGCGGTGTGGTAAAGAAGGTTGGAAATGCAGAAAACCCGTCCAACGACGGAAGCGCCTTTATCCAGGTCAGTGGAAACGAAGGTCTGTACGTGCGCGGCTACTTAAGCGAGACGTATCTCGATCAGGTAAAAGTCGGCGATGAACTCAACGTGACTTCTTGGTCTTCGGGTGCTTTTGCAGCGGCAACCGTAACCGAGATTTCTCCGTACCCGACAACAAGCTACATGTCGTACAGCGAGACACCAGCCTCCTTCTATCCGTTCACAGCCGTTATCCCGGAAGGCGGAGAAGGTTTTGAAAACGGTGACTGGATCGAGATTGCAATCACTGTCGGAAACGATGTAGAAAACGGCAACGGCCTGTACGTCAGCAAAGAATTCATCCGCGAGGAAAACGGACAGAAATTCGTTTATATCCGGGATGAAAATGATAAATTAAAGAAACAGAATGTGGTAACCGGAAAACTTCTGTGGGGCAGTTATTACGAAGTGAAGAGCGGTCTTTCCGAAGAGGATTACATTGCATTTCCGTACGGCAAAACCGTGGTGGAAGGCGCAGACACGAAGGAATCCAGTTCATCGGATTATTACAACAGTTAAGGAGGCGCATTATGTTAGAAAATGTAAGACTTTCCTTTCAGGGAATCTGGTCACACAAAATGCGTTCCTTCCTGACGATGCTGGGTATTATCATCGGAATTGCGTCGATCATCTCAATTGTCTCCACGATCAAGGGAACGAATGAGCAGATCAAACAGAACCTGATCGGAGCTGGAAACAACAACGTGACCGTCAGCTTAAAGCAGGGCGACGGTGATTACTGGATGGACAACGGACTGCCAAGCGGCGTGTCGAAACTGTCCGGTGATCAGAAAAAGCGGATCCGCGAGCAGGATCAGGTGGAAAATGCATCGTTTTACACCGAAAGAACGTATGTGAGCGGCATCGCAAAAGGAAACACAACACTGGACAGTGCGAAGGCGCTTGGAGTGGATGAAAATTATCTGTCGACGTGCGGATATCAGATTTATCAGGGACGCGGCTTTGTGGAGAGCGATTTCTCGAAGACCCACAAAGTTGTCCTCCTCGACGATACCGCAGTGCTGACACTCTTCCCGGATGAGTCGCCGGTCGGCAAAACGATCGAGATCATGGGAGAGCCGTTCACGGTGATCGGCGTGATCAAAAAAGCCGATTCGTTCCAGCCGGTCATCAATTCCAGAGATGACTACTATACGTACAATCAGGAATCCTATCCGCTGGTGCTGATGCCGGATGTCTGCTGGCCGATCGTATTCCAGTATGATGAACCGGAAAATGCCGTTGTGATGGCAAAAACGACCGAGGATATGAGCACGGTGGGAAAGACAACAGCGGATATCATGAACGAATCCGTGACCAATACAACTGATTCTCTTTCCTATCAGGCAGAGGATCTGCTGGAGAAAGCAAAGAGTCTGCAGGAGTTAGGCCAGAGCACGAACCAGCAGCTGATCTGGATCGCGAGCATTTCGCTTCTGGTCGGCGGTATCGGTGTTATGAATATTATGCTGGTATCTGTAACGGAACGTACAAGCGAGATCGGCCTGAAAAAGGCGATCGGAGCAAGAAAACGCAGAATTCTGTTCCAGTTCCTGACCGAGGCGGCGGTGCTCACCAGCATCGGCGGACTGCTCGGCGTGCTGGGCGGCATTATCATGGCACAGGTGATTTCGAGGGTATCGCAGACGCCTGTGGCGATCAGTATTCCGGCAATCATTTTCTCCGTGGTCTTCTCCATGGTGATCGGTATCGTATTCGGACTGCTGCCGTCGGTAAAAGCAGCGAACCTGAATCCGATCGATGCGCTGCGAAGAGAATAGAACAAAAAAGAGTTGAAAAATCCGTGCGGGTACAGCGTAGGTGCTGGATCCGTGCGGATTTTTTGTGCGGCGTGTGCGGATGAAACTTAAGATCTTTACTTTTTGCGGAAAGTCGGTTATACTGGAAAATAAGCGCAATTTGCGGCGCAGCAAAGAGGCATTCGAGTTTCGGATTCGGTATGTTTATGAAAATATAAGAAAGATTCAAAGACATTTCACATTCGTTTATGGTATAATCAAACAAGAGTATGACCAACGAAAAGGAGTATACGCGAATGAATATTTTGTTTTTTATCACACCGAAAAGTGAAACGGCTTATCTGTATGACGACTGCTCACTTCGGCAGGCCATCGAGAAGATCGAATATCATAAATACACGGCGGTTCCGGTACTGAACAAAAAGGGCTGCTACGTGGGAACACTGACGGAAGGAGATCTGCTCCGCATCATAAAAGAACGGTATCTGCTGAATTACCATGAAGCAGAGGATATCCCGCTCTGGCAGGTTCCAAAACGGTGGAATTATGAGTCCGTCAACATCAACAGCAACATCGAGGACCTGATCGAGATGTCCATGCGGCAGAATTTCGTTCCAGTTGTGGATGACGAGGGAATCTTCATCGGCATCATCCGAAGAAGAGATATCATCCAGTACTGTTATCAGAAAAGCGGCATCAAAGAAGAGGAAGAAGCCCGGCGCAGCGCGCGGAAACAAAACGCAGAACAGATGATTCTGCAGTAAAGAAGAAAATGAGGGAAACATTATGAAAAAACTGATCGATCTTATCCAGGAAGAGCTGGTAAAAGCCTTTACCGCTGCGGAGATGGACCCGTCCTATGCAAGGGTTTCCGTTTCCAACCGCCCGGATCTGTGCGAATACCAGTGCAACGGCGCAATGGCAGCTGCAAAAGCATACCACAAAGCACCGATCCAGCTGGCTGAAGCAGTTGTAGAAAAAGTGACCGATCACAGCGTGATCGGTGAAATTGAAGCCGTAAAACCGGGATTCATCAACCTGAAAATCAACCCGGAATTTCTGGCAGATTATCTTTCCAAAATGCAGAACGACGAAGATCTTTCTGTAGAGAAAGCAAAAAATCCGAAAACCATCATCGTAGATTACGGCGGAGCAAACGTGGCAAAACCGCTTCACGTCGGCCATCTCCGTTCCGCGATCATCGGGGAAAGCATTAAGCGTATGGGACGCTTCATGGGCCACAACATGATCGGTGACGTTCATCTTGGAGACTGGGGTCTGCAGATGGGACTGATCATCACCGAGCTGCAGGAGCGCCATCCGGAGCTTGTTTATTTTGATGAGTCCTTTACGGGAGAGTACCCGGAGGAAGCACCGTTTACGATCAGCGAGCTCGAGGAGATTTATCCTTGCGCAAGCGGCAAATCGAAAGAGGACGAGGACTATAAGAAACGTGCACTCGAGGCAACGAGAGAGCTGCAGCAGGGCAGAAGAGGATATCGTGCGATCTGGAAACACATTATGAACGTTTCTGTTGCCGATCTGAAAAAGAACTATGGAAACCTCGACGTTCATTTCGATCTGTGGATGGGTGAGTCCGATGCACAGGAGTACATTCCAGACATGGTAGATTACCTGAAAGACAATGGTTATGCACATTATGACCAGGGCGCACTCGTTGTTGATGTCAAAGAAGAGACAGACACAAAAGAGATCCCGCCGTGCATGATCTTAAAATCCGATGGGGCAGCTCTGTATGATACGACAGACCTGGCAACCATCATCCAGCGTATGAAACTGTACAAGCCGGACGAGATCTGCTATCTGGCAGACAAACGTCAGGAGCTTCACTTCGTACAGTGTTTCCGCTGTGCAAGAAAAGCAAAACTGGTGAATGATGATACCGTTCTTTCCTTTATCGGCTTTGGTACCATGAACGGAAAAGACGGAAAACCGTTCAAGACCCGTGAGGGCGGCGTTATGCGTCTGGAGCGTCTGATCGGCGAGATCAACGATGAGATGTATCAGAAGATCGTGGAGAACCGCAGCGTAAAAGATACGGATGCAAGAGGAACGGCACAGATTGTCGGACTGTCTGCTATTAAATACGGTGACCTGTCCAACCAGGCATCGAAAGATTATGTATTCGATGTTGAGAGATTTACTTCCTTCGAGGGAAACACCGGTCCGTACATCCTGTACACGATCGTTCGTACAAAATCCATCCTCGGAAAATATAAAGAAGAGGGAAATGAACTGAAGAAAGGCGCACTTCTGGCACCGAAGAGCGACAGCGAGAAAGCTCTGATGCTTTCCGTATCCCGTTTCAACGGCGTTGTGGAGAACGCATTCGAGGAGAAAGCACCGCATAAGATCTGTGCTTATATCTACGAGCTTGCAAACGAGTTCAACCATTTCTACCACGAGACCAAGATCTTAAGTGAGCAGGATGAGGCAAGAAAAGCATCTTACCTGGCACTGCTGGATCTTGTCCGCGAGGTACTTGAGACCTGCATCGACCTGCTGGGATTCTCGGCACCGGAACGGATGTAAGATTCGTCAAGAGGGAAAAAATAGATAAAAAACAGGCGATTTTTTTGGCAGCCGTCGGCTTCTGTAGTTCTTGCGGAAACGGCGGCTGTTGTGTTATACTTACATCACGATTTTTCATCCGCTTGGACATTCGTCCTGAAAAATCGATTCTATATTACTCTATCGAAGAGCCATTCGGCTCAATTTATATCCATGTACAAAAACAGAATATCGGACTGACAAACACTTTGACGTAAAAAGAGGAGGCGGGATCATTGGAAAAGTAGAACTTCCGGGAGGGAAGTATCGCCTGCTGTCAGTGCTCGGAAGAGGGGCAACGTCTGTCGTTTATCTTGCAGAGAAAACTGGATCCGGAAAGCGGTATGCAGTCAAGGTAAGTATATGTGACAGGGAAAAACTGCGCCGGGAAGCGTTTCTTTTACAGAAGTTTTCATATCCCGGGATTCCCTGTGCGGTGGAACTTCTGGAAAGTGGGACAAAAAGCTTTCTGGTGATGGAAGCTGTAAACGGAAAATCTATCGGACAGCGTATGCGTAAGGGAGAACGGTTTTCCAGCCGGGAAATTCTGAAAACGGGAATTGCCCTGAGCGGGATTCTCTGTTATCTCCATGCACAGAACCCGCCGGTTTTCTACCGGGATCTGAAGCCGGACAACGTGATGATAACAGAGCGTGGTGAAATATACCTTGTGGATTTCGGTGCAGCCGGAACAGAAGAAACGGGTGTGGAAGTCCGTTATGGAACCCGCGGTTATGCAGCGCCGGAGCAGTATGACGGGAAGTGTGACGCCCGTTCCGATCTTTATGCACTCGGCGCACTGCTTGCGGCAATGGCGAAGCATGCGAAAAAGCGGCAGAAAAGAGGACTCTGGCGGGTGATGGAAAAGTGTATGCAGAAAAAGCCGGAGGAGCGGTATGCGTCTGCCGGAGAAGTCAAAAAGGCACTGCGGCGGCTGGAAAGAAAGCAAAAAGGCAGGAAGACTCTGCGGATCTTTGCAGTTTTTGCTTTTCTGACAGGAGGAGCGGCTGCGGTTGCCAGCAGGATGCCATGGGGGCAGTTTCCGGCGGCAGACGAATGGGAGGAGCAGGGAGATCTCTGGTTCTGCGGAAATCCGGTGGAAGAAGGCAGTCTGCCGAACTACCAGAAAGCGCGGGAAGCGTTCTTAAAGGCAGACCATCTCAGTCAGGCGGGGCGTGTGGAGCAGGAACTTGTGGAATACTGTCTGGCGGATGATGCGGCAAGGGAAAAAATGCAGATGGAGCCATTGCTGGCTGAATTTTATGATGACACGCAGCAGGAGCCGGAAAAGGAAAAACGCTGCCGCAGATATCTTGCTGTTGCAGGAATGTATTTCAGTTTTTCCGAAGAACTGGCGCGTGAAAATGACACAGACGCCATGCGGAAAGGAATCGAAGTGCTGGAAAAGGCCGCAGGCGAGAATATGGAGGGGCAGTGGGAGGCGGTTATCTGGCAGAGACTGGCGGATGCGTGCTATCTTGGCGGAAAATCCGGGGATGGGGAAAGAGAACAGGACTGGTGCCAGGAGAGTTTTCTCTATTACGAACGGCTTCTGTGCAGCAGACAGGATGGAAACCGGCGGAAAAATCTGCTCAGGGCCGCAGAGCTGGCACTTCAGTTCGACATGCAGGAAAAAGCAGAACAGTACCTCAACGAGGCCGCAGAAATTCCGGGAATGGAGGAGGATATTTTTTATCAGCAGATCAGAAAAAGATGGGAGGAAGCAGGATGAGAAAAAAGACCATATGCGCAATGATGACAGGATTCCTGGCAGTCCAGGGAATCGAAGTCCACGCGGAGACACAGCAGACGACAGGCGAGGCCGCAAGTGCGGTGGAAAGCGTGGAATTAGAAGCTGAAATCATCGAGAACAGTGATGTGACAGATGCAGACGGGAAAGCCGGACCGGAGGAACTGCTGCCGGACGAAAAGTCAGAAGAAGAACCGCCTATAGAAGAGAAACCAGAGCAGGAACCAGAGCCGCCGGAAGAGAAAACAGATCCGGCAGAGACCGGAAAGAAAGAGAAAGAAGGAGAAGAAAAAATGCTTCCCCCGACGGTAATTCCGGATCCGGAGAAAGAACCAGCGGAAAGGTGGGAAGAAGAGGAGAAAGAAATTTCGGAAGATTCAGAATCGGGGAAGCCAGGAGAATTGCCGGAGGCAGGAGATATGGGTTCCGGGGAATCGGAATCAGAGGAAGGATGTGAAGAAACAGATACAAAAGAATCAGAGACAGAAGAGTCAGATTCGGAGAGAACGGATTTTGGAGAAATGGACACAGAAAAACCAGATTATGAAGATACAGGTTCAGAAAAATCCGGAACGGAAAATTTGATGCCAGAAGATCCGGAACCGGAAAAGCCTGATATGGAAGAAACGAAGCAGGAATCTCCGTCAACCGAAAAAGAGTCAGAAAATCAAACCTCGGAAACAAAAGCACCAGAAAAAGAGGAGCCTACCGTAATGCCAGATGCCGGAAAGTCAAACACAGAAAAGCAGGAACAAACGGGGCCCGGGCAATCGTCTCCGGAGAAAGAAGAACTCAAAACAGACGAACAGCTGCCCGTTGCTGCAGCCACGCCCGAGGAGGTGACCCAAGATCCAGATGATATTCCGCTACAAACAGAAGAAAGCAGTCCTCCGCCTGCCGAAACTCCATCTAAGAGTGCCGGGGAGGAGCCATCTCAAATACGGCCGCAGATCATCGCCGATTTCGTATTATCACAGATAGCAGACGAAGATTTCGAAGCGCCGAACCCCCTGATTATCCGCCCGGCCGACACCAGCGTCGAAATAGATCCCGGTTATACCCCGGAAATTCTGCTCGAGGGAGCCGCCGACACGGCTGAAATTCTTTCCTGCATGGTAAATGGCTCCGAAGCCGAATATGAATGGAAAGAAAACAAAATCTGTCTGAAAGCCGAGAGCCTTTCCGAAGGCTACAACCGCATCACTGTAAAAGTGCGTGGCGCAGACGGCATTGTACGAACCATGAAACCGTGGGAAGTCAACGTGAAACCAAAAACTTCCACACTTGTCAGCCAAAGAACCAGCCAGAAACCAAAAGGAACCCGCCTCTTGCAGTCCTTAAGGCGCCTCTGGAACCTGATTCGTGCCATTGCCGAAATTCAGAATCAGACCACCCGCTATCTGCGTGCACTCTGCAGAAAATAGCCTGATCCGGTTTTGTTTGTATTTCTAATTTCGAT
>ENA-ORUF01003377-ORUF01003377.1-human-gut-metagenome-genome-assembly--contig:-NODE-3377-length-11700-cov-3.418720_pt1 | contig 11700 bp, 10 predicted proteins | sample MGYA00242077_ERZ509203 | MGnify/ENA primary metagenome ERZ509203 (study PRJEB26280, sample SAMEA2338834) | human gut metagenome | biome: human gut; feature: human-associated habitat; material: faeces...
AGGTAGCGAGTTCGAGCCTCGTCACTCGCTCCAAAAAAAGACATGACTGTTTGTCATGTCTTTTTTATGTTCCGGCTGCCGGAGGATAGCCGTTGGCTTTCGTATCCTAAGCGTTGAAGTTGAAGGTTTGAGATAATGAATGACACTCCTTGCGTATGCTACAGCGCCGTTACAAACAGAACGTAATGTTGCAGGGATTTCGTTTGGCGGCATGCTGAGGTGCTTTACGGTTGAAAGAATATTGGTGTCTGGAGCAATGTCTCCAAACAAACGCAACTGAGATCTGCCGGAACGGCGGGTCTCAGCTGCGTTTATTTGTGTTCAGAGTATTGCAGAATCGATCTAGATGACTCTTGTAGAAGGACATCAGTATCCGTTGACCAAGGCATTCAGAACCTGAGCGGCTACATTGCCTGCTGCGCCAGCGCCGCTTCCGCCCTCCTCCACCACAACGGCGAAGGCGTACGGAAAGTCCTGGTTTCGCAAAAAGCCGGTGAACCAGGCACTGGGCTGTTTGTTGCCCCCTACCTCAGCGGTACCGGATTTGGCACAGAGATCCATGTTGGGGAAGCGGTCCGCACCATAGGTTTGAACGACATTTTGTGCCATCATATCGGCCAGTACCTGGGCGGTATCCACCTGAATGAGCCGACTGGTGTGGCGGGTCATGTGGAACGATGGATGGGGGAGGCCCCCCTCTGTTTTCAACATCAGATAGGGAACGGCAGCCTTTCCACCGTTGGCCACTCCTCCCATCCAAACCATCAGGGCACAGGGGTTGACCAGGTCGTGATACTGTCCTACGCCGGCCCAGCCTAACTGGGCAGAAGTGGCACCTTCCAGTTCCACACTGCCAGCGGCGGTGGAGATGCCACTGACAGAGTAGCGATCTAGAAGGCCTGCCTGCTTTGTATACTGGGCAATGGTTTCTGCCCCCAGCTCATCGGCCAACTGGGCGAATACGCCGTTACAGGAACTGGCAAAAGCGCTGTTGATGTCCATTTCTCCGTGAGAGAAGGGGCAGGTGATGGTCTCTCCGCCCACCATAGTTGAGCCGGTGCAGGTGAATGTGCGCTGAAAGAGGTCAGGAATTTGCTCCAAAGCGGCGGTAAGTGTGATCGTCTTAAAAACAGAGCCTGGAGTAAAAGTGCTGGAGAGGAAGCGGTTGAGATAGACGCCCTCATACCGTGGGTCACCATCTTGAATCTCAGGGGGATCAGCTGGGTCGAACGTTGGAGTAGAGACCATACACAGGACCTCGCCGGTCTTGTAGTTATAGACACCCACCGCCCCTTTGCGGCCATTGAGAGCCTGATAGGCAATATAATTCAGCCGTGCATCTAAAGTGAGATAGAGGTCATTTCCTTGGCCGAAGGGGTTGTCTGCCCCAGTGAGAAGGTTATAGCCGGAGAGTTGGTCTGCAAAAGCGACCAAAGCTCCAGTGCCGATGGCACCGCTTGGGTCACCCACGGCATGGAGAGTAGCTTTTCGGACTGTGGCGTTGGAATAGTACCGCCGTTGACCGGAATCGTCCACCCAGGAGAGTACATCCCCGTCCCGATCCAGCACCCGTCCCACAGACAACTGGCCCTGGTTGTTATACAGGTGACGGTTGGCGGCGAAGGAGGCCCAATCTCCTCCATACAGCAGGAACCGGATCAGAAACAAGACCAGACCCAGCAGCAGGGATACTGTAAGAGCCAGACAGATCACAGTTCGTTTTTCAATCTTTTTCACCAGAAACCTCCTTTTGGACACGGCCACCCTTAGCGGGAATCAGGTTGCCCAGCCAACTGGAACTGTGGCGGTCCTGAGGACGGATGGCAAAGCTGGCATTGCTGCGGGTATCTGCCGCCTTGAGGAAGGCAAGCAGGGTCCAGGAGGACAGCATGGAGGAACCGCCATTGGATACAAATGGGAAGGTGACTCCAGTAAGAGGCAGGATATCTACAGAACCCAATACATTCAGAGTCGTCTGAAAGACCAGAAGGCTGGTGGCGGCACAGGCGGCGATGGTGTAAAAGCTGGACCGCCCTGCCCGGCAGCTGCGTACCGCAAAGACGGCCAGGGCAACGATACACAGTACCGCCAGCACTGCAATGATCAGTCCCCACTCCTCACATAGCATCCCAAACACTAGGTCGGTGTCGGCGGCGGGCACCCGGTGGAGCCAGCCCTCGCCGGGTCCTACCCCAATCAGTCCGCCAGAGGCTGCCGCCGACATAGTGCGGGTCTGCTGGAAGCCGCCGTTAGAAGCTTGTTCCCATGCGTGTCCCCAGGCGGCGAAACGCCGCAGAATATATGGCTTAACAGTAACCAGCATCAATCCGCCGAATACTGCACCGCCGCAGATCAGAGAGAGTGTGGCGAAGTCACCCGAGCGGAGATAGGCGATGACTAAAAAGGTGATAAAGAAGATGGCGGCGGTTCCAAAGTCACTCATCAGAGCCAGGCAGCCCATGCACACGCCCGTGAGTACGATAAAAAGACCCAGGTTACGCTTGCGGAACAGGCGCTCCAGGGTGGCCGCTCCGGCGAAGATATAGCATGGCTTGGCCAATTCAGAGGGCTGGAAGGAAAAGCCGAACAGGCTGATCCAGTTGGCTGCACCATACTTCACATGACCGGCAATGAGGGATAGGGAGAGCAGAGCGATGGCTGCCGCTGCCATGAGCCAACGGATCTTTCGCACCCGATCAAGATCTCGGAGAAAAATGCCTGTGATCAGAAATAGGATCATGCCGAGCAGGATGGCCAGAAGCTGTTTGGGGACAGCAGATGGGGCAGAGGAGGCGGTGACCGCTAGGCATAGGGTGGAAAGGAAAAAGGCGATGGTTTCCATCTCGAACCCAGTTCGCCCCATGCCGCGCAGGACAAGACAGTAGATCCACATCACCGCAGTCAGACATAAAAAGGCTCCTGGGATCAACAGGACATGGATTCCTTCCTCGGAGAGCAGAAACTGGAGGCCGGCAAGCACTTGAAACAGCGTGAGCAGAATCAGGGAGCCCCAGGGAGAGACAGGACGTTGGGAAGAGCGGCGGCGGTGCTCTGTCTCTTGGTCGGAGACAGGGAGAAGCACGGTCTCCACGCCGCCTAAGCTAAGTACGTCACCCAGAGAAATCGAGGATCCACCTGGTTCTACTTTAGAGCCGTTGACAGTGGTGCCGCTTTTAGAGTCCAGATCATATACTGTCCACTGGTCATCTGCAGAGCGAATGAGAGCGGCGTGTTGCCGGGAAACGACAGGGTAGTTGAGCAGCACATCAGAGGAGGGGCTGCGTCCCAGAATATTTTCCCAATGGGTCAGGGGCTCCGCAGCTCCATTAGGCAGAGAGAGGTAGGCCCATACCTCTGGTTTAGGAGAGGCATTGACCAGGCCGTGGATGATTCGTACCAGCATCAGAATGGCCAGTACAGGGAATAGAAAGCGAAGCAGAAGGGTATACCAGGCGAATAGAAGCGGGTATGTCTGCGGCAACTGCCGCAGGGTATCCAGAACAACCTGGAGATGAGCGGTCAAATCAGACAAGAGGAGCCTCCTTTCAGCTAAGAGAGGGTGGTCAGTGGGATTGTTATCAGGATACTACAAGCGCTCCATCGAAACAAGGGCGCTTTTGCACAAAACGAAGGAATTAGGGAAAAATGAACTGGGAGGGTGAGCGGATCCATCTGCTGAGAAGCCGGTACAGATAGGCAAAAGCTGCTTAAGAAGGATATAAAAAATCCGTTCTCTTTTGGCGGAAAGAGAACGGACAGTATATCCGGAGCAAATGGGAAGAACAATCAGGAGAGAGGACTGGAAGAAGGCTGCTCCGGAAAATTGGGGGCACCCGGAAGAAGTGAGGGCTCCCAAGGCGCCGCATCAGGCAACATAGCGAAGAAGCTGCTCGGGGTGGCTGACATGATAGAACAGCAGCCCAAGCATGTCATTTTGACTGCTGCTCTCACGGATCCCAAGTACTGCGTTGGAGCGGCTGTTGCCGCTTGTACAGCCCACAGCTTTGCCGAAGCAAAGGTTACCGCAATCTCGGTCCCGGCCTTCCACAGAAACAGCGGGCTTTTGGTCCAGAGGAATGTACATCAAATCATCCTTCACCAAGGCGATTACGCGCCGGTCGGTGATGGCATAGAGCGTATTTTTTTCCAGACAAAGTTTATCCATCAAAGGACGGAGGGAGAGCATGGCAGGGAGAAAAGCCACGACTACCAGCATGACGAACCAGTCAGCGCCGCCGCGGTGATCATCATTCAGAATCGGAAGCAGATAAAACAGAGCCAGGAGGATCGCGGCTCCGGACAACAGCCAAGTGACAAAGAATGTGTTTCGCTCAGGACACTGCATCAGTTTGAAAGGGCTGGGTCGACCAGTCCAGCGAACCTGCTCGCCATCCATTAGAATTTCACGCAACCGCTGCTCCATAGGGAATCAGACTCCTCTCCTTGACGTTCCTGTCCCATTCTGTTCAGCGATGAAAGGTGACATGGACGGGGAACAAATTTTGCTGACTCGATTATAACAGAGAGAAGATTAAATAGGTATAAATGAATGAGGAGACGGTGTTAAGGAAACGTTAAGAAAATGAGGTGATAAGAAAAAATGGAAAAGAAGTCATGACAAAATGGAAAACTACAGGCTTAATCGGAGTTTAGTACAATCTTAACTCGGAGTGAGAAATGAAAAATAATGAGGAACAGAATCCATATACGAAAAACAAAAATAAGAGATATGTTCACTTGAAATGAGTGAAAAAACGGCGGAGGCATCTCCCAAGTAGGAAGGCCTCCGCCGGTATGAGGTTTGGAAAAACAATACGTTTGGGGGATGGAGATGTGGTACTACCGATCCTCCTCCTCTGTAATGGCGTGGGGGACCGGCGGAACCACAGGCTCGTCGTGCTCCAGGGGATCAAAGTAGTCCTGATCCACTAGGGTAGGCTTGCGATGTCGGACGACAGCAATGATGACGGGGTAGAGGACGATCGCCACCAGTCCGCCAGAGAAACCGTTGTTATACAGGTTCATACCCGCTACCGGGGTACCAGTATATAGTACCACGGAAGAGTGAAGAAAACCAGCAAGGACGCCAAAGGGCCAACCGAAGTAACCGGAAATCGGGGCCAGAGTGGTGCAGAACAGGCATGCCAGCTGAACAGCAGAGTCACTGAGAGACCAGTGCATCACCATTCCGCCCAGAAATACGCCAGTCATCACCGGAATAATGTTGAAGGCATGCTTACCGAATGCGGAGAAGCCCATAATGGTGAGGATGCCGCCAACCGTGGGGCCATTTAGATCGCCACCGCTGCACAGGATAAAGGCCATGCTGATCAGGCCATTGATTCCTGTATTGAGCAATACAGGTCCGGCGCCGAACATCCGGAGGAAGTCGCTGGGGGCCCGTCCGCTATCCTGAAGGAGGCGCCGGTAACCAGCCCAGGTGGCCCACAGGGGATGCTTAGTGCAAAATAGTCCGGCCAGACAGCAGGCGGTACAAAGCAGCCCAAGGGCGATGCCGAAGGTGAGGTCGTACCCTTCTGCCCAGTGGTATCGGGTGGTGGGGGTGGCCCCCATGGAGCCCATCAGGGGAACGAGGATGAAGGCTACCAGACCGCAGGCAAAGCCCACATTGTACAGATTCATGCCGTTTTGGATCTTATAGGTATAGGCGGAAAGAGGGGGCATGATAAACCCGATGAGGATTCCTACCAGGCAGCCGGCCAGAGGGGTTCCCCAGCCATTGTCCAGGGAGATGTAGCTGACCACTGGGGCCAGAGCAGTGGCCAGCAGGCCTACCGAGGCATACTTGCCAGCGGGTTCCCGGCGGCGTTTGGCGTAGAGAAATGTGCCCAGCAGGATGGGCCAGATGTTGACAAAATTCTTGCCAAATAGGGAGAAGCCGGACATAAGGCCCACCACCACAGGGGAAAAGCCGTTGAAGGGCTCACCGGAGTGCCGCAGGATCAGTGCGGTAATGGCGGTGACTATGGCGGAGTTGACCAGGGCGGCTCCAGGGCCTGCAATGAGTACATAATCTGTGATTAGGGCATCCTCTGTAAGAATAATGGTGGACAGGCCCTGTAGGATACCAGCGGGGGTGTCTTGGGTCAGTCCAAACAGGGCGAGGAGGGCCGCATAGGCCAAGAAGAGGCCGTACAGCCGTTCATAGCGGGTGTGCTCCGTCATGCTGTGCCTCCTCATGATTGCGTTTCCCGAGCATCCGAGGATGCGTCATTTTGAAAATAGGCCCGAGTTTCCTCTGCGTTGCGGTGGATCTCCTGGGCGAGGGCCTGTAGGGAGGGAAACTTCTGCTCTCCGCGGATGCGGTGGTAGAATTCCATCCGCAGCTCCTTGCCGTACAGATCTCCGTCGAAGTCCAGGATAAAGCCCTCTACAGTGACCCGGCCATCGTTGTCCTCCACGGTGGGACGGACGCCTACGTTGGTGACTGCGATATAGGAGCGGCCCTCTACCCGGACCCGGGTGGCGTACACACCAAAGGCGGGGACGATGACTTGAGCTGGGATCTGGAGATTTACAGTGGGAAAGCCTAAAGAGGAACTTCCAATCTTTTTTCCGTGGGTCACCCGATTGGTGAGCACATGGGGATGGCCTAGAAATTCAACGGCCCGGTCCATTTCGCCCTGGGCAACCAGCGTGCGGATATAGGTAGAAGAGATGGTGATCCCCTCTCGCTCGATTTTGCCGATGATGTCACAGCCAACACCTAACTGGGCGCACACCTCTTGGAGGCGCTGGGGATTGCCCTTGCCCATATAACCGAAGTGGAAGTCGTGGCCCGCCACCACATGAACGACACCCAGCTCCCGAACCAGATACTCGGTGATAAAATCCTGCCAGTCCATACGCATCATCCCGTCAAAGCTGGAAACGATGACCTCCTGAATGTGATAGCAGGACCGCATCAGCCAGACCCGGTCCTCGACGGAGCTGAGAAGTGGGACATGTTGGCCGGTGATGGCTGCAGTGGGGCTGCGGTCGAAGGTGAAGGCAGTGGGGACGGCATTCAGTTCCCGGGCGCGCTGGGTCACCCGCTGGAGCAGGGCACCGTGTCCGGTGTGGACGCCGTCAAAAAAGCCGAGGGCAATGACGCGTTTTGTTTTGTTCAAACTGTTTCTCTCCTTTGCGATGGGGGTGCGGAAGGGATCAGGTCACTTCAAAAAAGCTTTTGATGGTGGTCAGGACGCCACGCTGAATACGGCTGATGGCCAGAAAGTCACCGCTCGCTCCATAGACCCGATACTCGCCTTCCTCCGTACCAGGAAGGGGAAAGGCCATTCCATTACGCACCTTTTTCTCCAGTGCGGGGGGAAGGGTAAGAGAAGGCCGGTCCTGAAAATAGGTGTCCACTGAAAGCAGCAGGGAGTGAGGCTCTGGGTGGGACAGGACCTGCTCCAGGGGGCGGGCCTGTTCCAGGGAGAAGCCGGCGGCCATCGTGCGCCGCAGGGAGAACATGGTCCCGCCGCAGCCCAGGGCCTGTCCGATGTCGTGACAGAGGGTGCGGACATAGGTGCCCTTGGAGCAGCGCACACGGAGCAGGAAGCGGTCCGGACCTAAGACCTCCTCCACCGTGAGGGAGTGGATGGTAATGGGGCGGGGGGGGCGTTCCACCTCGCGGCCCTTCCGGGCCAGCTCATAGAGCTTCTTGCCCTGGATCTTGATGGCAGAATACATGGGAGGAATCTGTTGAATCGAACCGCGGAAGCGAGGCAGGACGGCCTCCAGCTCCCCGAGGGTCACCGCAGCGGGTGTCTCCTCCAGCACTGCGCCGGAGGTATCCTGAGTGTCAGTGACCAGTCCAAGACGCAGTCCGGCCAGATATTCTTTCTGTCCTTCAGAGGCAAACTCTACTGCCCGGGTGGCCCGCCCCACAAAGACAGGAAGTACACCGGTTGCCATGGGATCCAGCGTACCAGCATGCCCGATCCGACGTTCGCCCAAACAGCGGCGCAGCCGGGCACATACATCCATACTGGTCCAATCCTGGGGCTTATCAATGATTAAAATTCCGTTGGCCATAGTGCCTCCTGTCAAGCCTGGAGGCCCTGAACCTGGCGAATGGCAGTCATCAGGACCTCTTTGGTTTGCTGGATATCACCATCCACCGTAGCTCCGGAAGCGGCGGCATGGCCGCCGCCTCCCAGAAGGGCACATACAGCGCTGGCGTTTAGCTGGCTTGGGTCGGTGCGCAGGGAGATCTTACAGCATCCGGGCTTCAGTTCCCGAATGGTGATGCCGGTCTTGACTCCCTCTACCTGTCCCACAAAGGCGGCGATGTCCTCTGCATCCGCTTCGGTAGCCTGAAGCTGGGCCAGCATCTCCAGACTGATGGTGGCGATGGCGATCTCACCATCGTCATGAAACTCCATGGATTCGGTAAGCAGGCTTTCCAGACGCAGGCGGCGGAAACTTTTGGTGCGGAAGTGGCGCTTGTTCAGCTCCGCTGTGGGGATCCCCGTGTCCATCAGGGCGGCGGCCACCCGGTGGGTGTCGGCAGAGGTGTTCCCGTATACGAAGCAGCCGCAGTCGGTGGACACGGCCACATACAGAGGGAGAGCGATGTCAGCGGTGACTGGGCCAAGCTGCCGCAGGATGTCGTACATTAACTCGCCGCAGGCGGCCCGTCCGGCGTCCAGACAGGTCTCCCGGGCAAAAAACTCCTGGGACGGATGGTGGTCGATGGCCAGATCCACCCGGGGGAGGTAGGTCAGGGCGTTGTCTGGGAACAGGCTCCGGGCGGCTATGTCCACAGAGACTACTGTGTCCGGAAGAAACTCCTCCGGGGTCAGAAGTCCCTTCAGATAGGGGGAGAACAGGGGGGTGATCTCCGGATTGGGCAGGACATGGGCGGCCTTGCCCAGAGAGCGGAGGGCACGGCACAGGGAGGCAGCACAACCGACGGTGTCGCCATCCGGGCGGACGTGGGTGAGGATCAGATACTGGTCATGAGCGGCAAGGAACTCTGCTGCCTGAGAGGAGGAGATGGTCATGCCTCATCCTCCTGATCCTCGCCATAGTGGTTGTCCGGATTGACCGGCTTGACTACCTGGGGGTCCCGGAGCAGGGAGAGAATATGAGCGCCCTGATCGATGGAGTCGTCAGGGACGAAGGACAGCTCCGGGGTGTTGCGCAGGTTCAGAGAGCGTCCCAGCTCCCGGCGGAGCCAGCCGCCGGCGGATTTCAGACCCTTCAACACCTGAGCCTCACTGCTTTTGTCCAGAACGCTGACATAGATCTTGGCGTATTTCAGATCAGGGGTGGTGCTGACTGCGGTAACGGAGATCATCCCGGTGACCCGGGGATCCTTGACGCCGGGGATCAGGGCGGAGAGCTCCCGCTGGATCTCCTCATTGATGCGTCCAATTCGATTGCTTGCCATAATATGCTCCTTTCCAAAGGGGGCGGAGCCCCCGGTTCAAATCTGAATGGTCAGACAGGTCTGTGCCCGCTCAAAAAGCTGCTCCAGGGTGTCCGGCTCCAGAGCGGCCAGCGGCCCAGTGAAACGGAAGGTTCTGGCCGGGCCGTCCCCCACCCACAGGTTCCACAGCTCTGCTGTCTCGCCGGGGCGGAGATGTTTTTCCAAATAGGTCCGCAGCTGGGCCGTGTCCTCCCCTGTGGCCCGGAGGTCCAGCTCGTACTGAAAGGGCTTCATAGTCAGACCCAGTTCCTCCACACCACGGCGGTAGTATTTGTGTGTTTGGACGGAAAAACCGTCCTCAGTCACCGGGCCGGAGGGAGTGCTCCGGATCCGGCGGCTGTTGGAGCGGTACAGAGGGAGGGGATGGTCGGCACAAAGCAGAGTGACAGTGCTCATTTTACTTCCTCCAGAACACAGAAACAGGGCGGGGGTACAGACGTCCACCCGCCTCATCATACGATTCTATTATACAATGATTTTTTCCCGATGAAAAGGGGAAATTTCACCGCTCAAAGGTGTAAAAAGCAGGAGGCCTGGATCAGATCTCTTGATGTTCCGGCCGGCTACATACTGTGAATCCTCTAATGAGTTGTAAATCAGAGGAGCGCCCGGGCGAATATTATTCACCCGGGCGCTCCTTGTTTGATAGCTTGATTTCGTCCCATCCAAACCGTACCTGCTTGGCTGGGTTAAGATTTGGGAAACCAGGGGACAGATGCGGCGGATCAGCGCTCGACTTCCTCCATAATGAAGGCCTCGATGATGTCGCCCTCCTTGATGTCCTGGAACTTCTCAAAGGTGATGCCGCACTCGTAGCCGGCGGCGACCTCCTTCACGCTGTCCTTGAAGCGCTGGAGGGAGGCGATGGCGCCGTCGTAGATGACGATGTTGTCCCGGAGCAGGCGCATCTGGGCATTGCGCTGCATCTTGCCGTCCAGCACATAGCAGCCGGCGACCATGCCCACGCCGGTGATGCGGAACACGTTGCGGACTTCGGCACGGCCCAACTCCACTTCCTTGAACTTGGGAGCCAGCATACCCTTCATAGCGGCCTCAATCTCGTTGATGGCATCGTAGATGACCCGATACATCCGCATATCCACGTTCATCCGGGCGGCGGTGTCCTTGGCGTTGGCATCAGGGCGGACGTTGAAGCCCACCACGATGGCCCCGGAGGTGGCAGCCAAAGTGACGTCGGACTCGTTGATGGCGCCTACGGCGCAGTGGATGACCCGAACCCGGACCTCCTCGTTGGTCAGCTTCTCCAGAGAAGCCTTGACCGCCTCGGCGGAGCCCTGGACGTCTGCCTTGACGATGACATTCAGGTTCTTCATCTCGCCGGCCTGGATCTGACTGAACAGGTCCTCCAGCGTGACCTTGCCAACGTTGTTGTTCAGCGCACTCTTCTGCTCATGCTTACGCTGCTCCACCAGCTCGCGGGCCATACGCTCGTCAGCCACGGCATGGAAGTCATCACCTGCGCCGGGCACCTCGCCCATACCGATGATCTCCACAGGCACAGAGGGGCCGGCCTCGGTGACCTTCTGGCCCTTATGGTTGGTCATGGCGCGGACACGGCCCACAGCAGTACCGGCGATGATCACATCGCCCTGATGCAGGGTGCCATTCTGAACCAGCAGAGTGGCCACAGGACCGCGGCCCTTGTCCAGGCGGGCCTCAATGACTGCGCCGTGGGCAGAGCGGTTGGGGTTGGCCTTCAGTTCACGCATCTCTGCAGTGAGGACCACCATGTCCAGCAGATTGTCGATGCCCATGCCCGTCTTTGCGGAGATGGGGCAGATGATGGTCTCGCCGCCCCACTCCTCAGGTACCAGCTCGTACTCAGTGAGCTGCTGCATGATCCGGTCGGGGTTGGCAGTGGGTTTATCCATCTTGTTGATGGCCACGATAATGGGGATCTCGGCGGCCTTAGCGTGGTTGATAGACTCAACGGTCTGAGGCATGATGCCGTCGTCAGCGGCCACCACCAGGATGGCCACGTCAGTGATCATAGCGCCGCGGGCACGCATAGCGGTGAAGGCCTCGTGGCCGGGGGTATCCAGGAAAGTGACCGGGCTGCCTTTGACGTCCACCTGATAGGCACCGATATGCTGGGTGATGCCGCCCGCCTCGCCGGAAACTACATTAGCGTGACGGATATAGTCCAGCAGAGAGGTCTTGCCGTGGTCGACGTGGCCCATGACCACCACAACGGGGGCACGGGGCTGCAGATCCTCTTCCTTATCCTCGGTGGTGTCGAT
>ENA-ORUF01003382-ORUF01003382.1-human-gut-metagenome-genome-assembly--contig:-NODE-3382-length-11688-cov-7.510273_pt1 | contig 11688 bp, 7 predicted proteins | sample MGYA00242077_ERZ509203 | MGnify/ENA primary metagenome ERZ509203 (study PRJEB26280, sample SAMEA2338834) | human gut metagenome | biome: human gut; feature: human-associated habitat; material: faeces...
GCTCCTCCTGATAAACTGCGGAGCAGTTATTTGGTGTAGAGCTACGTAGCGAAGCAGATTGCGAATATCCGCTTGACACGAATCAGAGAAGTCTCTGTGAGAAGGCCATGAGTGGAGGGCCTTTGTTATGACAACTGAATATTGAATGTATGGCTCCGGAAAGCTGCGTGGAAAATCAGTAGATTCCCGGAGCTTTTATGTTGTTAATGTAAGGTGTGAAGTGACTATGGTCATAGGCATACAGAAGGTGGATGTGCGAGGTTATAGCTTTACATAGATACAGGGAGAATCTATAATGGTTTTATTCAAAGAATAGGAAAGGGTGGAGGAAATGAGAAAAAAGATTTCAGCGTTGCTTTTGAGTGTGGCGTTATGTATAACGGTAATGCCGGCAACCGGATTTGCGTCGGAATTTACAGATCAGAATGAAACAGCAGATGAGATGGCGCTGCAAACGCAGGCAGGAGATGAAGAGATACCATTTGCCGGAGATGCAGAAGAATCTCAGGAGACAGAAATAACAGCAACACCGACTGAGAAGCCGGAAATAACGAAAGCTCCGATGCCAACAGCCGGACCGGAAATAACAACAACTCCAATGCCGACATTCGGACCGGAAGTAACGACAATTCCGGAACCAACAACAGGACCGGAAGCGACAGCAACTCCGATGCCAACAGTACCCCCGACTCCAAAACCGATAAGTGTAAAATGGAAAGCAGCAAAGTGGTTGAACAGTACAGCAGCGCAATTGACAATGAATACTGATACGGATGGAGTATGCTATTATAAATGGATATATGATACTGAACCTAGACCGGTTCTGGATGACAGCAGTTTTTCTGTACTGACAAGAGCAAATAACAATTTCAAAATATCCCTGAAAGGCCTTAAAGAAAATAAACCGGTTATTGTATATTTGCAGATTGCAGGTGCAGATGGAAGGCGCAGTAAGATATGGCATCTGACATTAGATCAGAAGAATCGTCCCACACCGACACCGACACCGGCGCAGAATCGTCCGACACCGACACCAGCGCAGAATCGTCCGACACCGACACCAGCGCAGAATCGTCTCACACCGACACCGGCCCATACTCCGGTTGTTCCGAAGGTGTCAGACAGTGTTGTGAAGGGACTGGACTCTCCGCTGAAATTTACGCCTGGTAAATTTTACAATTTTTCTGTCATCGGTGCGGGAACCACAAACAGCAAGCCGGGAGAGGGGGATGTAAGATGGGTTCCGAAGTACTGGAGTACAAGTGCAAATCCGTCAGGATCCCAGAAAAATACCTCCTGGAAGATTGGCTCTGCAAGAGGGATAGCAACCGCCAGAACATATAATCTGTATGTCTTTTTCCAGAAGCAGGTTTATAAAAAAACAGCCTGGAAAGCAACCAATACCATAAGTTCTGTGAATTATCAGTTCCGTTCGGCAGCGCTTTCCCAGGCAGAATCGAAACAGCCAGTTCTGAACGGAACATATAACGGTACAACCGGTATTGTTGTAAAGTGGAAAAACGTCAGTGGAGTATCCGGCTATAAAATCTACAGAAAAGACGGAAGCAGTACAAAATGGACCAATATTGCAACTGTAAAGGGAAGCAGTACCAGCAGTTATGCGGATCGTTCGGTAAAACATGGAACGACTTATACCTATACAGTCCGTGCATATAAAAGCTCTCTCTTAAGCAGCTACGACAAAACAGGAACAAAAATTGTCCGCCTGGCAGCACCGGTTCCATATAATCCGTACAGTAAAGCATCAGGGCAGCTGACATCAAAATGGAAAAAAATCTCCGCTGTGTCCGGATATCAGGTTCAGTATGCAACATCAAAAAGTTTCAGCGGAGTAAAAACAGTGTCAACTACAGCAACAGCCAAAACAGTTTCCGGATTGAAGAAGGGAAGCACGTATTATGTACGTATCCGCGCATATAAAAAAATAAGCGGCAAGACATACTACAGCGCATGGAGCAGTACAAAGAGCATTAAAACCAGAAAATAAGCCCCCTGCGGTTTTCGAATATCTGAAGAAATAAATATCCTGCGGAGTCCTGTAAAAACAGGAAATTCCGCAGGATGTTTTTTGTCGGAAAAGGTTTTTATGGACATGATTTGTTAATTAATTGTTCATTGTTTTTATAACTGGAAAGTGGTAGAATATATACCATATGTGATCTGGATATCAACAGAGAACTGGAATGATTATGATGATTGGAACGAACAGTGTCCTGGAATGATCCTGAATCGGATAGATAAGAGACTTAAATGTCCTATTTCGAATAAAATGATTGGAGCAGAAACATGAATGTTTTTTCAAAAGTATTTGGAACCCGCAGCCAGCGTGAAGTAAAGCGTATCATGCCGCTGGTTGAGAAAACCGAGAGCTATCAGTCCCAGATGCAGCAGCTTACCGACGAGCAGTTACGGGACAAAACCAGAGAATATAAGAAACGTCTTGCAGAAGGCGAAACACTGGATGATCTTCTTCCGGAGGCATTTGCCACCGTACGTGAGGCTGCCAAGCGTGTGCTTGGAATGGAGCATTACCGTGTACAGATCATCGGTGGTATCATCCTTCACCAGGGCCGTATCGCCGAGATGAAAACAGGTGAAGGTAAAACTCTTGTTTCCACACTTCCTGCATACCTGAATGCCCTTGAGGGAAAAGGTGTCCACATCGTAACTGTCAACGACTACCTGGCTAAACGAGATGCCGAGTGGATGGGTAAAGTCCATGAGTTCCTTGGCCTGACTGTAGGCGTGGTACTTAACGACATGAAGCCGGAAGAACGCCGTGCGGCATATGGATGTGACATCACATACGTTACCAACAACGAACTTGGATTCGATTACCTTCGTGATAACATGGTTATCTATAAAGAACAGCTTGTTCAGAGAGATCTTCACTACTGTATCATCGATGAGATCGACTCCGTCCTGATCGATGAGGCACGTACACCTCTGATCATTTCCGGACAGAGCGGCAAATCCACCAAGCTTTATGAAGTATGTGATATCCTTGCACAGCAGCTGGAGCGTGGTGAGGCCAGCCATGAGATGACCAAGATGGCAGCCATCATGGGTGAGGAAGTTATCGAGACCGGTGACTTCGTTGTAAATGAGAAAGACAAGATCGTCAACCTTACCGAACAGGGTATTAAGAAGGTTGAGAAATTCTTTAATATTGAGAACCTGGCAGATCCGGAGAATCTGGAGATCCAGCATAACATTATCCTTGCCCTTCGTGCACATAACCTGATGCATAAGGATCAGGATTATGTTGTGAAAGATGACGAGATCCTGATCGTTGATGAGTTTACCGGACGTATCATGCCGGGCCGTCGTTATTCGGATGGTCTTCATCAGGCGATCGAGGCGAAAGAGCATGTTAAGGTTAAGAGAGAGAGTAAGACTCTTGCAACCATCACTTTCCAGAACTTCTTCAATAAATATGATAAAAAAGGCGGTATGACCGGTACAGCCCTTACTGAGGAGAAAGAGTTCCGTGATATCTACGGCATGGACGTTGTAGAGATCCCGACCAACCGTGTGGTACAGCGTAAAGACCTTGACGATGCCGTTTACATGACAAAGAAAGAGAAATTCAATGCAGTTGTAGAGGCTGTTAAGGAAGCACATGCAAAACATCAGCCGGTACTGGTTGGTACGATCACTATCGAGACTTCCGAACTTCTCAGCAGAATGCTGAAGAGAGAGGGAATCCCGCATAACGTATTGAATGCCAAGTTCCATGAACTTGAGGCTGAGATCGTAGCTCAGGCAGGACAGGCAGATGCCGTTACCATCGCAACCAACATGGCAGGCCGTGGTACCGATATCAAGCTTGACGATGTGGCAAGAGAGGCCGGCGGTCTGAAGATCATCGGTACCGAGCGCCATGAGTCAAGACGTATTGATAACCAGCTCCGTGGACGTTCCGGACGACAGGGAGATCCGGGTGAATCCCGTTTCTACATTTCCCTTGAGGATGACCTGATGCGCCTGTTCGGTTCCGAGAGACTGATGAAAGTGTTTACATCCCTTGGTGTTGAGGAGAATGAGCAGATCGAGCATAAGATGCTCTCCAACGCCATCGAGAAAGCGCAGGAGAAGATTGAGTTCAACAACTTCGGAATCCGTAAAAATCTTCTCGACTATGACCAGGTTAACAATGAGCAGAGAGAGATCATCTACGAGGAGCGTCGTCAGGTACTTGACGGTGAGAACATGCGTGATGCCATCTACAAGATGATCACAGATATCGTAGACAGCATGACAGATATGTGCTTCTCTGATGATATGGATTCTTCGGAGTGGGATCTTGATGAGTTCAATACCGCGATCACTCCGATTATCCCAATCCACCCTCTGACTGCAGAGAAGGTAAAAGGTCATAAGAAAGATGAGATCAAGCATATCGTGAAGGAAGAGGCTGTGAAGCTTTATGAAGCGAAAGAGGCTGAGTTCCCGGAACCGGAGCAGCTTCGTGAGCTTGAGCGAGTAGTTCTTCTGAAATGTATCGACAGCAAGTGGATGGATCACATCGACGACATGGAGATGCTCCGTCAGGGTATCGGCCTGATGGCATACGGCCAGAGAGATCCGGTTGTTGAGTACAAGATGAACGCATTTGAGATGTTCAACAACATGATCACTTCCATTCAGGAAGATACCGTACGTATGCTGTATCATGTTCATGTAGAGCAGAAGATCGAGCGTGAGCAGGTTGCAAAAGTAACCGGCACAAACAAGGATGACAGCGCCGGCCCGAAGAAACCGGTTCAGCGAAAAGAAGATAAAGTATATCCAAACGATCCGTGCCCATGCGGAAGCGGCAAGAAATACAAACAGTGCTGCGGACGTAAGGCGGCTAAGATCTGAGAATGAAGATAAAAATAGTCTCACCTGATGATATGGTGGGGCTATTTTTGTATAAGAGCAGAGAAAGGATATGATAATATGGCCGTTATAAAAACAGCAATTCTTCAGACACATGTATATACAGAAAAATCCCGTAACATCACCCAGGCAGCAGAAATTCTTGCCCGCCCGGAACTTCAGGGAATCGACCTGGCAGTCCTGCCCGAAATGTTCTGCTGTCCCTACGAGAATAAATACTTTCCGGAGTATGCGGAAGCCGAAGGTGGGGACACCTGGGAAAAATGTTCCAGGCTGGCAGCAGAACGTGGAATTTATCTTGTAGCCGGAAGCATGCCGGAGAGAGATGCAGCCGGTCATATTTACAACACATCCTATGTTTTTGACAGAAACGGGCATCAGATCGGGAAACACCGGAAAATGCATCTTTTTGACATTGATGTAAAAGGTGGCCAGTATTTTAAAGAATCGGATACCCTGACACCGGGAGATCAGGTGACAGTTTTTGACACAGAATTTGGAAAGATTGGCCTTTGCATCTGCTACGATTTCCGGTTCCCGGAACTTGCCAGGCTGATGGTGGACCAGGGCGCAGAGGTGATCATTGTGCCGGCTGCTTTTAACATGACAACAGGGCCTCTCCACTGGGAGCTGATGTTCCGTCAGAGAGCTGTGGACAACCAGGTATACACCATTGGAGCTGCACCTGCCAGAGATCTGAACGCCGGATACCATTCCTGGGGCCATTCCATTGCCGTAGATCCCTGGGGAAAAGTCCTCATGGAAATGGAAGAAAAGCCGGACGTGAAGGTTGTGAAACTGGATCTGGATGAGATAAAAAAAGTCCGGGAACAGCTGCCGCTTCTGAAGCACCGGAGAGGGGATATCTATGAATTGTCGCAGATAAAATAGAAATGCCTGAACCACGTTTTCGTTGTAATTTTCAGGCCCATATGGTATTGTATAAGACAGGCAGGAGTTCCTGCATCAATATATAGAAAGAAGGTGAAGCTGTGGTTGAGTTAGATCAGTTCAAGAGTATTCTTGCAACATACACAGAGCCATTAGTGGAAGTGAGGGATTCACTTTGACCTCGCTAACAAAGAGCAGAAGGTCGAAGAATTAGAGCGCGAGATGGAAGCGCCTGATTTCTGGGATAACGCAGAAGTATCTCAGATGAAGATGAAACAGTTAAAGAGTCTCAAGGATGATATTGAGACATACCATAATCTGGAAACACAGATGGAAGATATGGAAACCATGATCGAGATGGGATATGAGGAGAATGATCCGGAGATCATCCCTGAGATCCAGGAAATGCTGGACGAATTCCAGGCAAGCTTTGACAGCATCCGTGTGAAGACACTTCTTTCCGGAGAGTATGACGGAGAGAATGCCATCATTAAGCTGAACGCAGGAGCCGGTGGTACAGAGGCATGCGACTGGTGTGGAATGCTTTACCGTATGTACAGCAGATGGGCGGAGAAAAAAGGATTTGCACTGGAAGTACTGGATTACCTTGACGGTGATGAGGCCGGTGTGAAATCCGTAACCTTCCAGGTAAACGGAGAGAACGCCTACGGTTATCTGAAATCCGAGAAAGGTGTTCACCGTCTTGTACGTATTTCCCCGTTTAATGCGGCAGGAAAGAGACAGACATCTTTTGTATCCTGTGATGTTATGCCGGATATCAAGAAAGATCTGGACGTTGAGATCAATGATGATGATATCCGTATTGATACCTACCGAAGCAGCGGTGCCGGTGGACAGCACATCAACAAGACATCCTCTGCGATCCGTATCACCCATTTCCCTACAGGAATCGTGGTACAGTGCCAGAATGAACGTTCTCAGCACATGAACAAGGACAAGGCCATGCAGATGCTGAAAGCCAAACTGTATCTTCTGAAACAGCAGGAAGCTGAGGAGAAACTTTCCGGCATTCGAGGCGAAGTGACAGATATCGGCTGGGGAAACCAGATCCGTTCCTATGTCCTGCAGCCATACACCATGGTAAAAGACCATAGAACCAATGAAGAAACCGGTAATGTTGACGCAGTTCTGGACGGTGGTATTGACATCTTTATCAATGCATACCTGAAATGGATCGCGCTGGCGAAAAAGAAAGAATAACATTACTGTCACGGAACCCCATAAAGACAGAGAAAAGGACTCCGCAGGCAAAAAATCGCTTGTGGAGTTTCTTTTATTATGATAATATATCTTTTGTACAAAAACACTTGTCTTTATGAAACGGACAGAAAGGTTGCTGCACACAATGTGAACAGCAACTAGAGAGGTTGCTATGCAGAAACAGGTTGAGAAGAAAAAATACTATGTAGTAAGAGAACGGGCAGTGCCGGAGGTACTTCTCAAGGTGGTTGAGGCCAAGAGACTGCTGGAATCCAAACGGGTGGCTACTGTTCAGGAAGCTGCTGAAAGGACCGGGATCAGCCGCAGCTCTTTTTACAAATATAAGGACGATATTTTTCCTTTCCACGAGGAGACCAAGGGAAAGACCATCACCTTTATCATTCAGATGGACGATGAGCCGGGGCTTTTATCAATGGTGCTGCAGACGATTGCCCGTTTTCACGGTAATATCCTGACCATACATCAGAGTATTCCCATTAACGGAGTCGCAACGCTGACGCTGAGCGTTGACATCCTTCCGGGAGAAGGCGACGCAGAGGCTATGGTGGAGAATATTGAGCAGAGAGACGGTATACACTATTTGAAAATTTTAGGCAGGGAGTAAGCATATGATAAACATAGCAGTATTAGGCTACGGTACAGTAGGAAGCGGAGTTGTTGAAGTCATCAACACCAATCATGAGAGCATTAACAAGAGAGCTGGAGATGAGATTAACATCAAGTACGTTCTTGATTTAAGAGATTTTCCGGGAGATCCGGTTGAGAAAGTTCTGGTTCATGATTATGAAGTGATCGTAAACGATCCGGAGGTAGATATTGTTGTTGAGGTTATGGGCGGGATCGAGCCGGCTTATACCTTTGTAAAAAGAGCGCTTCAGGCAGGAAAGAGCGTAAGCACATCCAATAAGGCTCTGGTAGCCAAGCATGGTTCCGAGCTCATGGAGATCGCAAAAGAAAAAAATATCAATTTCCTTTTTGAGGCAAGCTGCGGCGGCGGTATCCCGATCATTCGTGCACTGAATTCTTCACTGACAGCAGATGAGATCGATGAGATCACAGGAATCCTTAACGGAACCACCAACTACATGCTTTACAAGATGAGCACAGAGAACTGTGATTTTGATACGGTTCTGAAGGAAGCTCAGGCAAAGGGCTATGCAGAGGCAGATCCGACTGCAGACGTAGGAGGTGCTGACGCATGCCGTAAGATCGCCATCCTTTCTTCACTTGCATACGGAAAGTTCCTGAATTACGAGAATATTTATACAGAAGGAATCACAAAGATCACACCGGCAGACATGGAATATGCGAAAGAACTTGGCATGACCATTAAACTTCTTGCCACAAGCCGCAGAGTTGGAGATTCCTTCTATGCGATGGTAGCGCCGTTCCTGGTAGGACAGGAGAGCCCGCTCTACAGTGTAAATGATGTATTCAACGCAGTATTTGTACACGGAAATGTTCTCGGAGACGCCATGTTCTACGGAAGCGGAGCAGGTAAACTTCCGACCGCAAGTGCTGTTGTTGCGGATGTTGTGGATGAGGCAAAACATCTCCACAGAAATATCATGACAAACTGGAACAGCCATGCCCTGGAGCTTATGGATGTGGATGACGTAGAGGGACGCTTCTTTGTACGTGTGTCTGATACTACTATGGACGAAGTAGAAAAAGCTTTCGGTGATGTACAGACTATCGAGCCGGATGACCTTCCGGACGAATTCGGATTTATCACACCGGTGATGAAGCAGGCTGAATATAAAGAGAAGATCAGTAAGCTTACCGGAAAAGTACTGGCAATGATCCGCGTGAAGGATTGATGCCTGAGGAGAAATAAGAACATGTTAATCGTAAAAAAATTCGGCGGTACTTCTGTGGCAAACAAAGAGCGTATCTTTAATGTTGCCAGAAGATGTATCGAAGATTATAAAAAAGGAAACGACGTGGTGGTCGTGCTTTCCGCAATGGGTAAATATACCGATGAGCTGATCACCATGGCGAAAGATATCAACGACAAACCTCCGAAACGTGAGATGGATATGCTTTTTACCATCGGAGAACAGATGTCGGTAGCACTGATGGCCATGGCTATGGACAGCCTGGGAGTACCGTCAGTTTCCCTGAATGCATTTCAGGTGGCTATGCACACAACAAGCGCACACAGCAGTGCCCGTCTGAAAAAGATCGATGCCGCACGTATCCGCAGAGAACTGGATAACCGCAGAATTGTTGTGGTTACAGGATTCCAGGGCATTGATAAATATAATGATTACACCACACTTGGCCGTGGAGGTTCGGATACCACAGCCGTAGCTCTTGCAGCAGCGCTTCATGCAGATGCCTGTGAGATCTATACCGATGTGGATGGCGTTTATACTGCTGACCCCCGTAAGGTTCCGAAAGCCCGCAAGCTTAAGGAGATCACTTACGATGAGATGCTGGATCTGGCAACTCTGGGTGCGGGAGTGCTTCATAACCGTTCTGTGGAGATGGCGAAGAAATACGGTGTACCGCTGGTGGTACGTTCCAGTCTCAACAACAGCGAAGGAACTGTGGTAAAGGAGGAAGTAACAGTGGAGAGAATGCTGATCAGCGGTGTTGCTCTGGATACAGATGCAGTACGTATTGCTGTGATCGGACTTAAAGATTCACCAGGAGTAGCATTTAAGCTTTTTGATACCCTGGCCAAGAAAAATATCAATGTGGATATGATCCTTCAGTCTATCGGCCGTGCCGGAACCAAGGATATTTCCTTTACTGTTGATAAAAATGATCTGGACGATGCAATGGCAGTCCTGGAATCCAACCAGGCACGCATCGGCTATGATGAGCTTCATGCGGAGAAAAACATCGCCAAACTTTCCATCGTGGGAGCTGGTATGATGAGTAATCCGGGTGTTGCCGCAAAAATGTTCGAGAGCCTTTATAATGAGGGCGTGAACATCAATATGATCGCGACATCTGAGATCCGTGTGACTGTTCTCATCAATGAGAAAGATGGCGTACGTGCCATGAATGCGGTACATGATGCGTTTAATCTTGCAGATTAACCGGATAAACTGCGAAGCAGTTAATCGGTGTAGAGCTGCGTAGTGAATGCGGATTGCGAATTGCGAATATCCGTTTGACATTGCAGAAAAATGATCTGGCGTGCAGTTATGCAGCATAAGCAGCAGGATATGCCAGAGCGAAAATGAGAAATGACGGGGCGGAGGCTTGGTATAAGTCTCCGCCTTCTATAACGGAACGGTGCGTGCATTCGGGCTGTCCGCCGGAAAGATGTGGCCGTTCATAAGGAGAGAATTTTTATGAGAAAAAATCTGAAGGGCTGTAAGAAGCTTGCAAGGGAAACGCTGACTGGTAATTTTACGGTTCCGGTGATCGGCAGTATTGCGGTTGCGGCGATGAGTGTGGTTTCAAGCTACATTTCCACAGCACTTTTTCCGGGAGATTCCGCGTACGCGATCATCGGAGGAGAAGTATTCAGCTTTATCCTTTCTCTGGTGATCTGCGTTTTTTCCGCAGGACTTTACCGGATCTACCTGAATATTTCCAGAAGGGAAGCATATTCTTTTGGAGATCTTCTGTACTTTTTCAGCCACCAGCCAGACCATGTGATCGTGGCATCCTTTGTGCTGGCACTGATCAATCTGGTGACATCACTTCCACTGGCGTGGTTTTCGTTCACAAGCGATATGGGAAATACAGTGGAAGAGCAGATGAACTGGGCAGTGACTTATATGCTGCTGACACTTCTCGGGTTTGGGCTGAACCTGCTGATAGCCATGCCTTTCACCATGAGTTATTATATTCTGTCCGATAATCCGGACATGAAAGGAACACAGGCACTGAAAGCAAGTGCGAAACTTATGAAGGGGCACTACTGGGAGTATTTGAAAATGCTCTTAAGTTTTATACCGTGGATTATTTTTTCTATGTTTACGCTTTATCTGGCACTGATCTGGCTGGTGCCTTATATAGAAACCTGCATGGCAGTTTTCTATCGGAATATTTCCGGAGAATTTGATGAGCCACCGGCGGAGCCGTATCCCCCGGTGACACCGGTTCCTCAGTTTCATGATGAAACCGAAGCCTGATGCCTCCCGGCGAGGGCGCCTGGATGCGGCGGGCATCTTCTTTCTGGAGGGGATACTAGAGGCGTAGACTTTTCCTTTCCAGGGAGGATACTAGAGGCGTAGACTTTTTCCTTTCCAGGGAGGATACTAGAGGCGTAGGCTTTTTCCTTTCCGGGGAGGATACTAGAGGCGTAGGCTTTTTCCTTTCCAGAGAGGATACTAGAAGCGTAGGCATTTTTTCCTTTCAGGGGGACCATTTTGGCATGGGCAGGTACGAGGGGGAAAGCACTCAAAGTTGCGAAGCCCGCTTTTCCCCCTCGAGCTCCCCCTTTCCGGGCACGCAGTTGTTGTAGGCTGTGAGAATGTGTGAAAGTATTGGCGGGGCGATGGATTCTACTGTGTCGGCTGCGGAAAGTTGAGCCGATTTATGCTGACGTAAATATATTGACGAAGTGTTTTTTATTCGCTCCGTACAAAAAAGCGGTCTGCGAAGCAGACCTGTTTCTGAATAACAGTGAAATAACAGCCATACAAGTTATACGTTGTAATTCAGGGAACAGGCCTGCTACGCAGG